>Ga0070741_10008980_pt1 | contig 19717 bp, 20 predicted proteins | sample Coa_R1_4_FD_66440 | JGI IMG/M metagenome (GOLD analysis project Ga0070741, IMG submission 66440) | Surface soil microbial communities from Centralia Pennsylvania, which are recovering from an underground coalmine fire - Coalmine... | ecosystem: Environmental > Terrestrial > Soil > Unclassified ...
GCCCGACCGGTTGACGGCGGCCGCCACGGCCGTGGCGGCGACGACCGTCGCCAGCGCGGCGACGAATCCCTGTCGTTTGCGGACCCACGCTCTCCTGGCGTCGAGCGGGCCCCCCGTGTCCGGCTCCACAAGCGCAACCGTATTGCAAGAGCGAGCCCTTGTGGTAGACCCATCTCCCGACGAGCTTTGGACAGTTATCGGGGACTGTCCCCCATAACTGTCCAAACCACCTCCGCTCGCCGGCTCGTCGGTGCCTACCGCCGCCGGCCACTGCGGCGGCGGCTGCCCCGCCGCAGGGCGGCCCCGCCGACGATCAGGGTGAGGCCGAGTCCGACCGGCGAGGCGACGTCGGCGCCCGTCCGGGCCATGGGGCCCTTGGGCCGACGTCCTGCTCCGGCGGCGTTGCGTTCCGCCGGCGACGCCGTCCCCCGGGGCGACGGTCGCCCCGTCGACCCGCCGCCCGAGCCCCGCGCCGAACCCGCCCCGCCGCCGCCGGTGCCGTTCGCCTTCCGAGAAGTGCCAAGACCTGGACCGCTTGCGCTACCCGCGCCAATGCCGTTGGCGGCGCCGGTGCCGTTGGCGTTCGCTGTGCCGTTGGATCCACCGGTCCCGTTGCCCGCGCCGGTGCCGTTGGTCCCGCCGGTGCCGTTGGCGTTCGCTGCGCCGTCGGCCCCGCCTGCCCCGCTGGGTCCGCCGATGCCGTTGGCGGCGCGATTCCCGGGGGCCGACGTCCCGAACCCCCCGCCACCCGCGCCCCCTTGCGTCTGGCCGCCGCCGGCCGGGCCGCCAGCGCTGCCTCCCGCCGCGCCGCCAGCGCCGCCTCCTGTCGGGCCGCCGCCTGCTCCCGGGCCGCCAGCGCTGGCTCCTGCCGGGCCGCCGCCTGCTCCCGGGCCGCCGGCTGCTCCCGGGCTGCCGCCTGCTCCCGGTCCGCGGCCTGCTCCCGCGCCGCCAGCGCTGGGTCCTGCCGGGCGGGCGCCTGCTCCCGGGCCGGCGCCTGCTCCCGAGCCGCCGGCCGGTCCCGGGCCGCCAGCGCCGCGTCCTGCCGGGCCGCCGCCTCCTGCCCCGCCGCCGCCTCCTGCCCGGCCGCCGCCTCCTGCCGGGCTTCCGCCTCCTGCCCGGCCGCCGCCGGCGCGTCCCTCGGGGCCGCCGGCTGGGCCGCCTGCCGCGGGGCCCCCGGCCGGGCCGCCGCCTGCGGACGGGCCCCCGGGAGTGCCTCTGGCGGGGCCCGCGGAACCGCCACCGGAAGGACCACCCGCCCCGTTGGCGCCGGAGCCGCTGCCGCCCCGGGCGGGGGAGCCGTTCCCGGACCTGGCGGGGGGCCCGGTCCGTCCGGTGCGGGGTCCGCTTCCATTGCCGCCGCCGCCCGCCGGCCCGCCGCCGGGACCGGCTCCCGAGGGTGTGCCGCCGGAGGGCTGGCCGGCGGACGGACCGTTCCTCGGGTGCGCCCCGGCACCGCTTCCACCATTCCGGTTGCCGGCGCCCGACCGTCCCGAAGGAGGTCCACCGACCGCCGGTGTCCGGCCGCCGCCGCGGCCCGCGTCGGACCCGGAGGGAGCGCGTCCGGCCGGGGGCCCTCCCGGTGGCGGGTTGCCGCCCGGCCCGGCGGCCCTCTTACCGGGCCGGGTACCCGGACCACCAGCGGCGCGTCCGGCCGGCGGGGGACCATTGGTGCCGGCGCGCGGTCCGGCGGCGGGTGAACCGGGCGGGTGCCCACCGGTGCCGGCGCCGGGTCCGGCGGGGGGTGAACCGGCCGGGGACGCTCCGCCGGGGCGTGCCGGTCCGGCGGGGAGCGAACCGGTCGGCGATCCTCTCTGGTGCCCGCCGGGCCCCGGCCCTGCGGCGCCCGACCCAGCGGGCGGCGCCTTACCGGGGCCTCGTCCCGGCGGTAGGCCGGGGCCGGCTTCCGGGGCATTGCCATTGCCCGGCCCGGCCGGGAGACCTGGGCCGGCCCCGGACGGTAGCGCAGGACCGGGCAGGCCGTCGCCGGGTCGCCCGGGTCCGCCGGGACGATGTCCGCTGCGGTGGCCTGAGCCATCGCCGTGCTTGCCGTGACCGTGTTTGCCGTGACCGTGTTTGCCGTGGCCGTGTTTGCCGTGGCCGTGTTTGCCGTGGCGGTGGTCGGCATGGCCGTGCTTCCCGGCGTGGTCGTGCACGGCGACGCTTTCCGGGGAGCGTGCGCCCGGAGCGCCGGCTCCACCGCCCGGCGCCGGGCCGCCGGCACGGGGCGGATGGCCGGCGCCGCCGCCGTGCGCCGGCGGCGGAAGGAACCGTTCGGGACCGGGCCGGTCCGGCGACGGAGGCGCGGCGCCGGGCCCGGGCCCGGGCCCGCCCCGCCGGGCGGCCGGCCGGGGTTTCGTCCCGCCCGCCGGACGATCGGAATGGCGCCGACCGGAAGGGGACGGCGCCACCACGAGGCACTCCAGCTCGGTGCGGTACGAGCCGGCCGGAGACCGGAGGACGTAGCCCCGGAGACAGAACCGCGACCCGGGTGCCAGCCGCGGGACGCCGACTTCCGCCGTCCCGGGGCCGCCGGGGGGCCCACCACGGCCGGCCGGCACGGCCGAGGGATGCCCGCCCGGAGGGCCGGCACAGAGATACCCGAGCCCGTCCGCCGGCAGCGCCACAACCAGCCGGGCCCCCGGCCATGCCAGGCCGCCGGCCGCGCCCAGGCCGCCGGCCGCGCCGCTGCCGTCGGCCGCGCCCGGGCCACCGGAGCGCCCGCTCCCGTCCCGCAGGGCCGTGATCGGGAGCGCCGGGCCCGGCTCCGGATGCCACATGCTGTCGCAGGGGGCGGACCGGCTCGTGGCCGGGCCCCGTGACGCCCCCGCCGGCGCCCCGACGGCACCGACGGCCACGGCCACCGCCAGCAGGCCGGGCAGCCTCCCGGCCCTACGCCGCGGCCGGGATGACGGCCGCGCCCGGCCGCTTCCGCCATGGTCCTCCGTACGTCTCCGCCCGTACATCGACCGCCCCCGCCCCGGGCCGGCCGATGCCACGTCGCATCACCCGCTCGGAGCGACTCTGGAGAACTCCACCCTCGAAGGCGTCTTCTCGAACTGCAGAGGACGCCGCTGCCATCGGCCTCGTATGTAAGCACCGTCTACCGTAATGCTCCTCTATCACAAAGGAAACGGGAACACCACCAGAAATCCAGATTTCTCGGCCGACAACGGCTCCCGGCTCGCCCCGCCGCCTTTCGGCCCACCGTTCCCCCGTTTGCCATGATCACGGTGGAGGAGAGGGCAAGGAGGCTGGCGTGGCCGACAGCTACACGATCACGGACAACCGGACCGGCAAGAGCATCGAGGTCCCGATCGAGAACGGCGGCATCTCGGCCCGGGCCCTGCGGGAGCTCGACCCGAACGTCTTCGTCTACGACCCGGCCTTCCTGCAGACCGCCGCCTGCCGGAGCTCGATCACGTTCCTCGACGGCGACAACGGGATTCTCCGCTACCGCGGCTATCCCATCCAGGACCTCGCCGAGCAGTCCAGCTACCTCGAGGTCGCCTACCTCTTGGTCCACGGCGAGCTGCCGTCACGGGCGGAGTTCGAGAAGTGGACGCACGACATCACGTTCCACACCTACGTCCACGAGAACGTGCGGAAGCGGTTCATGGACGGCTTCCACCACGACGCCCACCCGATGGGCATCCTCGTGGCCACGGTGGCCGCCCTGTCGACGTTCTACGCCGAGGCGAAGAACATCGACGATCCCGAGGTCCGCATGCGCCAGGTGGTGCGGCTCATCGCCAAGATGCCCACGCTGGCGGCCTTCGCCCACCGGTTCTCCGTCGGCCTGCCGTTCGTCTACCCCGACAACTCGCTCGACTTCCCCTCGAACTTCCTCTCGATGATGTGGAAGATCGCCGAGCCCCGCTACGAGGCCGACCCGATCCTGGCCCGGGCGCTCGACCAGCTCTTCATCCTCCACGCCGACCACGAGCAGAACTGCTCCACCACGGCCATGCGGGTGGTCGGTTCGGCCCACGCCGACCCCTACTCGGCCACCGCCGCCGCCTGCGCCGCCCTCTACGGCCCGCTCCACGGCGGTGCCAACGAGGCCGTCGTCCGGATGCTCACCGAGATCGGCTCGCTGGAGAACATCGAGCCGTTCGTGGCCGCGGTGAAGGAGGGCAAGGCCCGTCTGATGGGCTTCGGGCACCGGGTCTACAAGAACTACGACCCCCGGGCCCGGATCATCAAGGCCACCGCCGAGCGGGTCTTCGAGGTCACCGGCCGCAACCCCCTCCTCGACCTGGCCCTCAAGCTCGAGGAGATCGCCCTCGCCGACGACTACTTCATCTCCCGCAAGCTCTATCCCAACGTCGACTTCTACTCGGGGCTCATCTACCAGGCGATGGGCTTTCCCATCGACATGTTCCCGGTGCTCTTCGCCATCCCCCGGACCGCGGGCTGGGTGTCGCACTGGCTGGAGCTGCTCGGCGACCCGGACCAGAAGATCTCCCGGCCGCGCCAGATCTACATCGGCCCGGCCGAGCGGCCCTACGTTCCCATCCGGGACCGTAACTAAGGGCGCATTCGCCGGGACACCGGGGCCGGGCCGGTAGTAGATTCCGGCCGAAGAGGTCCGCTCTACGCGGGGGGCGCGTATGGACCGGTATCCCGGAGGGCTGCCGAAAAGCTTCCTCCAACCCTGTCTGCTGTTGTTGTTGAAGGAAGAGCCCGGCTACGGCTACGACCTCGTGACGCGCCTCAAGGCGCTGGGCATCGACGACGACTCCGCGGCGGTGTACCGGTCGCTCCGCTCGCTGGAGGAGCGGGGTGCCGTCTACTCCTACTGGAACACGTCGTCCACCGGGCCGGCCCGGCGGATGTACCGGCTGACCCCGCCGGGCGAGGAGCAGCTCCAGGCGGCGGTCGAGGCGGTGGCCGAGACGCACCTGGCCATCGAGCGGTACCTCTGCCGGCACGCCCTGGCCCAGTCGAAGTGCGCCGAACCCGGCGACGACTCCCCGGCTCCCACGACGAGACCCCGGCCGTCCGGTGTGGCGGCCCTGCGGCGGTCCGCACGGTGACGGCCGCAGTCCGGGAGTTCGACCGGCGGGTCGAACCCGGGCTGGCCCTCGTCGAGAGCGCGGAAGGGATTGCCAGGGCCTGTCACGCCATGGCCGCCCGCTTCCACCGCGGCGGGAAGCTCCTCGTCTTCGGCAACGGCGGCGGCGCCACCGACGCCGAGCACATCGCCGTCGAGTTTGTCCATCCGGTCATCGTCGGCAAGCAGGCGCTGCCGGCCCTGTCGCTGGCCGCCGACCCGACGGTGGTCACCGGGATCGCCGGGCGCGACGGCTTCGCCGAGGTCTTCGCCCACCAGCTCCGCCAGCTGGGCGACGCCGACGACATCGCCCTCGGCGTGTCGGCCGACGGCCGCTGCGCCAACGTCCGCCGGGGTCTGGAGGAGGCCCGGGCCCTCGGGCTGCTCACGGTCGCCCTGGCCGGCGGCGACGGCGGCGAGCTGGCGGCGAACCCGGCGGTCGACCATCTGATCGTCGTCCCGTCGGACGATCCCGAGATCGTGAAGGAGGTCCACGTCACGGCGTACCACATCCTCTGGGAGCTCGTGCACGTGTTCTTCGAACACCCGGGGATGCTCGCTTGACCGTCCCCGAGTGTCACGGCGAGGTCTGCATCACCTGCGGCGACGTGGCCGTGCCGGTCACGGTGGTGGAGATCCGGGCCGGCGACCTGGCGCTGGTCGACACCGGAGCGTCACTGGAGGAGATCAGCGTGGCGCTGGTCGACACCCGCGTCGGGGGGCGGGTGCTCGTCCACGCCAAGGAGGCGATCGCCGTCCTGCCCGACGACGGCGAAGACGAAGTCGAAGCCAAACCCGAAGCAGAGGCGGACGGTCGGTGAAGGCCGAGGGCGTCGAGAGCCTCTACCCGTTTCTCTACGCCGGCGAGACCGACGTCGAAAGCGTGCTGGCCGACGTGCGCCGCTCGACGGTGGAGAAGGCGACGGAGATCGTCGCCCTGCGGCGGCGGCTGGCCGAGGAGCAGGGCGAGGCGCTCGCCGCCTGCGCCGCCGACATGGCCGCCCGCTTCGCCGCCGGGGGCCGGCTGCTGACGTTCGGCAACGGCGGCAGCAGCACCGACGCCGCCGACATCGCCCAGTTGTTCCTCCAGCCCCGCACCGGCAGGCCGCTGCCGGCCTTCTGCCTCGGGAGCACCGTGGCCGTGCTCACCGCCCTGTCCAACGACGTCGGCTTCGACGTCGTCTATGCCCGTCAGGTGGCGGCCTTCGGGCGGCCAGGCGACATGGTGTTCGGTATCTCCACCAGCGGCGGATCCCGCAACGTGCTGCGGGCCTTCGAAGAGGCGCGACGCCGGGGGCTGCTCACCGTCGGCATGGCCGGCTACGAGGGCGGCCAGATGGCCGAATCGGGCCTCGTGGACCATCTCCTCGTGGTGCCGTCGGCGTCGGTGCACCGGATCCAGGAGGCGCAGACCACGGCCTACCACGTGCTGTGGACGCTGGTGCTGGAAGCGCTGGACACCGCCTCCCAGCCGGGGTGAGCACCACTGCGGGCGACCGGGTCCGGCGACGGGTCCGGGTCGAGGGCATCGTGCAGGGCGTTGGCTTCCGGCCCCACGTCTACGGTCTCGCCCGCCGGCTCGGTCTGGCGGGCTTCGTCGGCAACGACGGGCAGGGGGTCTTCATCGAGGTCGAGGGCGACGACGGCGCCGTGGCCGAGTTCCTGCGGGTTCTGGAGGCGGAGCCCCCGCCGCTGGCCGTCGTCGAACGGGTCACGGCCGCCGCCGTCCCCGCCGTGGGGGAGGAGCGCTTCACCATCGTCGAGAGCCGGACGGGCGGCGAGCGCCAGGCCGCCGTCTCGCCCGACACCGCCACCTGCGCCGCCTGCCTGGCCGAGCTGTGGGACGAAACCGACCGCCGTCACCGCTACCCGTTCACCAACTGCACGAACTGCGGGCCGCGGTTCACGATCGTGCGGGGCGTGCCCTACGACCGGCCGCTCACGACGATGGCGCCGTTCGAGATGTGCCGGCGCTGCGCCGTGGAGTACCACGACCCGGCCGACCGCCGTTTCCACGCCCAGCCGGTGTGCTGCCCCGACTGCGGGCCCCGACTGCTGCTCGCCGATCCGGACCGGCGGCCGCTGTCGGGGCCCGGCGACGAGGCGCTGGCGTCCGCTGTCGCCCGGCTCCGCAACGGCGAGATCGTGGCCGTGAAAGGGCTCGGCGGCTACCACCTCGCCGTGCGGGCCGACGACGAGCCGGCGGTGGCCCGGCTCCGGGCCCGGAAGCACCGGGAGGAGAAGCCGTTCGCGGTCATGGTCGGCGACGTCGAGGCGGCGTCGGGGCTGGGGGACGTCGGACCGGCCGAGGCGGCGATGCTGAGCGGGCCCCGCCGCCCGATCGTGCTCGTCCCGAAACGGGAGGGCCTCCCGCTGGCGCCGTCGGTCGCCCCCGGCAACCGTTCGCTCGGGCTGATGCTGCCCTATACGCCGCTGCACCATCTCCTGGCCCGGGACCTCGGAATCCCGTTCGTGCTCACCAGCGGGAATCTCACCGACGAGCCCATCGCCTCGGCCGACGACGACGCCTTCGAGCGGCTTGCCGCCATCGCCGACTGCTTCCTCGTCCACGACCGGGCGATCCACATCCGCACCGACGACTCGGTCGTCCGCGCCTTCCGGGGCGGGATCCTTCCGCTGCGGCGGTCCCGGGGTTTCGCCCCCGAGCCCGTCCTGCTGCCGTGGGAGTTCGTCCGGCCGGTGCTGGCCACCGGCGCCGAGCTGAAGAGCACGTTTTGTCTGGCCAAGGACCGCCGGGCCTTCGTGTCCCACCACATCGGCGACCTGGAGAACTACGAGACCTACGCCTCCTTCCGGGACGGCATCGAGCACTTCGGCCGTCTCTTCGACATCGTGCCCGAGGTCGTGGCCCACGACCTCCACCCCGAGTACCTCTCCACCAAGCACGCCCACGACCTCGCCGGGCTCGACGGGGATCGGGTCGAGCTCACCGGCGTCCAGCACCACCACGCCCACATCGCCTCCTGCCTGGCCGACAACGGCGAAGCCGGGCCGGTGATCGGCGTCGCCTTCGACGGGCTCGGCTACGGGACCGACGGGACCATCTGGGGCGGCGAAGTCCTCGTCGCCGATCTCGCCGGCTTCGAGCGGGTGGCGCACCTGGCGCCGGTGGCCATGCCCGGCGGGGCGGCCGCCATCCGGGAGCCGTGGCGGATGGCCGCCGCCTACCTCGACGCCGCCTTCGACGGTGACGTCCCCGCCGGGCTGGCCCTCGCCGCCCGCCACGAGGACCGGTGGGCCACCGTGGTGCGCGTCGCCCGGGCGGGGGTGTCGGCGCCGCTCACGTCCAGCGCCGGGCGCCTCTTCGACGCCGTCGCCGCCGTCCTCGGCGTGCGCGACGTCGTGAGCTACGAAGGCCAGGCGGCCATCGAGCTGGAGCAGCTGGCCGATCCCGCCGAAGCCGACGGCTACCCGATCGAGGTCGAGCAGGCCACCGGTGGCGCCTCCGGTCTGTTGATCCGGGGCACGGAGCTCATACGGGCCGTGGTGGCGGACGCCGCCGCCGGCACCCCCGGCCCGGTGGTGGCCAGCCGGTTCCACAACGGCCTGGCGCAGGTGGTGGTCGAGGTCTGCCGGCGGGTGCGGGCGGAGCGCGGCCTCGGCGCCGTCGCCCTCTCCGGCGGCGTGTTCCAGAACCTCCTGCTGCTCGAGCGCACGGTGGCCGGCCTGGAGGCCGCCGGCTTCGCCGTCCTCCTCCACGGCCGCGTCCCGCCCAACGACGGCGGCATCAGCCTCGGCCAGGCGGCGGTGGCCGGCGCCCGGGATCGGGAGGCCCGGACCGGCCGCCCGCCAACCGCCCAGTCCTAGGATCGGCGCCGATGCCCGCCCGAACGGTGAAGATCGTCGCTGCCGCCGTCGCCGTCGTGGTGGCGCTGGGGATCGCCGTCGAGCTCGGGCGGCGGTCGGTCGGTTCGCCGGCGAAGACCGCCGCCGAAGACAAGAGGGCGGCGACCACGACGTCGACGGTGCCGGCCGACTTCATGGAGTTCCGGGACGACACGGGCGGGTGGGCCATGTCCTACCCCAAGGCCTGGACCAGCCTGCCGCCGAAGGCCGCCGACGTCGTACTCGTCGTGTCGGAGAAGCCGCCGGAGGCCAACAGCGGCGGGTCGATCCTCGTCCACGACCTGCCGTTCCCGACCGCCGTCACCGACGCCAACCTGGCCGCGGCGAAGACGGTGACCGACAAGATCGTGGCGGAGGGCGGCGGAACGGCGCTGACCCAGCCGCAGATCGTCCACCAGGGTGGCCTGCCCGGCCTGGTCTACTTCTACAGCTTCAAGGATCCGGGCACCGGGCAGGAGGGCGTCCACAGCCATTACTTCCTGTTCAAGGGTGCCGCGCTGATCAGCGTGGTGTTCCAGGCCCTGCCGTCCGACACGTTCCGGGCCCTGGCGCCGACGTTCGACGAAGTGATCGGCTCCTTCCGGGTTCTGTCCTGACGCCCGGCCCCGGTGCCGGTCAGTCCCGGTTGCGGCGGACCCAGTCCGGGGGTGGGGCGGCGCCCCGGTTCATCGACCAGGTGACGGCGCCGAGGCGGCCCTCCGGCGGTGCTTCGGGCGGGCGGGGCTGATAGGCGCCGGCCAGCACCGCTTCGGCATCGCCGCCCTCGTTCAACGTGAGGCAGGGAGCGCGGAAGTGGCAGGCGGCGCAGGACTCCGGCGCCGGGGCGGGGTACAGCGGCAGCGAGGGGTCGAGCATGTCGCGGGCCTCGGCGGCCAGGCGCCGGCCCAGGTCCTCGAGGGCCGCCCGGTGGCGGGGGATGCGGGTCCGGCGGAACATGCCGCCGCCCTCCTCGGTCACGGTCTCGCTCGGGACGTCCTCCGCCTGGGCGTACATGCGCCGGTGCTGGGCCCGGGCCTGGGCGAAGGTCCGAGCCGCCCGGGGGAGCCGGACCGGGTCGCCGGGGTCGGGCGGATCGCCGGCCGGACGGATCTCGTTGTGGATCGTGCCGGAGATCCGCATCCCGAGGTAGAAGAGCTCCCAAGCCCAGCAGGCGGCGACGAGCTCGTCGTCGAGGGCCAGGAGATCCTCGTCGGTGAAGCGGTCGACGAGGCGGTGGCGCATGATCCAGTAGGCGTCGTGCTCGTCGACGATCAGCAGGTCGACGCGCCCGCCGTAGCGGACGGGCTCGCCGGCCGGCGCCACCAGATCGGCGCCGGGGGAGTCGGGATCGGGGATCTGGACGTCGAAGTCGGTCTCCACCCGTACCGGCCAGAAACGGTCGACGGCCGGGGCCCAGGCCAGGTACTGCTCGAGGATCCGGCGCCCGCCGGCCAGCGCACCGTTCCACTGATCGTCCTCGGCGACGGTCAGTTCGTGACCCTCCCGTTGCCGGTGCAGCGTCTTCTCGAAGGCGGCGAAGGCCAGTGGCCGCACCACGGTGCGGTCCCACTCCCACATCCCCGGGAAGTAGTAGACGGCCAGCCCGTCCCGCACCGCCCGGTCGAGATCGAGCCGGTAGCGCCGTCCGGCCGGCTCGAGACTCCGCCGGAGCCGGGAGCCGAAGGCCCACGACCGCCGGCACCGCTTGAACCACAACCGGTCGGACGGGCGCAGGTCGGCGGCCATGGCACCCTGCGGCGGCTCGGTGCCCCCGACGCCTCAGCAGATGCGGGGGAGCGGATCGCCGACGAGCATGTCGACGATGCGCGTCCCGCCGAAGGCGGTCTTGAGCAGGACGAGGCCGGGCGGGTCGTCCTTGACGTGGCCGATGACGCAGGCGCCTTCGCCACCGGGCCGGGATCGGAGGGCGGCGACGGCGTCCTCGGCGGCGGCGCCGTCGACCACGGCTACGAACCGGCCCTCGCAGGCGACGTAGAGGGGGTCGATGCCGAGGATCTCGCAGGCGCCGTTGACCTCGGGCCGGACCGGCACGGTGCTCTCGTCGACCACGACGGCCACGTTCGACGCCCGGGCCATCTCGTTGACGATCGTCGCCACGCCGCCCCGGGTGGCGTCGCGCAGCGCCCGGACACCGTCGGGGACGGCGTCGAGCAACGCCGCCACCAGGCCGTGCAGCGGCGCCGTGTCGGAGATCACGTCGGACTCGATGTCGAGTTCGCCCCGGGCCAGCATGATCGTGATGCCGTGGTCGCCGATCGGGCCGGACACGATCACCGCGTCGCCCGGCCGGCAGTGCTGCGCCCCGAGCTCCACCGGCCGCTCCAGGACGCCGACGCCGGCGGTGTTCACGTAGCAGCCGTCGGCCTTTCCCTTCTGCACGACCTTGGTGTCGCCGGTGACGATCGACACGCCGGCCGCCCGGGCGGCGGCGGCCATCGAGGCGGCGATGCGCTCCAGGTCGGCGACCGGGAACCCCTCCTCCAGGATGAACCCGCAGGAGAGGTACAGCGGACGGGCCCCCGACATGGCCAGGTCGTTGACCGTGCCGTTGACGGCCAGGTCGCCGATGTCGCCGCCGGGGAAGAACAGCGGCGACACCACGTAGGAGTCGGTGGTGAAGGCCAGCCGCTGCTCTCCGATGCGGAGCACGGCCTGGTCCTCCAGCGGCTCCAGGAGGGGATTGCGGAAGGCGTCGAGGAACAGCGCCTCGACGAGCACGTGGGTTGCCTTCCCGCCCGCCCCGTGGGACAGGGTGATTCGCTCCTCCTTGATCCTCGGCTTGCGCTGCCGGGCGGCCTCGATCCGCTGGAGGACGTGCTGCTCGCTCGTCATGCTCATGGGCCGATGGCCACCCGGACGCGTTCCCGGGTGAAGCGGCCGAAGTTGTAGTAGGCGGCGCAGGCGCCTTCCGACGACACCATGCACGTCCCGATCGGGGTCTCCGGCGTGCAGGCCGTCCCGAAGACCTTGCACTCCCACGGCTTGATGACGCCCTTCAGCACTTCGCCGCACTGGCAGGCCTTCGGGTCGGCCACCCGGACGCCGGGAACCGGGAAGCGGACCTCGGCGTCGAAGGCGGCGTAGGAGTCCCGCACCTTGAGCGCCGAATGGGAGATGAACCCGAGGCCCCGCCACTCGAAGTAGGGCCGCAGCTCCATGACCTCGTTGATCACCTGGAGCGCCTTGGGATTGCCGTCCCAGGGAACCACCCGGGTGTACTGGTTCTCCACTTCGGCCCGACCCTCGCCCAGCTGCTCGAGCAGCATGGCCACCGAGGCCAGGATGTCGAGCGGCTCGAAACCGGCGCAGACGAGGGGCTTGCCGTGGAGCGCGGGGATGAACTCGTAGGGCCGGCAGCCGATCACCGTCGACACGTGCCCCGGGCCGAGGAAGCCGTCGAGGCGGAGGTCGGGGGAGTCGAGGATGGCCTTGATGGCCGGGATGATCGTGACGTGGTTGCAGAAGATCGAGAAGTTCTCGATCCCGTCGGCCTTGGCCCGGAGCACGGTCATCGCCGTGCTCGGCGCCGTCGTCTCGAAGCCGATGGCCATGAAGACGACCTGCTTGTCGGGGTTCTGGCGGGCGATCTTCAGCGAGTCGAGCGGCGAGTACACCATGCGGATGTCGGCGCCGTTCGCCTTGGAGTCGAAGAACGATCCCCGCCCGCCCGGGACCCGCATCATGTCGCCGAAGGTGGTCATGATGACGTCGGGTTGCTCGGCGATGGCGATGGCGTCGTCGAGGCGACCCATGGGGATCACGCACACGGGGCAGCCCGGCCCGTGGACGAGCGCCACCGCCTCGGGGAGGTAGTCCTCGAGGCCGTGCTTGTAGATCGTGTGGGTGTGGCCTCCGCACACCTCCATGAACTTGTAGTTCCGGCCCGGCTCGCACAGCGAGGCGATCCGGGCCGCCAGGGCCCGGGCCGTCTCGGCGTCCCGGAACTCGTCCACGAAACGCATCCCCGCCTCCTTCCTCAGGCGCTGCTCGTCAATCGATGCGGGATTCGGCCAGCGCCGCCAGCTCGTCGTCGTAGGCCTGGCCGATCCCCTCCAGGAACGCCAGTGCCGCCGCCGCCTCCTCCTCGTCGATCTTCGACAGCGCGAAGCCGACATGGATCAGCACCCAGTCGCCCGGGCCGATCCCCTCTCCCTCCAGCAGGCCGATGTTGATCGCCCGCCGGACCCCGCTCACGTCGACCTTGGCCAGGTCAGGCCGGTCGGGATAGAGCTCCACCACCTCGCCCGGGATTCCGAGGCACATCAGGCGACCCGCAGGCGCCGGTTGACGGCGCTCTTGACCTCGCCCGTGACCATCCCCGTACCGCTCTGGAAGGCCTGCTTCACGAGGCTCACGGCCATCTCCTTGCCCGACTCCACGGCGGCCGCGAACTCCTCCGAGCCCCGGATCTCCTGCCAGGAGTCGATGAGCTTCGCCATTCCCTCCTTGCCGTGTTGCACTCCGACCACATAACCGATGGCGAATCCGACCAGCGTCATCATGGAACTGCCCCCCTCACTCGTCTGGTTGTGAACCGTCCCGCTGGGCCACGACCTTGACGCGCACGCGCACGTCGGGGTGGACCTTGAGCATGAGTATCTTCGGCGGTTCGACGCCGAAGTCGCGGATGTCGAAGACCTGCTCGCCCTCGATCACGAGGGAACGCTCGTCGGGAGCGGAGATCGTCACCTCGCCCTCGACCGGGCGCGTCACGCCGTGGAACGTCAGGTCGCCCCGCACCCGGTACCGGCCGTTGCTCTCCTTGAGCTCCGTCGTCTCGCCCCGGATGCGGGGGAAGCGGCGGGCGTCGATCCGCCGCATCATCTCGGCGTCCTCCAGCTTCTTGCCCGACCGGAGGTTCTCGACGGGCAACTCGATCTTGATCCTGGGCGTGCCCGAAACGTCGACCCGTCCGTCGGCGACGTCGGCTTCGATGGAGCCTTCGAGCCCCTGCGCCTCGCCGTGGATCGGATGCATGCTCGAGCGCGCCTCGATCCAGACGCGGGACTGGCCGGGATCGATGCGGAAGGTGGCCACTCCTACATGTCTCGGAGTTTGAGGTAGCGGGCGATGTCGGGCAGCGACTGGACGACGGCAGCGGCGACCACCAGCAGCACGGCGCTGGTCAGCAGACGACGGATCATGCGTGGGTCTCCTTTCTGGAGGACTGCAGACGGGACAGCTCTTGGTCGATGAGATCGCGTACCACCCGGCACGCCTCTTCCACGGCACCGGCCACCGGCTCGGAGAGGCCGATGCCGTCGTCGACGTCGGCCGGCTCGCAGCCCACGACGAGGAGGCGGCCGATGCCCCCGCCGAGGGACCGCAGCAGCGCCAGAACCGACGCCGGGTCCATACCGTGGGCGTCGACGATCCCCGCCTCGGCCAGGCCGGTCTCCGACTCGACGGCGTCGGCGTCGGGCTCGATGACGTAGATCGTTCCGGGCTCGCCGCCCTGCGCGGTGGCGTCGACGAGGATGGCGACGTCGTAGCCGTCGAGCAGCTCGTAGGCGAGGTGCACGCCCCGGATGCCGTAGTCGACGATCTTCACGCCGTCGGGCGGCGGCGGGCCGGCCAGCAGGAGCCGGGCCACCTCCGAGCCGAAGCCGTCGTCGTTCTGGAAGATGTTGCCGATGCCGGCGACGAGGATCCCGTTAGGCACGGCCCGCCTCCTGGGCCTCGGCGACGAGCTCGACCTCGTCAACCCGGAAGTAGCGGTACCGCCCGTGGGCGACCTGAAGCTCGGCGCCGGGGTCGTCGTCGAGGGTGACGGCGAGGTGCGGGTCCTCGTCGGCGTCGAACAGCACCGCCTGGACCGTGGCCGTCCGCCCGGCCAGGAACATGTCCTGGGCGTCGGAGCGGCCGGGGGCGGGGCGGAGCACGACCCGGGTGCCCCGGCCGACGGGCCGGCCGTCGATGTCGACGGTGTCGCTCTCGGGGGCGTAGGAGGCGTCGACGGCGGGATCGAAGATCGACGGCGGCGGTTTCACCGCCCCGGCCTGGTCGGTCCAGATCTCGGGGAAGTCTTCGCCGGTGACGCTGCGCAGCGAGCGGATGGCGCCGTGCAGCCGTTCCTGCAGCTCGGGCGGGAGGTGGTCGACGTGGTCGACGATCGCCGCCGCCCGCGGGTCGGTGGCCCGGGCCTCGGCCTTCTCCTCGTCGGTCAGCGTGAGGATCCGCAGCGACAGCAGCTCGTCGTTCTCGGTGCCGTCGAAGAGGTCCATCGGGCTCTCGGGGGCGATCTGCGGGTAGTCGGGGAGGACCATCGGCGCCGAGAGCACGACGTCGGTCTCGCCCTCCTCGCCGACGAGGACGGGCCAGGTGGCGAGGTTCGTGCACGACGCCACCGCCGGCCGGGCCCACTCCGGCGGGTCGAGCGGCGACACGAACCGGGTGCCCGGCGTGGCCCCGATGACCAGGTGGGTGGCGACGGGACTGTGCCGGAGGGCGTCGGCCCGGCGCTCGGCATCGCCGGCCCAGTCCGTGACGTTCTCCGTCCGCAGCCGCAGCCGGACGACGCCGTAGGGGCCGGGGAGCCGCTCGGCCGAGACCACCAGCCGCACCGACAGCGCCTCCCGGCGGCGGGTGACCCGCCCGCCGTCGAAGTCCTCGACCTCCTCGCCGGCCGGACACTCGACGGGGAAGCACCGCTCGCCGGCCAGGAGGTCGGCCAGCGCCACGGTGAACGGCAGCTCCGTCTCGACGCCCTCGTCCCAGGTGACGAGGCGGCGCCCGCCGACCGTCAACGACTCCACCGCCACGAAGGACCCGTCCGCCGCCGCCTCCTCCACCTGCCGGGCCTGGAGCTGCAGGAACCGCAGCCGGACGTCGATCCCCGCCCCGTCGCCGGGCTCGACGATGCACTCCGTCTGCTGGAACCAGGTCTCCACGGCGCCCGATACCGTCCCGGCCTCGGGGAGGGCGCCGGCGGGCAGCGGGTGGGCCTCGGCGTGGCGCCGGGGCACGAGGACGCCGAACTGCCAGCGGACACCGGAGGCGTTCTTGCCGTGGGACGCCCGGTAGGGATACAGGATGTACCCCTCGTAGAGGACGGTGTCGGCGATGCGGCGGGCGGTCTCGATGCTCACGGCTGGACGCTCACGAGGCCTCGGCCAGGCGCAGCAGCGCCTCGATCGTGTCGTCCCACGTCGGCAGCGTGAGGCGGGACTTGAACCGCTGGAGATCGTTGAGCGTGTCGCGCCGCAGCCGGACCCAGGTGCTGTCGGGGAAGTGCTGGTCCATCGCCTCCCGCCACACGGCCACCGGCAGCCGGTACGACGTCTCCTTGTGCCAGGGGATCTGCTCGATCGACAGCGTCCCCCGCTCGTCGAGGAACGTCGTGCCCGAGAACAGCAGCACGAAGGGAATCTCGCCGTCCTCGAGGCCGTGGAAGTACTTGGCCGTGGCCACGTCGAAGTCATAGGTCAGCGGCACCGGCAGGTCGACCTCGACCGAACCGGAGAAGGCCGGCACCATCTGGGCCACGGTGGCGAACTGCAGGGGCTTCATGGTGTCGCCCCAGCGGGGCCGCTCGCCGAAGAGGTCGCCGATGCGCTCGGCCTCGGCGTCGGAGTACCGCCGTTTCAGCGGCTCGATGCGCAGCTGGGCCCGCAGGGCGATGCCGCCGATCGGCTGGCCGGTGGTCTCGGCGATGCGGAGCCGGAAGACCAGCGTCGGGGCGACGGCGTAGGCGTCGGCCTTCGCCCCGGTGCAGTCGAAGACCAGCTCGCTCACGAGCCCACCGCGGCCGACCCGGCCCGGGCCCGTAGGCCGTCGAAGAACCCGTCGATCGCCGCCCACGCCTCCTCGCCGCCGTCGAAGCCTTTCCAGTTCTTCCGCACGTGGCCCACGAGCTCGTAGCAGGCGTCGATGGGGACGAGGAAGCACTCGAAGGCGTCGTCCCGCCGGTGGACGAGCAGCGCCTCGACGTCGGATTCGATGGTGGCGAAGAGCGGGTTGGCGGCCATCATCTCGCTCCACGTGTCGGCCGGGAGCAGCGACTCTGTGGCCCCGGCCGGGCTGGGATAGAAGGCGACCGTCTTCTCCAGCACCGAATTCACGAAGAAGAACGCCATCCGCACGGGGATCTGGAACTGATCCCACTGGGCGTCGCTCAGCGTGAACTCGCGGTCGTGGAGGTAGCGCTCGGGCACCGACGCGTATCTACCCCCGCCGGCGGCGCGCTCGGTGAAGAGCATGTAACAGGGCCGGCAGGTGCACTGCAACGCCCGGCTCTCCAGGTTGACCACGTGCGGGTGCTCGGCGGGGATCGCCTCGCTGCACAGCTCGCAGCGCTCCCCGAGGGCGTGGGCGGCGGGCTTGGTGAAGAACTTCTTTTCGATCTCGACGGGGATGCGGGTGGGCGGCTCGGGCCGCGTCCGGGTGCGGCCGATCTGGACCGGGACGGGGCCGGCGGCCGCCGGGCCCGCCACCCCGGCCGCCGCGGCCCCGAAATCGACGGCCACGACCTCGGGGGCGGCGTCGAGGACGGCCTGCTCGACGGCCTTGCGGGCCACGTCGAGGGGCGCGCTGCCGCAGCCGCCGACCACGATTTCGCAGTGCGCCACCCCGGTCTCGTCGATGCGCTGGAGCGTCGCCCGGGTGGCCCCGAGCTGTCGCCGCAGACCCTCGAGCGCCTCGGCGACGCGCTCCTCCGCCGGCACCGGGTGGAGACCGTGGAGGACGAAGAGGCCCGACAGCAGGTCGTCCTGGGCCAGGCGGCGGACGATCAGGTCGCCCGACGGCTCCCGGGCCACGAGGGACAGGATCCGCTCCAGGCCGGCGCCGTAGAACTCGACGAGGAGGTTGACGAGCTCCTCGGCCCGTTCCAGGGCCCCGGACTCCGGGGCCGCCCGCAGTTCGGCCAGCAAGTCCTCCACCCTGGCACCGACGTCATGCAGATCCTGCGCCATCGTCCCCCCCCACTCGGGGGGCTCCGCCCCCCGAGAACCCCCCAACGGCTTGGCGGCGCCTTCGGCGCCAATTCTCTTGGGGGGGTCCTCGGGGGGGCGGAGCCCCCCCGAGTGCTCAGATATCGGTGTGCATCATCGTCGGGCTGTGGAGCTTCTTCAACACCTTCCCCTTGCCGAGGTACATGTGCACCCCGCAGGGGAGGCAGGGGTCGAAGCTCCGCACGGCCCGCATGATGTCGATGCCCTTGAAGTTGTCCGGCTCGTTCTCCTCGAAGATCGGCGTGTTCTGGACGGCGTCCTCGTAGGGGCCGGGCTGGTCGTAGAAGTCGCGCACCGACCCGTTCCACGGCGTGGGCGGGTAGGGGTGGTAGTTGGCGATCTTCCCGCCCCGGATGACCATGTGGTGGCTGAGCACGCCCCGCACGGCCTCGGTGAACCCGCAGCTGACCGCCTCGTCGGGGACCTTGAACGGGGTCCACGTCTGGGTGTGGCCGGCCCGCACCTCGGCCAGCGCCTTCTCCACGAAGTGGAGGGCGAGGGCGGCGGAGTAGGCCTGGAAGTAGGTCCGGGCCCGGTTGCGCTCGAGGGCGTTGGACCACTGCGGGACCTTCCACTCGAAGGTCACCTCGGGCTTCGTCATCGTCCGCGGCAGGTTGATCAGCACCGAGTGGCCGGTCGACTTGGCGTGGGGCGTGTCGACGAGGCCGCCGAGGGCCGTGGCCCACAGCCGGGGCAGCGGGCCGCCGCCCGTGTCGGCGACGAGGTAGTTCTCGCCGTCGAACCAGCGGGGGGCCATCGTCCAGCTGTAGGCGCCGTCCCAGTCGCGCTTCTGCGGCCGGGGGATCGTGTGCTGGTTCCAAGGGTGACGCCGGTCGACCGGGTTCCCGAGCGGGTCCCGGGTGACGAACATCTCCTGGTCCTCCCAGTCCTCGTAGAACGAGTGGCCGAGGAGGATGCGGATCCCGAGGTTGATGTCGACGAGGTCGTTGGTCAGCAGCTTCCCGTCGACGATGACGCCGGGGCTGACGTAGGCCTTCCGGCCCCAGTTGGTCATGTCGCGGTACTGGAAGTTGCAGTGGTCGGGGTCGTTGAGGGCGCCCCAGGAGATGAGCAGGATGCGGCGCTGGCCGACCGCCTCGTAGCCCGGGAGCGCTTCGTAGAAGAAGTCGAAGAGGTCGTCGTGCAGCGGGACGATCCGCTTGCAGAACTCCACGTAGCGCATGAGGCGCGTGTAGTAGTCGGTGAAGAGCTGGATCGTCGCCGTGGTCCCGACGCCGCCCGGGTAGAGCGTGGACGGGTGCACGTGGCGCCCTTCCATCAGGCAGAACATCTCCCGGGTGTACCGGCTGACCTGGAGGGCCTCCCGGTAGAACTCACCCTCGAGCGGGTTGAGCGCCCGCATGATGTCGCCGATGGTCTTGTAGCCGTGGGCCGCGGCGTTCTTGGCCTCGGTCCGGTTGGCCAGCTCTAGGACGCCGGGGTTCGTCTCGGCCACCATCTTCTCGCAGTAGTCGACCCCGACGAGGTTCTCCTGGAAGATGTTGTGGTCGAACATGTACTCGGCGGCCTCGCCGAGGTTGATGATCCACTCGCCCAGCGCCGGCGGGTGCACGCCGTAGGCCATGTTCTGGTTGTAGACCGAACACGTGGCGTGGTTGTCACCGCAGATGCCGCAGATGCGGCTCGTGATGAAGTGGGCGTCGCGGGGGTCTTTCCCCTTCATGAAGATGGAGTAGCCCCGGAACACCGACGAGGTGCTGTGGCACTCCACCACGGACTTGTTCGACCAGTCGATCTTGGCGTAGATGCCGAGGCTCCCGACGATTCTCGTCACCGGGTCCCACGTCATCTCCACGATGTTGCCGCCGGCCTTGGTTGCCATCAG
>Ga0070741_10008981_pt1 | contig 19715 bp, 17 predicted proteins | sample Coa_R1_4_FD_66440 | JGI IMG/M metagenome (GOLD analysis project Ga0070741, IMG submission 66440) | Surface soil microbial communities from Centralia Pennsylvania, which are recovering from an underground coalmine fire - Coalmine... | ecosystem: Environmental > Terrestrial > Soil > Unclassified ...
GTCGCGCGTGCGTCCTCGCACCCGCAGCCGTTCACCGTCGGTACCGACCCTTCGTCCGGCGACCACTACCGCGTCATCGCGTTCCGGGACGACCGCGGCACGGTGTTCGTCGAAGGCCTTTCGCTGGCCGACGTCGACTCGTCCGTCAGCCGGCTCGTCGGCGTCGAGGTGCTCGTGACGGTCCTCATCCTCGGCATCCTCGGCATCGTCGCCTTCTGGGTCATCCGCCTCGGTGTCCGACCGATCAAGCAGATGACCGCGACTGCCACCGCGATCGCGGACGGCGATCTCTCGCAGCGCGTCGCCCCCGGTCACGAGGGCACCGAGGCGGGCGACCTCGGTGTCGCGCTCAACACGATGCTGACGCAGATCGAGCACGCGTTCGCGGAACGCGCCGCGTCCGAGGCGCGGCTGCGCCAGTTCATCGCCGACGCGTCGCACGAGCTGCGCACCCCGGTGGCGACGATCCGCGGCTACGCCGAGCTGTACCGGCGCGGCGGCTTGGCGGAAGGCGAGGAGCTCGGCCAGGCCATGCGCCGCGCCGAGCAGGAGAGCGTGCGCATGGGCTCGCTCATCGACGACCTGCTGCTGCTCGCCCGCCTCGACCAGGGACGGCCCATCGAGCACGCGCCGGTCGACCTCGGTGTGCTCGCCGTCGACGCCGTCGCCGATGCACGCGCCCGCGCCCACGACCGCCGCATCACGGCGTCGGTGGAGGAGGGCGTGGTCGTCGACGGCGACGAGCACCGGTTGCGGCAGGTCGTCGCCAACCTCGTCGGCAACGCGCTCGTGCACACACCCGACGACGCCGCCATCGACGTGCGCGTGCACCGCGAGGGTGCAACCGCGCTGCTCGAGGTGCGCGACGAAGGGCCCGGCATGTCGCCGGACGTCGCGGCGCGCGCGTTCGAGCGCTTCTACCGCGCCGATCCGTCTCGCTCACGCCACCACGGCGGTTCGGGACTCGGCTTGTCGATCGTGCGCGCCATCGTCGACGCGCACCACGGCTCGGTCGCGTTGGACACCGCGCTCGGGCACGGCACGACCGTGCGCATCTCGTTGCCGTTGCTCACGACCTGACGGGCCGCGCCGCGCACGGTCGCGGCGTTGCGCGCCGATGCATGGGACAATGTCCGCATGAGTGCGGTTCCGGGGGCGGGGCACTCGGTGTTCCCACCCATTGCCGAGTACGGCTTCCTGTCCGACTGCGAGACCACGGCGCTCGTGGCACCGAGCGGGAACATCGAATGGTTGTGCCTGCCGCGCGCGGACTCCCCGAGCGTGTTCGGCGCCATCCTCGATCGCGGCGCCGGCCTGTTCCGCTTCGGTCCCGCGGACACCACCGTGCCCGCGGCCCGTCGCTATTTGCCGGGGACGATGGTGCTCGAGACGAGCTGGGGCACGAAGACCGGCTGGCTCGTCGTGCGCGATCTGTTGCTCATCGGCCCCTGGCACCACGAGGACGAGCTGTCGCACACGCATCGCCGCGCGCCCACCGACTACGACGCCGATCACGTGCTGCTGCGCACGGCGCGCTGCGTCAACGGCGAGGTGCAAGTCGCCCTCGACTGCGAGCCGATGTTCGACTACGGCCGCCATCCCGCGCGCTGGGAGTACGCGTCCGGCAACTACCACGGCGCGATCGCGCGCGACGGCGAGTCCGGTCTCGAGCTGCAGGTCACGACCGACATGCGCATCGGCTTCGAGGGCGGGCGGGCAACGGCGCGCACGTTGTTGAAGGAGGGCGAGCAACGGTTCGTGGCGCTGTCGTGGAGCGAGCACCCACCGCCGACGACGTACGACGAGGCGTACCAGCGGTTGGTGTGGACGGCGCACCACTGGCAGCACTGGTTGGCGCGTGGCGAGTTCCCGGACCATCCGTGGCGCACGTATCTCGAACGCAGCGCGCTGACGTTGAAGGGGTTGACGTTCGCGCCCACCGGCGCACTGCTGGCGGCCGCCACCACGTCGTTGCCGGAGACGCCCGGCGGCGAGCGCAACTGGGACTACCGCTACTCGTGGATCCGTGACTCGACGTTCGCGTTGTGGGCGCTGTACTCGCTCGGCTTCGACTGGGAGGCGAACGACTTCTTCTGCTTCATCGCCGACGCCGCCGAGCGTGACGGCGATCTGCAGATCATGTACGGCATCGACGGCGCCCGTGATCTCGACGAGCACGTGCTCGACCACCTGCGCGGGTACGAGGACGCCCGCCCCGTGCGCATCGGCAACGGGGCGTACGACCAACGTCAGCACGACGTGTGGGGCGCCATGCTCGACTCGGTGTACGTCCACACCAAGTCGCGCGACCGTCTCGACGATCGCACGTGGGCGATGGCGAAGCGCCAGGTCGAGCAGGCGATCGAGCACTGGCGGGAACCCGACCGCGGGATCTGGGAGGTGCGGGGCGAACCCAAGCACTTCACGTCGTCGAAGGTGATGTGCTGGGTGGCGCTCGAGCGCGGTGCGCGGCTCGCCCGCATCCGCCAGGACGACGACCTCGCCGCGTCCTGGCAGGCGGAAGCGGACGAGATCAAGGACGACGTCCTCACGCACGCCGTCGACGAGCGCGGCGTGTTCACGCAGCACTACGACACCGATGCGCTCGACGCGTCCAACTTGTTGATTCCGCTGCTGCGCTTCCTGCCCGCCGACGACCCGCGCGTGCGGGCCACCGTGCTCGCCATCGCCGAGGAGCTCACCGTCGACGGTCTCGTGCTGCGCTACCGCGTGAAGGAGACCGACGACGGTCTCTCGGGCGAGGAGGGCACGTTCACGATCTGCTCGTTCTGGTTGGTGTCCGCGTTGAACGAGATCGGCGAGCACGCGTGGGCACGGAAGATGTGCGAGAAGCTGCTGTCGTTCGCCAGCCCGCTCGGCCTGTACGCCGAGGAGATCGACGCCATGAGCGGGCGCCACCTCGGCAACTTCCCGCAGGCCTTCACCCATCTCGCGCTCATCAACGCCGTGGCCCATGTCATCGCCGCCGAGGAGGGCGTCGGCGCCAGCCCGTTCCATCGCCGCCGGTGACCGCCTGTAGCATCGACGGGCCGCTCGGCCCCATCGTCTAGTGGCCTAGGACACCACCCTCTCAAGGTGGAGACACGGGTTCGAACCCCGTTGGGGCTGCCACGCCCAGGCCGCAACGATTCAGGCGGCGAGAGGTGGGGCGTGCGCAGGCGGTGGTCGGCTGGTGCGCGTGTGGCCGTGCGGGTCGGTCACGGTGAGCGTGCCGTCGAGTGCGAGTGCCGCGTGCCAGTCGCGTTGGTGAAGCCGGCGGTGATGGCGGCGGCACAACAGGACGAGGTTGGTGACCGTCGTCGGTCCGCCTCGGCTGGCCCATCGGACGTGGTGGGCATCGCACCATGACGCCGGACGGTCGCAACCGGGGAAGCGGCACCGTCGATCGCGGATGGCGACCGCTTGGTAGAGGTGGGTGGGGATCGTCTTGATGGCGGTGCCGTCGAGGGTGTGCGCGTGTGCGAGATCGTCGAGGCTGACGACCACTTGAGGTGGGGCCGGTGGCGGCGGGTGGGCCGGGTCGTCTGGTGGTCGAGGAAGTAGCGGCACACCGCAACGAGGGCATCGGCGCGCCGTTCCGCAGCGCTGCGGTGCTCGTCGTCGTCGTGGTCGGTGCGGGTGGCGACGCGCAGTGCGGTCGTGATGATCTCGCGGTCGAGGGCGGCGAAGGTGCCGTTGGTGTGGTAGCGGCCCGCGGTGCGGGAGTGGAAGAGGCGGTTGACCGTGTCGGCGGGCTCGGCGCCGTCGGCGTCCGCGTGGGCGTGCCAGTCGGCGAGCACGCGGGCGGTGTCGTCGACACAGAGGCCGACCAACGTGGCCGCCAGCCCGCGCTCGTGGTCGGCCCACAGCGCGGTGCGGTGCCCGCCGAGATGCGACGCGACCATTTCGATCTGGCCGCCGTGGAGTTGGCCGTCGTGCCACCGCCGGAGCGTGTCGGGGGCGTGGCGCAACCGTGCCGCCCGCACCGTCAACGCCCGGGCGGTGCGCACGGCGAGATGGGCATGGTCGGTGAGCCATGCCGCCATCGACGTGGCGGCGTCGAGCTCCCACAACGCCGCCTCGTCGAAGGTGCCCACCAGTTCGGTGAGGCGGGCGTCGACGGCGTCGCGCAGCGCCAACAGCTCCAGCAGCACACTGCGGTCCGCGGCCAGCGGAGCCTTGCGTACGAGTGCGGTGACCTGCTCGAACACCCGGATAATCGTACATGTGTTCGACTACCGTCACAACCCCTGCACGAGGAACATCGTTGCCGCAGCTTGCGGATAGATAGCAGTTCTGTTAAATAACCGATCTGTGAAACGTCTGCACGACCCGACTCGGTTCGACGCCGTCTTCACGGCGCTGTCGGACCCGACCCGGCGATCGATCGTGCGCCGCCTGGCGGATGGTGAGGCGACGGTGCTCGAGCTGGCCGAGCCCTTCCCGATCAGCCTGCCGGCCATCTCGCGCCACTTGAAGGTCCTCGAGCAGGCCGGCCTCATCAGCCGCAGCCGAGACGGGCAACGGCGGCCGTGCCGGCTGCGTCCGGAACCCCTGGTCGAGATCGCCACGTGGGCCGAGCACACGCGCGCGGCATGGGAGCAGCGTCTCGACCGCCTCGATGCGCACCTCGGACGCGCAGCCCGCAAGGCCGCGCCCGCGCCGGCATCGGCAACGACATGAACAGGCCCCCTTCCGTCACCGACGCGACGTGGGCGCTCGACCGCGAGATCGTCCTCGTGCGCGTCTTCGATGCGCCGCGTGACGCCGTCTTCGCGGCGTGGACCGATGCGGATGCATTCTGTGAATGGTTCGGACCCGATGGCTACACGTGCACCGTGCGCGAGATGGACGTGCGCGCGGGAGGTCGGGCTCGCTTCGACATGGTCGCGCCCGACGGCACCGTGTTCCCGAGCCGCTTCGACTACCTCGAGGTCGTTCCGGGCGAACGGCTCGTGATGGACCACGGCTCCGACGTCGACGACGACCCGGCACGTTTCCGCGTGACGGTCACCCTGGACGAACAGTCCGACGGCAAGACCGTGCTGACCCTCCGGCAACTGCACCCGACGGTCGAGCAGCGACACGCGAGCATCGGCTTCGGCGCAGTGGAGCTCGGGTTGCAGACGCTGCAGAAGCTGGCGCGCCACCTCGGCGTCGCCTGAACACGACACACCACCACACCCCCACCTGAAGGAGCCGCCATGTCGCGCGTCCGTGTCCACAACTTCTCGATCTCACTCGACGGCTTCGCCACCGGTGAGGGGCTGGCGCTCGACACGCCGTTCGGTCACGCCGGCCAGCGGCTCCACGAGTGGATGTTCGCCACCCGTTTCGCGCGCCGCGAGGTCCTCGGCCAGTCGGGTGGGAGCGAAGGCCTCGACGACGCGATGGCGGAGCGTCACGGGCCGGGGATCGGCGCCGAGATCATGGGCGCGGGCAAGTTCGGTCCTCCGGGCTGGCACGACGACCCCGAGTGGCGCGGGTGGTGGGGCGAGGACCCGCCCTTCCACACGCCCACGTTCGTGCTCACCCATCGCCCACGCCCCTCGATGGAGATGGAGGGCGGTACGACGTTCCACTTCCTCCACGCCGCGCCCGCGGACGCGCTCGCGGTGGCGCGCGAGGCGGCAGCCGGTCAGGACGTCCGCATCGGCGGGGGACCGACGATGTTGCGCGAGTTCCTCGCCGCCGGGCTCGTCGACCACCTGCACATCGTGCAGGTGCCGATCCTGTTGGGCCGCGGCGTGCGGCTGTGGGACGGGCTCGAGGGTCTCGAGCAGCAGTACGACGTCGAGGTCGTCTCGACGCCGAGCGGCGTCACCCACCTCACGTTCATGCGATGACCGGCGGGCGCTAGTCCTGCGTGCGGGCGATCGCCTGCGCGAGCTCCTTCTTCGACATCGACGAACGGCCGGAGATGTCCAGCTTCTTCGCTCGTTCGTACAGCTCTTCCTTGGTGTGGCCCTCGACGTCGACGCCCCCCGCCGTCTCCTTGCCATTGTCGCGCCCGCCCTTCGCGTGTTCGTCGGACGGCCCCTTCTCGTCCTTCGGCTCCCAGTGGTCGCCGACCTTCTCGAACGAGTGCTTCAACGCCGCGTACGCGGTGCGGTGCGCGCGCTCCTCGCTGTCGTACTCCTCGTGCGCGCTCTCGAGCGTCTTCTCGTAGGTGCGCTGTGCCTTCGCCGGTGAACGTTGGATCGTGCCCGGCAGGTCTTCCTTGCTGTCCTTCGGCATGTCGTTCCTCCTTCGTCCTTCGCGTCCTGCCCGTCGCGAGCCGGTACCAGTCCAGGCACCGGCACGCGCGGCGGGCGGGCCGTCGACGACAGCCCGTCCGTCACTCGTGCGAGTGGGTCAATGCGTCGGCAGCGGTGCGCGGCGGTGGCGCACGACGCGCTCGCTGCGCCGTGTCTCGAGCGACTCGGCCAGCCCGGCCGCGCCACCACCGACGACGCCGCCGATGGCGGCAGCCCCGAGGCCGATCAACACCGCCCAGAAGAAGGCCCACAGCGTCGTTCCGGTGTACGCCGCCGGAGACGATGCGGCCGTCGACGCCGCCGACGTCGGATTGGCGAAGCCGAAGCCGCCGGTCACGGCGGGCACGCTGATCGACACGAGCACGACCATCGTGAGGCCCCACACGGTGAGGCCGTGCCACAGGCCGCTGGTCGAGTGGCGCTCGCCGGACAGGCCGCCGGCGACCAACCCGGCCACGAACATGGCGACGATGGCGCTGCCGCCCACGAACCACGGCAGTTCGTCGACGAAGAACGACACGTCGGAGCCGTAGCCGAGCGCGATCCACAGCGCGGTCAGCAGGCCGAGCAGGGCGGCGCCGATCACCGCCCCTGCGAAGACGGCGCTCCAGCGGATCAGCGTCGGCCTGGCTTCGTCGGTGGTCGTGGTGGTGAGTTCGTCCACGAGGACCTCCTCTCTCGTCGTTTCCGAGGCGCGGTGCCTCACCGCGGTCTTGACCACCGCGGCGCGTCTGACTCGCCGATCTGCGCACGACGCGCTGACGTGGGTAGTGGCGGGGCGTGACGACACCGACGCTCGGGCGCCGCAAGCGAGCCCTCGTCGCCGTCGACGCGGCAGTGGTCCTGTGGGTGCTCCTCTGGCTCGTGCTGGGGATCGCAGTCGGCAACCGCATCTACCGCCTGCGCCAGTTGAGCGACACGCTCGATCGGTCGTCGCAGGCGCTCGACGACACCGCGGGCGGACTCGACTCGCTCGGCGGGGTGCCGTTCGTCGGCGATCGCATCGGCAAGGTGGCGAGCGAGGCGCGCGCGACGGCGGCCAGTGCCCGCGAGAACGCGGCTGCGACGCGCCGCGACGTCGGGGAGCTCGCGTACCTGCTCGGCGTCGTCGTGGTGATCATCCCGGTGGTGCCGACGCTCGCCGTGTACGTGCCGTGGCGACTACGCCTTGCACGCGAACGAAAGGCGGTGGGGCGCGCCCTGCGTGATCCCGACGAGCGCGGTCGGTTGGCCGAGTACCTCGCCCACCGCGCGCTCGTCACGCGCGACTTCCACGAGTTGCGTTCGCTGAGCGCGACCCCGTGGGCCGACGTCCACCGCGGCGAGGTCGAGCGCTTCGCCGCGGCCGAGCTCGACCGACTCGGCGTCGACCGACCGGACACGCCGGAACGCGAATGAGCGCGCGCTACGCGCGACTCGTCATCCGGCTGCGATGGGTGATCGTCGTGGCCGGTGTCGCCGGCACCGTTGCCGCGGTGTTGCTGCTGCCCGACCTGCACTCGGTGGGCACCGCCGACTTCTCGGCGGTCGTCCCCGAGGATCTCCCTGCCATCGCCACGCAACGGCAGGTCGTCCAGGACTTCGCGTTCCCGGCGCTGGCGCGCGTCGCCGTCGTGCAGCACGACGCGCGCGGTCTGTCGCCGGCCACGCAGGTGCAGATCGTGCGCAGCGCCGTCGACCGGACGACGTCGCCACGCGACGGTGTGGCGGGCGCGTTGCCGATCGAGAACTCGTTCGGCCTCGTGCCGTCGTCGTCGCAGGACGGCACGACTGCCATCACGTACCTCTTCTTCCGCAGTGGTGGTACGGACGCCCGTCTCGACGCCGCTCACCGCTACGCGCACGACGAGCTCGGGGGACCATCGGCGGACGTCGTCGGCGTGACGGGCGCGGTGCCAGCGCGTGTCGCGCAGGGACGCGAGATCACCGGTGCGCTCCCGTTCGTCGAGCTCGGCGGCGTCTTCCTCGTCGTCGTCGCGGTCGGCCTCGTCTTCCGGTCGGTGGTCGCGCCGATCGTCGCGCTGGTGTCGGTGGCGACCGCCTACCTGCTCGCCGTGCACCTGCTCCCGCTGTTCGCCCGCCACGTCGGGCTCGGCGCGCCGGGTGAGCTGGAGCCGCTCATCGTGGTGCTGGTCGTCGGCGTGATGACCGACTACGCCATCTTCTACCTGCACGCGCTGCGCCGCGGCGTGCGCTCGGGGATGTCGTCGCGCGAGGCGTGCGAGCGGGCGATCGCCGAGACGACGCCGCTCGTGCTCACGGCAGTCGTCACGGTGGCGGCCAGCACGGGCTCGCTCGTGGTCGCCCGCCTCCCGCTGTTCCACAACGTCGGCCCGGGGATGGCGGCGGCCACGTTGGTGGCGGCCGGGGTCGCCGTCGTGTTCCTGCCGGCGTCGATCGCCGTCCTCGGCGGGCACGCGCTGTCGGGGCGCGAGCGCTCGGCCGCGGCCGCGGGCGGGCGCGCGGGCGGCGCGCCCGCGGCGCGACCGTCCTGGCGCGTGCGCCTGGCGCGATTGGGCACGCGCCGTCCGGTCGCCGTGCTCGTCGCCACGGCCGGCGTCGGCGGGCTGCTCGCGCTGGCGTGGCCCATCGGCGGCGCCCACCTCGGCGTCAACCTCGTCGAGGGGCTGCCGCGCGGCACGGAGGCGTCGCGGGCGGCTCGAGCCGCGGGTGAAGGTTTCGCGCCGGGAATCGTGGCGCCGACGGAGATCGTCGTACGAGCCACGCGCATCACCGATCGCCGGTCGGATCTCGTCGCACTGCAGGACCGCCTGCGGTCGCAACACGGGGTGGCCGGCATCCTCGGCCCGGCGCAGGACCTCGCCCCGAGCCCGCTCGGCGTGCTGCTCGCCACGTCGGGCGACAGCGCCCGCTTCCTCGTCGTGCTCGACCACGCACCGTACAGCGCGCCCGCCATCGAGGACCTGCAGCGGTTGCGCGCCCGCATGCCCGACCTCCTGCGCTCGGTCGGGCTGCACGACGCGACGTTCGGCATCGCCGGCGACACCGCACTGTCCGCGGAGATCGTCGACATGGCGAGCCACGACCTCGTCCGCATCGCGGTGACGATCCTCTTGGTCGAGCTCGTGATACTCGCCGTCTTCCTGCGCGCTCTCGTGGCACCGGCCTTGGTGCTCGGTGTGTCGTTGCTCGTCGTGCTGGCCGCGCTCAGTGTCACGAACGAGCTGTTCGGCGCGACCGTCGGCAGCACGAGCCTCACGTTCTATGTGCCGTTCGCCGCCGCCGTGCTGCTCGTCGCGTTCGGCTCGGACTACAACGTCTACGTCGTCGGTCGCATATGGGAAGAAGCGCGCACGCGTCCACTGCGCGACGCGATCGCGGTCGCGGGTTCGAGCGCGGCCAGCGCGGTGTCTGCCGCCGGCGTGACGCTCGCGGCGACGTTCGCGCTGCTCGGGATCATCGGGCTCACCGGCTTCCGTCAGTTCGCGTTCGCGATGGCGTTCGGCGCGCTCGTCGACACCTTCGTCGTGCGCTCGGTCATCGTCCCGTCGTTGCTCTCGACGTTCGGCCGCTGGAGCGCGTGGCCCCGACGATTCGACGTCGCAACGATGGCTCGCCGTGGCGGGCACGGCGACACCGTCACCGGCACTGCGCCACCGACACCTGCTGCAGTTGGTCGCGAGCGTGCGTGAGATCGTCCACGGCGCGCTGCAACGCGCCGGTCGCGACGGACACCTCACCGCGCACGGCGGCGCTCGCCGCGTCGGCGACGTCGGACGTGGCGGCGTCCAGCGAGCTGCGCGCGGCGTCGAAGCGGGGATCGGCGGATGCGCGGTGCAACGCGTCCCGCAACTCGTTCACGACCTGCTGCACGGCCGCCACGTCCGCGGGCAGTGCCGCACCGGCATCGCTCGCGGCCGGCACCTCGAAGCGCCCGATGGCGCGATCGACGGCGTCGAAGTCCTGGCGCAGCGCCTCGCACACCGGTGGCTCCGACCGCGACGACGACGCCGTGGTCGCCGTTCCTCGGTCGGCCGGCCGCGTCACCAGGTACACGGCGAAGCCCGCGACGGCGGCCACGACCACCACCGCCACCACGACGCTCACCTTCGCCCAGTGCGGCACAGCGGTCTCTTGACCGGCCCGGGCGGCCCGCAATCACCGACCGCGCTGCCGGCGCACGGCGCCCGGCTTGTACGGAACGCCGCGTCCGCGGGAAAACGGGGGGCGGTGCGCACCCATGTCCTCCTCACCGACGACGACACGGCGGTGCGCACGATGCTGCGGTTCGCACTCGAGGACGAGGGTTACGCGGTCACCGAGGCGGCCACGGCCGAGGAGGCCCTCGAGTGCTTCCGCAGCGACCCGTCGATCGATCTCGTGCTCGTCGACCTCCAGCTCCCGGGGATGTCGGGGTTCGACCTGTGCCGGGAGCTGCGGGCGCAGAGCGCGGTGCCGATGATCATCGTGAGCGCCAAGGTCGACACGCACGACATCGTCGCCGGGCTCGAGTGCGGCGCCGACGACTACCTCACGAAGCCGGTCGCGCCCAAGGAGCTCGCTGCTCGCATCCGCGCCCTGCTGCGCCGCATCGCGCTCGACGACTCGACGCCCGATCGCATCGAGGTGGACGACCTCGAGATCCGCGTGGCGGCAGGCGAAGTCCTGCGCGGTGGTGTGCCGGTGGCGCTCACGCGCATCGAGTTCCGGCTGCTGTGCGAGCTCGCTCGCTCGCCGAACGTCGTCCTCAGCCGTGAGGCGTTGCTCGAACGCGTGTGGGGCTACGAGGCGCTCGGTGACGACCGGCTCGTGGACGGGCACGTGCACCGCGTCCGCCAGAAGATCGAACACGACGCGACGAACCCTGCCCATCTCGTGACCGTGCGCGGCCTCGGCTACAAGTGGGTGCCCTGACGAGCGCACGACGGCGCATCGGGCTGCCGTTGCGAGCGCGCGCCGCGCTCGCGTTCGGTGTCGGCGCGCTCGTGCTGTCCGCCGCGCTCGCCACGTTGACGTACGCGTTGTGCCGCTCCTACCTCACGAGCCAACGCGAGTCGACGGCGTCGGAGCAGACGTACCTGAACGCGCGCCTGCTGCGGAACATGTTGTCGGCCGGTGACGCCGACCTGCCGCAGGTGCTGTCCGTCGCCGACCGGACCGCGGACTCGTCGGTGGTGCTCCACTACCGGGGCGATTGGTTCGCGTCGTCCGTGGCGGCAGGCGAGCAGACGGTCCCCGCATCGCTGCGCGCCGTCGTCGCCGGCGGGCACGCCGGCAAGCAGCGCTTCGACGCCAACGGCACCACGCAGCTCGCCGTCGGGGTGCCGGTGCCGTCCGTCGGCGCGGAGTACTTCCAGGTGTTCACCCTTGCCGAGCTGCGGCGCACGTTGTCGACGCTCGGCACGTCGTTGGCCATCGCCGCCGCCATCACCACGCTGGCGGGCGCCGCCGCCGGGTACTGGGCCAGTGGCCGCGTGCTGCGGCCGCTGCGACGCATGGCGTCCGCGGCGGGGAACATCGCGGGCGGTCGCCTCGACCTCCGCCTGCGCCAGCAGGGCGATCGCGACCTCGACCCGCTGACGACGTCGTTCAACGAGATGGTCGACGCGTTGGAGGCGCGCATCGAGCGAGAGGCACGGTTCGCGTCGGACGTGAGCCACGAGCTGCGCTCACCGCTCGCGGCGTTGAGCGCGGGGATCGAGGTCGTGCACCACGGCCGCGCCGCGCTCCCCGAGCGCACCGCCGTCGCCGTCGACGTCCTGCACGACCAGATCGGCGCCTTCGAGCACCTCGTGCTCGACCTGCTCGAGATCTCACGGTTCGATGCCGGCGTTGCGGAGCTCGACCTCCAGGAGGTCGACGGCATCCGCTTCGTCGAGCAGGTCGTGCACGTGCTCGCGCCCGGCGTGCCGGTCGTGCACCACCACGACGGCGACGACGATCACGCCCGGCTGTACCTCGATCGCCGTCGGGTCCGGCAGGTGCTGGGCAACCTGCTGGACAACGCGCGCCACCACGGTGGCGGCGCGACCGCGGTGCGCGTGGCGTGGGACGACACCGTGTTGCGCATCGCGGTCGAGGACGGCGGGCCGGGTGTCGACGAGGACGAGCGCGACACCGTGTTCGACCGCTTCCGTCGGGGCGCGGTGGGACACGCCCACGATCGCCGCGGGTCGGGTCTCGGCCTCTCGCTCGTCCGCGCGCACGTCGAGCTGCACGAGGGGCGGGCGTGGGTCGAGACCGCGGAAGGCGGCGGCGCCCGGTTCGTGGTCGAGCTGCCGCGCACGTTGCAGCCCGCGCCGAGCGCCGGTCTCCCGTCGTGAGCGAACGCACCCGGTCGTGGACGAACGGCGTGGCATGCGCGTTGGTGGCGTGCGGGCTGCTGGCGGCGTGTGGCGTGCAGCCGGATCGCACCGCCAGCGTCGAGAACGACCGCAACGTGCCCTTCGACCTCCTCGACCGGTCGGCGTCGACCGCGCCGGCGACGACGGTCGTCGACCGCACGACCGACGTCTACCTGGTGGACGGCGACCATCTCCGCGCCGTGCACCGCCCCGCGACGAGCGACCCAGCGGCGCTGGTGGCCGCGCTGGTGCAGGGCCCGACTGCGGACGAGGGCACGACGGGGTTGCGCACGGCCGTGCTCGGTCCGGATTTCGTCCGCGCCACGACCGTCGACGCGGATGTCGCCGTCGTCGAGCTCGGCCCGTCGTTCACGACCGTGAACGTCGACCAGCAGATCCTCGCCCTCGGCCAGCTCGTGTTCACGCTCACCTCGCTGCCCGGCGTGAACCGGGTGCGCTTCCAGCTCGACGGCGAGACCACCAAGGTCACCAGGGCGGACGGATCGACGGTCACCGGCGCCGTGTCACGGGCCGACTACGACTCGCTCCTCGCCTGAACGCGCGACATCCGCACACACTCGCCACACGACCGCAACATTCGCCCGGGTAGGGCGGATGTGATGCAGATCGAGTTCAGGCAACAACCGCTCGTGCAGTCGCCGGACCGGGCCCGCGCGGAGCTCGACCGCGTGCACCGCTTCGCGGGTGGCGCCCGCCTGTCGCACCTCCAGGACGCGATCGACGCCGCAGTCGCCGCCGCCACGTACCCGCGCGGCGCCACGGGCCGCGACGGCGAATGGTCGTCACACGACGCGCTGACGCCGGCGCTGTGGCGGCTCCACGTGCGCTTCTACCTGCGGCGCGACACGGCGACGCTGCGGGCGCTCGTCGCTCGGTACGACGACGAGGCGCGCCGCCTCGCGCGGCGGCGAGGGACCCGGTTCGTGAAGGACGACCTCGTACAGGTGGCGCGCGAAGCGCTCGTCCTCGCCCTGCGCCGCTTCGACCCCGGAAGGGGCAAGCCGTTCCTCGCGTACGCGCGCGTCACGATCGACGGATCGTTGCGCCGCCACCTGCGCGACCACGGCTACACGATCCGGCCATCGCGACGGAACTACGAGTTGAGCTTCCGTGTCGCCAAGGCGCGTGAAGGGCTCGTCGCCGATCTGCACCGAGCGCCGACGGTCGAGGAGATCGTCGACGTGGTGGACGCACCGCGCGACGACGTCGTCGACGTGTTGACGAACGCGCAGCGGCGCGTGCCCGTGTCGTTCGATCAGGTGTCGGCGGACGGCATCCCGCTGTCGGAGCGCATCGCCACCGGCGAACCCGGTGTCGACCGCCTCGTCGACCGCATGGCGTTGCGCGACGCGATGCTCCGGCTCTCCGAGTTCGAGCGCGAGCTGGTGAAGGCGTACTTCTTCGAGGAGCAGACGCAACAGGCGATCGCCAACCGCTACGGCGTCAGCCAGATGACGGTGTCGCGACTCCTGTCGCGCACGCTGCGGCGCCTTCGCGCCTTCCTGTAGCGCGCACGCGCGTCCCTGGCCGACCTCGGTGTCAGCCGCCGTCGCCGGCGTCCACCGGCCAGCCGAGCTCCCACGCCGCAGCCGCCGTCTCACCGGCGGCGGTGGCGAACTCGGCCAGTGAGCGCTCCAGCTCGCGCACGGCGGTGGCGGGCATGTCGGCGAGGATCCTGCGCAGTTGGGCGCGGCGGTGCTCCATGACACGGTCGAGCAGCTTGCGGCCTCTCGCCGTGAGCTCGACGACGACCGTGCGACGATCCACTTCGTCGGCCCGGCGGGCGACCATCCCCTTGTCGACCAGGCGGTCGCACGCGCGCGTTGCCGTCGACGGGTTGACGTCGAGCTGCTTCGCCAGCGCACCCATCGTCTGGCGGCCGCGGCCGTCGAGCAGCACCAGGATCCGGTACTGGGGGAGCGTCAGGTCGTCGGGGAGCTGGGCGAGGGAGGACGCGGCGATGCCGACCAGCGCCCGCGTGGCCAGCAGCATCCGCTCCACGGTCCCGGCGTCGAACGGTTCTTGCATCACGACGATATTTGCACAAGTGCAACTAGTTCGCTACAGTCGGACGAGAAATGACCGACAGGGCGTACGTCTGGCACCGGCGCGGTGCCGCGGCGCGTCCCCGTCGGGCGAAGCGGGCGTGGCGGGCTCATGTGCCCGACATCTTGCTGGCTCGCCGGCAGGAGCTGACCGCGCTCGGCCGCCGCACCCGCCAGGTCGTCGTGTTCGCCGTGCTCACCGGCGTGCTCACGGGGTACGCCGTGGCGCTGTTCGACTGGGCGGTGCGCGAGCAGCTGTTCCGCTGGCTGATCGACGACGCGCCGGCCGCCGTCCAGGACGTGGCGCCGCTGCTCGGCCTCGCCATCGCCGCCGTCGTGCTGGGCACGCTCGGCCGCGGCGCGTCGCCGTCGACGGCCGACGAGTACATCCGCAACTTCCACGACACCGGCACGCGCCTGGACCTCCGCCCGGTGCCCGCCCGCCTCGTCGCCAGCGCGGCGACGTTGGGCTTCGGCGGCGCCATGGGCTTCGAGGGCCCGTCGATCTACCTGGGCGCGGCGATCGGGTCCGGGTTGCAGCGCCGGTTCTCGCGCTTCTTCTCGCGCGACGACAGCAAGTTGCTGCTCGTGTGCGGCGCTGCCGCGGGCGTGGCCGCCATCTTCAAGGCCCCCGCCACCGGTCTCGTGTTCGCGCTCGAGGTGCCGTACCAGGAGGACTTCGCCCGCCGCATGCTCCTGCCGGCCGGTCTCGCGGCGGCGGTCAGCTACATCGCGTTCGTGTCCGTTGCGGGGACCACGCCGCTGTTCCAGGTGAACGGCGCCCCGCCGTTCGACCTCAAGGACATCGGCGGCGCCGTGCTGCTCGGCGTGCTCTGCGGGATCGGCGCCCGCCTCTTCACGCGTGCACTCGTCCTCGCCAAGCAACGGGCGTCGCGCACCCACCCACTCGTGCGGGTGCTCGTCGGCGGCGGTGTGCTCGTCGTGCTCGCGCTCGTCTCGCGTCACGTCTTCCACGAGCCGCTCACGCTGGGCGCCGGCTACCGCAACCTGGAGTGGGCGTTCGATCCGAAGCGCAGCGTCGCGCTCGTGCTCGGGCTCTTCGCCTTCCGCGCCGTCGCGACGACGGCCACGGTCGGCGGTGGCGGCGCGGGCGGTCTGTTCATCCCGCTCGTCATCCTCGGGGCGCTGCTCGGCCGTTCCGTCGAGGGCCTGTTCCACGCTGCCGACTCGAGCTTCTTCCCGTTGATCGGCGTCTCCGCGTTCCTCGGCGCCGGCTACCGCGTGCCGTTGGCCGGCGTCGTGTTCGCCGCGGAGGCAACGGGACGGCCGGGCTTCATCGTTCCCGGCCTCATCGCCGCGGTGGTGGCGCAGCTGTTCATGGGAAGGGCGTCCGCGTCGCCGTACCAGGTGGCGTCGCGCGCCGGCCACCTCGAGCGCCGCTTCGACCTGCCCATCACGACCGCGCTGCGCACCGACGTGAACGTGATGCCGCCGGACACGACGCTCAGCGAGTTCTTCTGGAACCACCTCATCGGCAGCCGCGAGCGGGCGGTGGCGGTCGTCGACGGCTCACGCTTCCTCGGTGTCATGCGCATCGAGGAGCTCCAGGACGTGGCCCAGGACCGGTGGGACGACATGACGGTCGAGGAGGCGATGCGCACCGACTTCCCGACGGTCGACCCGGCGTGCACGCTGCGCGACGCTCTCGCGGCCATGGAGACCGCCGATGTCGACCTGCTGCCGGTGGTCGACAGCGAGGCCCACTTCGTCGGCGTCGTCACCACCGACGAGGTGCTGCGCCTCGACGAGATCCTCGGCCAGACCGATCCCGGGGAATGATGTTTCCGGTGCGAAGGCCGGGGTACCCGTGGCGGAGGTGAGCCGCCGATGACCTCCTGGTTCTCGTCGTGGCCGGTGCTGCGCCAGGCACGCGACGGCGACCGGCTGGGGCGCAAGCACTCCGTGAAGAGCGAGGGCACGGCGCGGTTGCGCCCCCGTACCGAGACCGCCGATCACGTCGCGAAGTCGGTGTGCCCGTACTGCGCCGTCGGGTGCGGCCAGCTCGTCTACGTCGAGGACGGCCAGGTCACGCAGATCGAGGGTGATCCCGACTCGCCCATCAGCCGCGGCCGGCTGTGCCCGAAGGGCTCGGCGTCGTTGCAGCTCACCACCGGCGCCGCCCGTGAGTACCGCGTCAAGTACCGCCGGCCGTACGCGACGGAGTGGGAGGACCTCCCGCTCGACGACGCGATGGACATGATCGCCGACCGCGTCATCGCGGCGCGGCGGTCGGGTTGGCAGTGGGACGTCGGTGACAAGCGCGTGCGCCGCACGCTCGGGTTCGCGCACCTCGGCGGGGCGACGCTCGACAACGAAGAGAACTACCTCATCAAGAAGCTCTTCACCGCGCTCGGCGCCATCCAGATCGAGAACCAGGCGCGCATATGACATTCGTCCACCGTCCCCAGTTTGGGGACATCGTTCGGTCGTGGTGGCGCCACGACGTTCCAGCAGGACCTCCAGAACAGCGACTGCATCGTCATCGAGGGCTCGAACATGGCCGAGTGCCATCCGGTCGGGTTCCAATGGGTGATGGAGGCCAAGGCGCGTGGCGCGACGTTGATCCACGTCGACCCTCGCTTCACGCGCACCAGCGCGCTCGCTGACATCCACGTCCCGATCCGCGCCGGCACGGACATCGCGTTCCTCGGTGGGATCGTCAACTACGTCCTCCAGAACGACAAGTACTTCCGCGACTACGTCGTCGCGTTCACCAACGGACCGACGATCGTCAACGAGGACTTCCGCGACACCGAGGACCTCGACGGCGTGTTCAGCGGGCTCGACACCGAGAACCGCACCTACGACCCGGCCACGTGGCAGTACGAGGGGATGGAGGTGCAGTCGTCCGCGGGCCAGCGCGACCAGCAGTACGAAGAGCGCACGGAGGGCGGCCAGAGCGTGAAGGAGTCCGCGAAGGGGCACTCGTACGGGTCCGGCGGGCCCGCCATCAAGGGCCATGCCGAGCGCGACGAGACGATGACGCACCCCCGGTGCGTGTTCCAGATCCTGAAGCGCCACTACGCGCGCTACACGCCCGAGATGGTCGAGCAGGTGTGCGGCATCCCACCGGAGCTGTTCCTCCGCGTGTGCGAGGCGGTCACCGCCAACTCCGGGCGCGACCGCACGACCGCGTTCACGTACGCCGTCGGGTGGACGCAGCACAGCGTCGGCGTGCAGTACATCCGCACCGCCGCCATCCTGCAGACGCTGCTCGGCAACATCGGGCGGCCGGGGGGCGGGATCATGGCGTTGCGGGGCCACGCGTCGATCCAGGGCTCGACCGACATCCCGACGCTGTTCAACATCCTCCCCGGCTACCTGCCGATGCCGCACGCGCACAAGCACATGGACCTCGACTCCTACGTCGAGGGCGAGTCGGCGCCGCAGGGCTACTGGGGCAACATGCGCTCCTACCTCGTCAGCCTGTTGAAGGCCTACTGGGGCGAGCACGCGACCGCCGGCAACGAGTTCTGCTTCGACTACCTGCCGCGGCTCACCGGCAGCCACAGCACGTACGAGACCGTGTACGCGCAGCTCGACGGCGAGTGCAAGGGCTACTTCATCATGGGCGAGAACCCCGCGGTCGGGTCCGCGAACGCCAAGCTGCAACGTCTCGCGATGGCCAACCTCGACTGGCTCGTCGTGCGCGACTTCTCCTTGATCGAGAGCGCGACGTGGTGGAAGGACGGGCCGGAGATCGCGACCGGTGAACTGCGCACCGAGGAGATCCCGACGGAGGTCTTCTTCATGCCCGCCGCCGCGCACACCGAGAAGGACGGCAGCTTCACCAACACGCAGCGCCTGTTGCAGTGGCATCACGCCGCGAAGGAACCCGACGGCGACGCCCGTAGCGAGTTGTGGTTCACGTACCACCTCGGCCGCATCATCCGCGAGAAGCTGGCCGGCTCGACCGACGAGATGGACCAGCCGATCGTGCACCTGGCGTGGGACTACCCGACGCACGGTTCGATCGCGGAGCCGAGCGCGGAATCGGTGCTGGCCGAGGTGAGCGGTTGGAAGGCCGACGGCACGCCGTTGTCGAGCTACACGGAGTTGAAGGACGACGGTTCGACGGTGTGCGGCTGCTGGATCTACTGCGGCGCGTACGCGGACGGCGAGAACCAACCGGCGCGGCGCACCCCGGGACAGCAACAGGACTGGGTGGCGGCGCAGTGGGGATGGGCGTGGCCCGCCAACCGCCGCCTGCTCTACAACCGCGCCTCCGCCGACCGCGACGGCAAACCGTGGAGCGAGCGCAAGGCGTACGTGTGGTGGGACGAGGACAAGGGCAAGTGGGTCGGCCACGACGTGCCCGACTTCAAGGAGGACAAGGCCCCGAGCTACCGCCCGCCCGAAGGCGCGAAGGGGCCCGACGCGCTGTCGGGCGACGATCCGTTCATCATGCAGGCCGACGGCAAGGCGTGGTTGTTCGCACCGGCGGGGCTCGTCGACGGCCCGCTCCCGACGCACTACGAACCGCAGGAGTCGCCGTTCCCGAACCTGCTCTACGGGCAGCAGCGCAACCCGGTGCGCCAGTTGCTGCGCAAGGACGAGCACGATCGGTTCCATCCCAGCAACGGGGAGCCGGGCGCGGACGTGTTCCCGTACGTGGCGACCACGTACCGCCTGACCGAGCACCACACTGCGGGCGGGATGTCGCGCTGGGTGCCGTACCTCGCCGAGCTGCAACCCGAGATGTTCTGCGAGGTCTCGCCCGAGCTGGCGCGCGAGCGCGGCCTCACCCATCTCGGGTGGGCCACCATCGTCACCGCCCGCAGCGCCATCGAAGCCCGCGTGCTCGTGACCGATCGCGTCGCCCCGCTCGAGGTGAACGGGCGCACGCTCCACCAGATCGGCCTGCCGTACCACTGGGGCCCGAACGGGTACAGCGCGGGCGACGCCGCCAACGAGCTCGCTCACCTCTCCTTGGATCCGAACGTGCACATCCAGGAGGTCAAGGCGTTCACGTGCGACATCCGTCCGGGGCGGCGACCGCGAGGCCCGGCCCAGCTCGCGCTCGTCGAGGACTACCAGCGGCGTGCCGGCATCACCGACGACACGGG
>Ga0070741_10008982_pt1 | contig 19713 bp, 12 predicted proteins | sample Coa_R1_4_FD_66440 | JGI IMG/M metagenome (GOLD analysis project Ga0070741, IMG submission 66440) | Surface soil microbial communities from Centralia Pennsylvania, which are recovering from an underground coalmine fire - Coalmine... | ecosystem: Environmental > Terrestrial > Soil > Unclassified ...
GGGCCGCGGCAGAAAATTATGGCGGGCGGAATCTTCTTCTGGAGCGCCGCCACGCTGCTCACCGGCTTGGCGTCGAGTTTCAGCGGGCTCCTCTCCGCTCGCGCCCTGCTCGGAGTCGGCGAGGGTGCGTATGCGCCCGGCGGCACGGCGATGATCTCCGACAGCTTCCCGCGCATCTTTCGCGCCCGGGTCCAGAGTGTGTTCAACTTCGGCATGTTGCTGGGCGGGGTCATCGGGCTCGCCGTCGGCGGCATCCTGGCGGAAAAAGTCGGCTGGAGGATTGCTTTCTTCCTCGTGGCGGTGCCGGGTTTCTGGCTGGCGGTTTCCTGTTACCGGCTTCAGGTTCCGGTTGCGCCCCCCAAAGAACCCGCCCCGCCCTTCTGGGACCTGCTCAGGATCCCCGAGTTCCTGCTGGTTCTGGCCGGCGGCGCCTTGGCGGTGTTTGCGGGAGCCAGCTTCGTGACCTGGGGGACAACTTTCGGGACTCGTTATCAGGATCTCAGTGTCGTGCAGGCCTCCATTTCCCTGGGCTCGCTGGTGCTGGTCGGCTCGTTGGGCGGCGTGCTGCTGGGCGGTTACGTGGCGGATATTCTTGAGGAGCACTGGTCCTGGGGACGAGCAGCCACGGTCGGCGCCACCCTTTTCATGGGGACGCCGTTTCTGTATCTTGCCATCTCCACGGAATCGCGCGCGGCCTTCTTCGCGTGCGTCTTTTTCGCGACCTTCTTCCTGACCTGCTATCACGGCCCGACGACGGCGGTCATCCATGACCTGACGCCCGTGAAAGCCCACGCGCTCGCCTTCGCCATCTATCTGTTTTTCATCCACCTCTTCGGAGACACCATCGCGCCCGCCCTGGTCGGCCTCATCTCCGACCGCCGCGACCTGCGCGCCGGATTGCTGCTGGCTGTGGCGGCCAACGCGCTGGCGGGGATTTGCTTCCTCACGGTCGCCTATCTCATTCGGCGCCGGAGCGTCCGCGCTGGAGTCCATTGAGGCCCTCCCCTGTCGTCCGTACTGAGTGAACATCGGACTCCTATGGCCTGCCCAGGCCCGCGTGGTAATCCCACAGCGCATGGTAGTAATTCATGAAACGAATCGGCTCACAACTGGGCTCGCCGACCTCGCAGAGCGTGTAGCGATCGAAGCCGATGCCGCGCAGCAGCGTGAAGAGTTCGTGCCAGGGATAGTTGCGATTCTCAAGATTGGTAATGTGGCAGCTTCTGATCCACCTCTTCAACAGGTCGAAACTCTTGCGGACTGAGCCCGCTTCGACATCCGTCGGATTGGAATTCCAGCAGGCGCCGACCGAGGGATGATCGGCCACGGTGAGGATGCGCTGGATATTGGGCGCAAGCTGGGTCCCCTGGCCGTGGACTTCCAGCCAGATTTCAACCCCCGCGTCGCGGGCCGCATCTCCGCACTTCGTGAGGGCGCGGCCGATCTGGTCGAGCGTCTTCTCTGGCGGCACATCCGGCGGAAAACCGTTGGGGCGCACTTTGACGCCCAGACACCCGAGGTCATGGGCGAGCTCGCACCACCGGCGGGTCTCCTCGATGTTCTTTTCGACTGTCAAGGCATCCGGCGATTCATATTCGCAAGTCGTTCCCAGGCTCACGAGGCGCACGCGCGACTCCGCAAAACGCTGCCGAACCTCCGCCCGCCGCGCTTTGCTGATGGACGGTTCCACGCCGTGCCGGTGAGTGGTGCGCAACTCCACGCCTTCGAAGCCTGTCTTTTCGCAGTTGGAAATGATTGTGTCGATGTCCCAGTCTCGCGCCAGGTTGTAGGTGACGAGGCCCAGATGGAAAGGCGGTGCGGACCACGACTCGGGCGGCGCAGTGCGTCCACCCTCTGCACGCGGGATGTGCCAGACGGCCAAGCCACCGAGGCCCATCAGTGAACAGAGCCCTGATCCTAGAAAAGTGCGTCGTTCCGTCAAGCCCATTGCAATCCCCCCTTGGCATATCGCCGCGGAAATCCACCAGAGCGCGGATGCGCCCGAGCGCAACAAACCGCTGAGGATGGTGCAAACGTCAGGTGACTTGCGCTGTCCAGCCTCCGCTCCGGCTGCCGCTCCAGACTGAGCGCAGTCCTCGCGCCCTCTTCACCGGGTCGAATGATTATGCCTCCAACCGAGACCCCTGGCATAGGATGTGCCGGCAGGCCCCCTTGTGACTCAGGCCCGCTTTTGTTTGTGATGCTGAGGAGCCGCAGGCGACAAAGAATCTCCGCAGTTCGTCCGTTCTTCCTGGAGCGCCGGTTTGCGACCGGCGAAGCGCTGTAGCGGCTCTGCCCCGGCGCCGTCCTCGGTGAGAATGCCAGCGCTCTAACCACGGGGCCACCGCATGGTCTTTTGTGCCGTGGGTTCGCGCTTCTTCTTTATCCCCGGCTGGTTTCTCCCATTCCCATCCCGGCGCTCTCCCTTTGCACCTTGGCCTTCCGTTTCTCCTTTTGAGCGGAGCCAAGAATCGTTTCTCATTTCGTGTTCTGGGCAAGCGGCGCGAAGGATTTCAGCCGTTCATTCAGGCAACGACTCCCCACGCCGCTCGCGCTACCCCCGCGCTCGTGGCCGTGTCCCCCGCTTCCCGCCCGCCCGCCGCGCCTTGAGCAGGATGGAGCTTGCCGTCGTGCATGAGCAGAAGCCTTTCCAGGCTGCTTTCCAGTTGCTCTTCGAGTCGTTGAGCCTCCCGGATCATCGCCAGCTCATCCCCGAAGGCGCGCACGAGCGCCATGGCTGCGGCGCGGAGAGAGTTCGCGCTGGCGGCGGGTGCGTTTAAGATCTTTTCCAGAGCCTCCGCTTCCTTCTGCGCCCGGTTGCGAAACAGTTCCAGCCGCTGCCAGGCGGCCGCTGCCGCCTGCGCCACGAGCTCCAGTTCTTCTTCATCGAGCGTGCCCAGGGCTGCGGTGAACATCTCCTGCCATGTCTCTGGCTGCTCGAGGCGCTCATCCCGTGAACTCGCCGAAGGGACGCGCCATCGTTCCGGGGCACACCCTGGTTTCCTCATCGCCCCGGACCTCGCCGGCGCATGCATCCGGCTCGGCGAAAGCAGAGGATTTCCCATCGCTTCGCTCGACTGGCTGAGCACCTTGTCGAAGGTCTTTTCACCCAGACCGTGGAGACTCAGCTCCTCGTGCGGGATGAGCTTCAAGGTGAGCAGCAGGTGCAGGAGGCAGACAATGCGCCGGTTCAGCGTCTGGATGTTTCTCCACGTCCTCGCGCACTCATAGAAGACCGCCAGAATTCGCAGCACACACTCCCGCCTTTCGGCGGCGATCCTCATCTCGCGCAACGCCGACCTGCGGTCAAGGTCCTCGGCCTGATTTTCTGTAGCGCCGACCTTCAGGTCGGCATGATCGGGTAACCGCGGCACGGGTTGTGTGCCGCCGGCTGGCGCGGAGCGAAGCTCTGCGATTCGACATCTCCGTTCCTGTTGGTCTTCCGCCTCGCGCGCCTCTCTCGCCCTTCTTCTCCGCTGGAACTCGCGCAACACCTGGGCCAGCTTGCGTGCTTCCCATCGCGCCCGCACGCGGAACGCCCGCAGGCGCCGCCAGCTTGCGTGCGCAAGGCCCTGCACCAGCGTGGTCTCCATTTTGTCTTTGGGTCGGAATAGATCTGCAAAACGCCTGAAAAATCCCTCGAAAGCCTGGAGCGTTTCACCCGCGGCTGCCAGGCTCGCCTGGAGGGTCCGGCAGCTCATCCCGTGGCGGAGCGTGGCTCCTTCCGTCCGCGCCTTTTCACGCGCCTTGCACAGATTGGCGCGGTTGGCGGCGAGGCGCTTCTCCGTGGGCCGGAAGCGAATCTCGCGGGGCACTGCGCGCGCCTTGGCGAGGTTCCGCCGGCAGGCGGCCAGCCGCTTTTCCGTCATGCGATAGCGAATTTCCCTGGGGACGGCCTGCGCCTTCTGGAGATTGGCTCGGCGCGCGGCAAGCTGCGGGGAGATGGCTGGTTCGGCCATGAGGATTCGCCCTTGTAGCGGCGTCTCACCGCCGCAATCGGCCCACAACCTCCTCCCCGCCGGATTGTAGGCCAGACTATGGGGCTATCTTCAATATACTCGCGAGCCTGCCCGCTGTCAAGACTCTAGCGCCAGCCCGCCCAGGCCCCGAAGGGGCAACCCACCACTCCGTAAGCCCCGAAGGGGCGACCCATCACAGCCCAGGCCAGCGGCCTGGGACAGGGTGGCGCCCAGCCATTCCGTAGCCCCGAAGGGGCGACCCACCACAGCCCAGGCCAACGGCCTGGGAGAAGGGGGCATCGGGTTAATGTTCAAGCCCTGAAAGGGCGTCCCAACAACCGTGGGTTGGCGCAGACCTTTTGGGTCTCGGAGCAGCACTGAAAGGCCTACGATCTTCTGCGGATGACCCTGGCCATCGCCGCAATGTGCGCCGGGGTGGTCCCGCAGCAGCCTCCAATAATGTTGGCGCCGGCCTGCATCAAGGCCCGCACATGCGACGCCATGAACTCCGGCGTCTCTTTGAATACGGTCTTATCGCCTTCCAGCACGGGCGCGCCCGCGTTGGCCTGGATGAGGATGGGGATTCGGGGCAGCGCGGCTCGCATGGCGCGCGCAATCTCAATCATGTTGACGATGCCATTGCCGCAGTTGGCGCCCACGACGTCCGCGCCAGCCGCTGCGGCCTCTTGGGCGGCTCGTTCCGGACTCGCGCCCATCATGGTGTGAAAGCCCCGCGCGCTCGCCGCAAACGTGAAGGTGCACAAGACAGGAAGCCGGGTGTGATCTTTCGCCGCCTTGATGGCCTGCGTGGCCTCGACCAGGGAGGACATCGTCTCGATGCAGATGGCGTCGGCTCCCCCTTCGGCCAGGGCCGCGACCTGTTCGCTGAAGGCCCGATAAAGGTCTTCGGGCCTCACATCGCCGCCTTCATCCACGACGATGCGGCCCGTCGGCCCCACCGAGCCCGCGACGTAGCCGCGTTCTCTCATGACTTGCTTCACCAGCGTCGCCGCAGCGCGGTTGAAGTCGCGCACCTTATCCTGATATCCGTAAGGCTCGAGTTTGTACGAGGTCCCGCCGAATGAATTGGTGGTTACGATGTCCGACCCGGCGTCGAGATAGGCCTGCGCGATGCCTTTCAAGACCTCGGGATGCGAGAGGCACCAGGACTCCGGACACTCGCCCGGCTTCAACCCTTTCGCCTGGAGAAGCGTTCCGAGCGCGCCGTCCGATATCAGAATCTCTCCGTCGGAGATTCGTTCCATCAAGTTCTTCACGGGGGTCCTCCGTTAAGAGGCTGAGGGAAGAGCCATTTTGAGTATCCTCATCAACCCTTCCGTTGTCATGCTGAGCGAAGCATCAAAGTTTCGCTCTTTTCAGCAGCCTGCTACAGGGCGCGCGTCAAAACCTCGCCAAGCTCGTCGGGCGTGAGCGGCAGGGGATTGCCCTTCATGCTGCTGGCACGGGAGGCCTTCTCGACCAGGACTTGGAGGTGCGAACGGTCGATTCCATAAGACCTGAGCGGAGGAATGCCCAGGTCGCGACAGAGCTCCTTCACCCACTGCACGCCGTCCTCAGCGGTTGCATCGGGCTTCTGGGTCAGGATTTGCGCGATGGTGGAATAGCGCCGGAGCGCCTCACTTGCCGGCGCGCGCGCTCGCAGGGCGCGGATGTTCGCTTCCATTCCGTGGGGCAGCAAAGCCGCGCAGACCGCGCCGTGCGGGGCGGGGAACATTCCTCCCAGCGGCGCGGCGAATCCGTGCACCACGCCCAGGCCCGCGTTGGCGAGCGCCAGCCCGCCCATCAGGCTCGCTACTGCCATATCAGTCCTGGCTGCAACATCCCCGCCGTTCAAGTAGGCGCGGCGCAGCGAACGGCTGACCCGCCCCATTCCCTCCTGGCAGAAGCCATCGGTGAGCGGGTTCGAGCGGACCGAGACATAGGGCTCGATCACTTGAGTGAGCGCGTCAAGCCCGGTGCTCGCCGTGATGGCGGGCGGCAGGCTTACCGTCAGGTTGGGATCGACCACCGCCAGCCGCGCCAGCATGAGCGGGCTTCTCAGGCTGACCTTGACCCGGTGTTCCGGCGAAGCCAGCACGGCATTGCGGGTGACTTCGGTGCCGGTTCCGGCGGTCGTCGGAATGGCGATCCAGGGTGCCGACGGGCGGGAAAGCGCTTTGCCTTTTCCGATGACCTCCAGGTAATCGAGCAGATCCCCGCCATTGGCCAGGAGCGCGGCGATGGCTTTGGCTGCGTCGATGGCGCTGCCGCCTCCGAACCCGATGACCAGGTCGCAGCGCTCCTCGCGCGCCTGCTGCACTCCGCGGCAAATCAGATCAACCGTCGGCTCTCCGTCCACGGCGAAGCGGTGCGAGGAGACCCCGGCCGCCTCGAGTTCGGCCATCAGACTCGCGGATCGTTCGGCCGAACGACCCGTGACCAGCAGAGCGCGCCGGCCCATTTCCTTCGCGGCCTGGGGGACTTCACGGAGCGAATCCGGTCCGAACAGGATGCGCCCCGCCGTGGCGAATTCGAAGCGCATGGGCGCTCACCAACCCTCATCCGAGGGGAAGACGTTCGTGTACCTGACGCGCGTGCGGGGCTCGACCAGCATCTTTTCGACCGTGTCGCGCCAGGCGGCGTAGTGGGCTGTTTCCTTGTGCCGGGCGGTTGCTTCTTCGTTGCGGTAGACCTCGATCAGCACGAAATGGGCGGGGTCGTCCTCCTGTTGAATCACATCGAAGCGGGCGATCCCGGGCTCCTTCACGCTGTTCGAGGCGTTCGCAAGGGTCGCCTCTTTGAAGGCGTCAATGAATTCCGGCTTGACGCGGGCGTGAACATGGACGATCAGCATGGAATTCCTCCCTGTGCTCCAGGGTCAATTTCCCTCCTGCTTGCGGAGAGGAGCCGACTTACTAACTCCCCGCCTCGTTGAGGAGGGGACTGGGGGTGGTGGAAAGATCCATGGTCAACAAACAGGCGGAACAGCCCCCCTAGGCATGCCCGCCATGGCCCAGCTCCCGGACGATCTCGCCGACAAATCCCTTGGCATCTCCGAAGAGCATCAAGGTCTTCTGATCATAATAGAGGGGATTATCGATGCCCGCAAAGCCCGGGTTCATGCTTCGCTTGATGACCATCACCGTCTTCGCCTTGTCCACATCGAGGATGGGCATGCCGTAGATGGGGCTGCTGCGATCCGTGCGCGCCGCCGGATTGGTGACATCATTGGCGCCGATGATCAGCGCCACGTCGGTTTGCGGAAACTCCGGATTAACGGCTTCCATGTCGAGGAGTTTATCGTAGGGAACGTCCGCTTCGGCCAGCAGGACGTTCATGTGGCCGGGCATGCGGCCCGCCACAGGGTGAATGCCGAATTTCACGTCCACGCCGCGTTTGGTCAGGGCATCGTAGAGTTCACGCACCTTGTGCTGGGCCTGGGCCACCGCCATCCCGTAGCCGGGAACAATGACCACCGTCGAGGCGGCCGCGAGGATCCCGGCGGCCTCTTCCGCCGTGGCGCTGCGCACCGTCCGTGCCTCCTGCGCGCCCGCCGCGGCCGGTTGCACCTGGCCGAACGCTCCGAAGAGGACGTTCGTGAAGGACCGGTTCATCGCCTTGGACATGATGACGGATAGAATGAACCCCGAGGAACCATCCAGGGCGCCCGCAATGATCAGCAGCTTGCTGTCCAGCACGAAGCCCATCGCCGCGGCGGACAGGCCGGCGTAAGAGTTCAAGAGCGAAATCACCGTCGGCATATCCGCCCCGCCGATGGGCACAATCATCATGACCCCGAAAACCAGCGGGATTCCGATCATGAACGGGAAGAGTTGTTTGTGGTCGGGATGAACCACCAGGTAAACCGCGATGCCGACGGCAACGGCGAGCAGAGTGAGATTGACCAGGTTCTGCCCCTTGTAGGTGATGGGCCTTTGGGGCAGGACTTCCTGAAGCTTTCCGGCGGCCATCAAGCTTCCCGTGAAGGTCAACGAGCCCAGGATGACTTCCATGGAGAGGACCGCCATCATGAAGGCCGGAATATGGGGCGAGCGCAAATAGAATTCCGCCGTGCCCACAAGCGTCACGCAGAAGGCTCCGAACGCGTGGCTCAAGGCCGTTCGCTGCGGAACGGCCGTCATGTGAACCAGGCCCAGCGGTACGCCAATAATGGAGCCCAGAACCAGGGCGATGACGATCCACTTGTACTCCACGATCTCGTGGTTCAGGAGCGTGCCGCCGATGGCGAGGAACATTCCCAATTCCCCCGCCCAGACGCCGCGCCGCGCCGTGGTCGGCGAGCTGAGCCACTTGAGGGCAAGAATGAAGAGCGCCGTCGCGATCAGGTAGCTGATCTGAATGATCAATTCGGTGAGGGGTGGTGTGCTCATGGCTTTTTGGGCTTGCTGCTTTTGAACATTTTCAGCATACGGTCAGTGATCAGGAAACCGCCTACCACGTTGCTCATCGCTGCGACCACCGCAACGGTCGCCAGGACCGTCGTGAGGGTGGACCGATGCGCGCCCGCCAGCACGATGGCGCCCACGATGGCGATCGCGTCGAGGGCGTTGGTGAGCGACATGAGCGGCGTGTGAAGCAGAGGCGAGACCCGGCGGATAACTTCGAAGCCGATGAATCCCGCCAGCATGAACACGTACAGGCTGGTGGTGAGATCTAACGACACATCATCCTCCTTGCGTGACTCAACAAGCGCCTTGCGCCGACGCAGCGGGCAGTGAGAAGAATTCGCGCACGCGCCGGTTGACGACTTCGCCGTCGCGAGTGAGAAGGGTTTCGCGGACAATCTCGTCGTTCAAATCAAGCTGGAGCTTGCCTTCCTTTGACAAGTGGGTAAGAAAGGCGGCAAGGTTACGCGCGTACATGTAACTGGCATGGTACGGAACGGTGCTGGCAAGATTGATAAGGCCGATGATGGTGACGTCGTGTTCGACGACAATTTCATTGCCCCGCGTCAACTCGCAGTTTCCGCCCCGTTCCGCAGCCAGGTCGACGATGACCGAGCCGGGCGCCATGCCTTGAACCATTTCCGCCGTGACCAGGACCGGCGGTTTCTTGCCGGGGACGACGGCGGCCGTGATCACCACGTCGCTTTCCCCCACAACTCGGCCCAGCAATTCGCGTTGCCGCCGGTAGAACGATTCGTCCTGCGCCCGCGCGTAGCCACGGGCGTCCTCCGCGTCCTTGGCCTCAAGCGGCAGTTCGACAAAGCGCCCCCCGAGGCTCTGCACCTGTTCCTTCGCGGCCGGGCGAAGATCGTAAGCGGAGGTGACCGCGCCCAATCGCCGGGCCGTCGCAATCGCCTGAAGGCCGGCGACGCCGGCGCCGATAATGAAAACCCGCGCGGGCGAGATGGTGCCGGCGGCCGTGGTCAGCATGGGGAACAGGCGCGGCAGCCGGTCGGCGGCCAGCAGCACGGCCTTGTAGCCGCAGATCGTCGCCATGGAAGAAAGGGCGTCCATGCTCTGGGCACGCGTGATCCGCGGCATCAGCTCCACCGAGAAAGCGGTCACTCCGGTGGCCGCGATTTCCTGGAGGGTCTCAAGCGAGCCCAGCGGCCGGAGAAAGCCGACCAGCGCCTGGCCCCGCCGGAATAACGGCAGGTCCTCCCTCCCGGTTATATCATTTGAGCCGTAACAGAGGACCTGGGCCACGAAATCCGCAGAGCCAAACACTTCGGCCCGAGTGGAGACGACCTTGGCTCCCTTTTCCAGATATCCGTTGTCGGGAAATCCGGCATCCTTTCCCGCGCCAGCCTGCACGACAACTTCGATCCCGGCTTTGCGCAGGCTGGGAACAACCGCCGGCACGATCGCGACCCGCCGCTCTCCCGGGAAACTCTCCTTGGGAACGCCGACAATCATACAAGCTCCTTGGCCGTCCGTTTCTCCACCGTCAGACTGTTCCGCGCGCAGACCGCCGCGCGGCCGCCTGACACCGGCAATCTTGCGATTGTTAATCGACCCACAGGAAGTCTGCAAGATATTTTTCGAGAGCTCGGGGCAGACTGGGCACCGTCGGTCTCTACCAGTTCAGCCGCAAGGCAAACTGGATCTGGCGGGAGTTTTCGGCCGAACTGATCTTTCCGAAATTCGAGGTGCCAAAGATGAGACCCGGCCGGTCAAAATTGGGGTGGTTGGTCAGATTGAAGAAATCCGAGCGAAAGACAAGTTGGGTGCGTTCTCCGAGGTGGAACCCGCGTTCCAGGCTCAGGTCCCAGACTTTGTAATCGGGCCCTGTAATCACGTTGCGCCCTTCGTTCCCCGGGATACTGAATGCGCCAAGCGCGTCGTAGTAGATCGGAGGATCCCGGAAGGCCAAAGTGTTGAACCAGCGGTTTGGGTCGCGCTCATTTCCGGGCAGATTGGGGCTGGCCACCAGGTCGGGCCGGTCGGTGCCGTTGGACTGCGTCCCGCTTAAGGCTGTGGGCAGAACCGCCGTCATCGGCTGCCCGGACTGAAGGGTGACGATATTGGAGAGCTTCCAGCCTCCGGCGAGTTTGGCCGGCGCGCCGGCCGGAAACCAGCGCCGCCCCTGGCCAAACGGCAACTCCCACGTGCTGGAGAGCACAAAGCGCTGGCGGATGTCAAAGTCGGAAAGCCCTCGCTCCCCCCGGAGGTTGTAGTTGTCCTGAGGCTGGTTGGTGCCGTTCAAGCCGGAAGCCGTGTCAATGGACTTCCCGAACGTGTACCCTCCCAGGAAAGAAAGCCCGTGTGAGAAGCGTCTCTCGACGCGAACGATCAGCGCGTTGTAGTTCGAGTTCACGTCCGTCGCTCGCACGAACTGATTGGAGCCGGGTTGGGGATGATAGCCGCGCCGCACGCCGGGCAGATTGGGCACGCCCTGGTTCTGGAGCCCGCGTCGCGGCAGTTTTCTCCCGTCGGACCCCGCATAGCTGAGGGAAAAAACGGTATTGGATGTCAGCTCATGTTCCCAGCTCAGACTCCATTCGTAGACGTAGCCGTTCCGAATCCCGGGAGGCGAAGACACCGCCGATGGCGGCATATTGCCGAGCTGGTAGGCGAGACTGTAGCCCAGAGTGGGAGGAGCATAGGACTGGCCGCAAGCGCCCGGCCCGTAAAAGCGGCAGAGATCCAGCCCGAAGAGGAATTCAGTAATGGGCGCGCTGAGCCGCGTCTCAGCCAGCCAGTCCAGCTCCCCGAGTGAATTGAAAATTCCCAGGCCGCCGCGGAGCGAGCTCGTTCCATGCCCGGACAGGTCGTAGGCAAAGCCCAGGCGGGGAGCCCAGCCGGCGTAATCCGGCCGAATCAACGACGCCGGAAGGCCCGCCTGTTGCGAGGTGATGAACTCCAGCCCGTACCGCTCGGTCAGACTCTGGATGAGCGGACTGGCCAGAAGTTGCTGAGCCTGGTGGTGATCGTTGCGGATGATGAACCGCGTCGCATTGCTGGGATCGAGAATGGAGGCTCGCCCGTCAGCGTTCAGGGCGGGCGTATAGAATTCTTCACGCAGACCGTATGTCAGGGTCAATCTTCGTGTGGCATGAAACTCGTCTGCGAAGTAGGCGCCGATATAATCCAGGCGGTCATTCCCCCCCGAGTTGCCCGCCTGGGCAAAGGACAGGAACGGGCGGCCCAGAAGGAAATCAGAGAAGGCGGTCCCTGAAACCGAACCGAGCCCATCGCTGAACGAAAACAGGCCCTGGCCGAAGTTCTCGACCAGATAGAACAGGCGCAGGCGGCGCACATCGGCGCCGAACTTGAACGTATGCCGGCCCTTCACCCACACCAGATTATCGGAGAACTGGAAGGTGTGATTCTTGCGGATCTGGGGCTGAAAGATATCGCTGTCCCCCATGTCCGCATACCCCGGAACATTGATGGCTGGAATCCCGTCATTGGTGGATCCGGGCGCGCGCGAAATCCCCATCGATTCAAGAAAACCGCTGTGAATGTTCTGGGCTTCTTTGATGCCGTCAAAGTAGGCGTAGCCGAAGCGGAAATCGTTGATGACCGTGGGACGAAAGACCGAGGTGAGCCCGATGCCCAGGTTTCGGCCGGTGTCGTCCTTGTTGGTGCCAAAGCCGGGCGGGGCGGAGGGGTTCTGCGCAAAGCTGTTGGAGACGAAGGGAAAAAGCTGCCCTCCGTTGAAAAGCAGGAATCGCCCGAACAGATGCTGACTTCCGTTCAGTTGATGGTCGAGACGCAGAGTGAACTGGTCCGTGTTCACGGTTCGTTGCGCCACGTTGAGCTGGTTGTTCTGCCCCGGTCCGGCAGTCGGAACGTTCGGTTCCGGCACTCGTGCCAGGACCGCAGCGGAGAGCGGGTCGATGCGCGAGGGCGGAATCTGGTTGCCGGGGAAGGCCCGTCCCGTCTGAGGATCAATAATGGCTGGAAATGGAATCCCGGTGAGAGGATTGGTTCCGGAAAAGTCGCCAGCCCGCATGGCGGGCGTGGGGAGCAGGGTTGTGTTGGTCAGGCTCTGCTGGATGCGGAAACCTTCGTAGTTGCCGAAAAAAAACGTGCGGTTCGGCCGGACGGGTCCGCCGAGGCTTGCGCCAAACTGGTTCTGCCGGAAAGGAGGAATCGGCCGGCGTGGATCGTCAAAGAAGTTTTTCGCATCCAGCGCGCTGTTCCGGAAATATTCATACGCTGTTCCCGTAAACTGGTTGCTTCCCGACCGGGTCGCAATGTTCACCTGCGCTCCCGAGGTGATGCCCTGTTCGACGGAATACGAATTCTCCACGACGCGGAATTCACGGATGGCATCAACGGAAGGGTTCACCGTCAGGCTGTAGGCGAAAGGTTCCATGATGGTGATGCCATCGAGCGTGAAATCATTTCGCTCCGACCGCTGCCCGTTCACTGAAAAGCCGAGGCCGAGCGCCACGGTATTGAACTGCTGCGAAGAGCTGTTCGGATAGGGGGGAACCGCGCCGGCGGCGAGCAGAGCGAGCTGGGAAAACTGGCGGCCGTTCAAGGGCAGGAGATGAACGCGCCGGTTGTCAATCTCATCCCCGATGGCCGGTGAAGCCGTCTGGACGAGCGGTGGGGAAGAACTGACCTGAACCCGGCTCTGGCTGCGCGCCAGTTGGAGCGTGAAGTCCATGCGCGCGGTCTGGCCGACCTGGAGTGTAACACCCGAAACGACTTTGGACTCAAATCCGGGTTTCGAAATCTCGACCTGGTAGGTTCCGATTTCCAGGAGCGGGAAGGAATAGAACCCGTTCTGGTCGGTGTGTGTTACGCGGGAAAGGCCGGTTGCCGCGTTGCGCAGGCGCAGCGAGGCTGCGGGAATGGCAGCGTTGCTGGGATCCAGGACCAACCCCTCAAGGTGGCTGCCCCAGCTTTGCGCTGAAAGCCTCCGCCCCGGCCAGCCCGAAATTAGCTCGATAGCGAGGCTGGCCAACAAAACAGCTTTAGTCACATTTCTATATCTGAGATTCTTCTCATCCAATGGAAACGCCCCTCAATGGGGCAAGGGCGGGGTAGACGGCTTCCTCCGGCACTCTTGATTGAGTCAAGATTGTGCACCGGCCGGACTCTCCCAGACCGGCACACCGAGACGAAGCCGTTCTTGACCTTCTCCCATCCGGACTTTACCGTCGGCCTCGGAGTTACACCGAGTCGTGGGGATGACAGGCCCTGAACTCGCACCGTCGGCCGTTACGGCTCCGCTGCGATCGCTCAGCGCCTCCCCTCGCGGGCTTTACCGCCGATCGGGAATTGGAATCCGAAGAATTCACGGATCCCTCACCCTGCCCCGAAGGTCTCTATTACGAACCCTCGTATTTTACATTTTGCGCTTTTATCTTTCAACTGCCGGTTTTTGGAAGTTTTCGCAGACGTTGCTTCCAAGCTCTGCGATGTTCGCGGCCCAAGAAAGAGGGTTGCTGGAAATCCGTATCCCGCTATAATCGCAGATCGTTCCTGGCCAGCCTGTAAAGTTGAGATATGACAAAAACAACTCAGCCGACTTCGCGCCGGCGCGGTGAACCGTGGGCACTGGGTACCGTGCTCGGCTACGCCGCCGCCAATACGTTCGACCGCTTTGCCGTGATCAGCGCCGACCCCCTGGTGGGACCTTTTCTTCGTGGAATCCCCAGTCTTCTGCTGGGGATTGCGCTCGTCTGGAAGAATCACACGCTCGACCAGCTCCGGCCGAAATCGCCGCGTTTCATCGGAAACAGGGCCATTTTCCCCTTCATTTGGGCGGGTCTCATCTCGACTGTCGGACTCTTCTTGTATTACTTTGCCATCCGGCTGGGAGGCGTTGTCATCACCGTCCCGGTCCAGGAGACCTATGTCATCTGGGGAACCTTGATCGCCTGGCTGTTCCTGGGTGAACGCATTCATCGCTTTGCGGTGGCAGGAGTGATTCTGATCTTTGCCGGTCTCGTGATCCTGTCGCTGGGCCAACAGCATGGACAAGCGATCTCTCCGCACTGGTATTGGGCTATTCCTCTCGCTCTCACCACTGCGCTGACCTATGGAGTTTCCGGTGTGCTCTGGCGGGATGGACAATTGCGGGGCGCGCATCAATCAACCGCGATCCTGCTCCAGTTCGTGACCAGCGTGGCGGTGGGCCTGGTCGGATTGTTTGTGATGGGGCGGGGATCGGCCCTGCTCTTGATCCCTCCCCACACCCTCATGGCGCTCCTCACGAGCGGTTTCCTCTCGGGGGTTATCGCCATCTACTGCATGTTCACGGCTCTGCGCCTCATGGCCGTGGCGAGGGTCTACGCATTTTCCTCACTCACGCCGCTCGCAGCCACCCTCTTCGCGCACCTTTTCCTGCACGAGTATGTGAATCTCATCATGCTGGCAGGCATTCTCCTTGTGTCCGTCGGTGTGATCCTCACCCAGCTCTTCCGCCCGAGCGACGAGAAGCACGCCTAGCGAGGGTCTACAGATGCGGGACGCGCCGGCTCTGAGCCACCCGAAGGTGGTCCATCAGGCGCTGACGGACTTCGTCGGTTTTGCCATCACTCAGCTCTCGTTCCAGCTCGAGCAACGCGAAGTGAATGATGTCGTGATGGTGGATTTCCAGCGGGGCAAGCTCCTGGCTGTATTTCAGCCACAGGCCGTGCAGCAGGTCGATCTCTTTGGGAGTCAGGTGAGGGGCGTGTGGTCCCAGATAGAAGATCTCCTCCTGTCCCTCCGGAGTGAAGATCTCGAGAGTGAGGCGCGGCTTGGGAGCTGGCAACCGTTCCCAGGCTTCCCCCGCGCGGCGAGCTTCTTCAGTGATGGGCATCTTCGCCGAGCGGCCAAGCACCACGGTAGAGGACTGAAGGTTCTGGGCGGCGCGCAGGATGCCGTCCCAGATGGAGGTCGCCGCCACCACCGCGAGTCGGATGGTCTTTCCTCTGGCTTCGGCGATGGACAACGCCCGGGTGAAGAGGCTCTGCTCGATAGGCGAAAAGAGTTGGTCCGGCGTCAGTCCGCTCTCGCCGGAAGCCGCGCGTTGGAGGATGCGGATATGCAAAACGACCACATCTTGCTTGTCCGGCTTCACCCGGTCGAGGACGGAGGCAAGGTTATACAGGGTGTTGGTGTCGCGGACCAAGACCAGGACGTTTCCCGGGCGGCAGCCACAAGCCTGCGGGCTCAGCTCTTCGCTGGGCGCGAGATGGAACTGGTCCATATCCGAATGGACCCTCCCTCTCGTGTGCGTGAACTTTTCTGAGGCGGCGAAGACGCCGAAGAGCAATAACGAAAATGCAATGCCCGAAACCGTGGCAATCTGTTTTGTCAAAAGATTGACGAGGGCAATGCTCAAGAGCGTCAAGGTAATCAGCGCAAGCCCCAGCGGAATCTCGACGCCGCCAATTCGAAAGTTCAAGGGCACCCGGTACTCGCGCGGCCCCGGCTCCTTGAAGCGAAGCACCAGCACGGCCAGTCCCTTCATGACAAAGCTCCAGATCACGCCGAAAGCGTAAGCTTCGCCAAGGAGAATGATGTTCCCCCGACTCAGGATGATAGTCAGGATTTGCAGCGCTACGATAATGTTAATGATCCGATAGGAAGTTCCGTAATGCGGGTGCGGCTGCCGAAACCAGTCTGCCAGCACTCCGTCTTCTGAAACCCGGTTGAGCACTCCGTTGGAACCCACAATCGCGGTGTTGACTGCCCCGGCCAGGATCAGGGTTCCGACCACCACCACGAAACCATGGAACACCAGACGCAGCGTCCAGGGCCCCGCGACATGCATGGCGAGCCCGCCGATCAGATTGTCGAAGAATTGCGGACGGACGTTGTCCGGAATGATCATCGCGGCAAAGAAGGAGACCAGCGAGGTAAAGACCATGCTGTAGATGAAGATGACCAGACCGGTCTTCTTCAGGTTCGGCAGCTTCGGATGCTCGATTTCGCGATAGACCTGCGCCAGCGTCTCCTCCCCGCTCATGGCCAGAATGGAATGGCCCAGCCCGACGAGGATGCCAATCAAGCCGATCGTTTCCGGCAGGTGGCTGCCTTTCAACCAGCCCAGGGCTTCGGGCGCAAACTGAAAGTTGGACGTGCTGGGAAGAGGAGGGATGTGCCCGCCGCGCACCCAGAGTGTATAGCCGCACCAGCCGATCATGATGAGAACCATCACGGTGGTGAGCTGCATGATGCGCAGGGCCTTTTCGCTCGACTCGGGGATCCCCTTGATGTTCTCCCACCAGAAATAGAGCGTCACGATTACGGCGAATACGGCCGCCGCGGAGTTCTCGGGCAGGACGATCTTGAGATGTGCATGCTGGAAGAGTTCATTGAGGAAGCCCACCAGGTACTGGCCGGCGGATACACCGCTGATGGGCCCTGTGAGAATGTAATCGAACATCAGGGCGGAGACCGAAAACTTGGCGACCGTACCCCCCATGGCCTCCTTGACCACGCGGTAAACGCCGCCACGAACGAACATGCTGCAACTCTCGACGTACACGGCACGCACTGCGTAGGAAAAAAGCATCACCCCGAGGATGAACCAGGGGGCAGACTTTCCTATGGCATGTTCTGCGATCCCACCCGCGTAATAGGCCGACGAAGCCAGGTCGTTCAATACGATGGCTGCGGCTCGCCAGAAGGAAATGAAGGAGAGTAGCGCGGTGGTGGCAACCATGACCCGGGGAACCCCGGGCGATGGCGCCTTTAGAGAAGAATCGATCGAAGTCGCCATAGGCAAAGCTGAGAGATCTCGGCTTTAACGCTTACATGCATTTTGTGTGGAGGATATTACGCATTCCGTTGGCTGCGTCGCATGGATCATTCTAATTCTGGCACGAATTCCGGTCGCCAGGTAGTTAATTCTTCTTATGATCGCGATTAAAGACCTCGAGGGACGCTGAGCGATTTCCAGGTCTCGCCGGGAGGAACTGAGCTCTTTCGAAACGAGTGGACGCGGCGCAAATGCGCCGGCGCGGCGTTCCTAAGTTTGTGGTTGAGAAGCGCTTCATACTGCGTTATTGTTTCGAACCCGGCATCAGACCGATGCAACGGGCTGTGGACAAAGGAGATCAGACACAAAAAGGGCAGGGGGATTCGCGATCTGATTCCAGCGTTCATCAAGCGAGCGGTTGAATGAATTGCATTACCTTCGAGCGTGCTGTAAGATTTTTTGCCCGCCAAATCCCATTGAGTTTTCTTGGACTTGAATCTCATCGTCCGGAACCGTCTCTATACCAGGAGGAGGGGAACGAACCGTGGCCAACATCAAGGGTTTGAAACAAGGGGAGCCGTGCAAGAGGTTGCGCGGCACGATGCCCAAAATCGGGATCCGGCCCACCATCGATGGCCGGCGCAAAGGGGTGAGGGAATCCCTCGAGAAACAAACCATGGACATGGCCAAAGCGGCCGCCAATTTTCTCTCGCAAAACCTTCGCCATTCGAATGGACTTCCCGTGGAATGCGTGATCGCAGATACGTGCATCGGCGGTGTCGCCGAGGCCGCGGAAGCTGCCGACAAGTTCGCTCGCGAAGGGGTGGGGCTTTCTTTGACGCTGACACCGTGCTGGTGTTACGGGTCGGAGACCATGGATATGGATCCTCTGATCCCGAAAGCAGTCTGGGGCTTCAACGGCACTGAACGCCCCGGGGCGGTCTACCTTGCTGCGGTGCTTGCAGGGCATAACCAGTTAGGTCTGCCCGCCTTCAGTATTTACGGCAAGGACGTGCAGGATGCCTCCGATACCTCTATCCCCCCCGACGTGCAGGAGAAATTGCTGCAATTCGCCAAGGCGGGTCTGGCGGTGGCGGAATTGAAGGGGAAGTCATATCTGTCCCTGGGGTCGGTGTCGATGGGAATCGCGGGGTCGGTGGTCAACCCCGATTTCTTCAAGAACTACCTTGGCATGCGGAATGAGTACGTCGACATGTCAGAGTTTACCCGCCGGATTGAGGAAGAGATTTACGACAAGGAAGAATTTGAGAGGGCCTTGAAGTGGGTGAAGGAGAACTGTCCCGAGGGCAAGGATTACAACCCCAAGGAACTTCAGAGTTCGCGCGCCAGGAAGGATGCCGACTGGCTGACGGTAGTCAAGATGACCCTGATTGCCCGCGATTTGATGATCGGCAACCCGCGCTTGGCGGAGGCCGGGTACGGGGAAGAAGCGCTGGGACATAACGCCATTCTGGCCGGATTCCAGGGGCAGCGGCAGTGGACCGACCACTTTCCCAACGGAGACTTCATGGAGTCCATTCTGAATTCCTCCTTCGATTGGAACGGAATTCGTGAGCCTTTTGTCTTCGCCACGGAAAATGACAGCTTGAACGGAGTCGCAATGCTGTTCGGTCATCTTCTGACCGATACGGCCCAAATCTTCGCCGACGTCCGGACCTACTGGAGTCCTGCGGCCGTGAAACGCGTCACGGGTAAAGCGCTGTCTGGAAAGGCGGCCAACGGCATCATTCACTTGATTAACTCAGGTGCCGCCACGCTGGACGGCACGGGCCAACAAACCCGGAATGGCGAGCCGGCCATGAAGCCTTTCTGGGAGATCACTCCGGAGGAAGTTGGCCGCTGCCTGGATGCCACGAAATGGTGCCCAGCCTCTCTGGGGTACTTCCGCGGGGGAGGCTACTCTTCGCAGTTTGTAACTGACGCGGAAATGCCGGTGACCATGTCGCGTCTTAACCTTGTGAGGGGACTGGGTCCGGTACTGCAACTCGCCGAGGGTTACACGATCAAACTTCCCAAGGAAATTCATGAGGTCCTGAACCTGCGGACCGATCCCAGTTGGCCGACGACGTGGTTTGCGCCCAACCTCACCGGGGAAGGGCCGTTCCGCGACGTGTACTCGGTGATGTACAACTGGGGGGCGAACCACGGCTCCATCAGCTACGGTCACATTGGCGACCGGCTGATTACGCTCGCTTCCATGCTGCGGATACCGGTGTGCATGCACAACGTCTCGCCCGAGCGGGTGTTCCGGCCCAGCGCCTGGACGGCTTTCGGCGCTCAGGATCCGCAAGGCGCCGACTACCGCGCCTGCGCAAACTTTGGACCGGTGTACGGAAGGTGATCAGTCTTCAGGAATGCATGGAGGTTCGGGAAGTCAGTACCCATGTCCCGAAGTTCACACCGAATCGGGCCAGGAGGGGTGCGTGAACTTTGTGAGGAGGCCGCACGCCGGAAGGCCCGTTCGGGGATTCAGTCGACCTGCTGAGGCTTGGGGCCGGGAGGGGCGGTGTGCCTGCTGAACCGGGTGGGGCAGCAGCAGTCTGTCCGAGTCGGCAGGTTGAGGGGCTTGGGCAGGTGCCGGGCAATCTGGCGCAACCAGCAGGGAAATCATAAC
>Ga0070741_10008983_pt1 | contig 19712 bp, 17 predicted proteins | sample Coa_R1_4_FD_66440 | JGI IMG/M metagenome (GOLD analysis project Ga0070741, IMG submission 66440) | Surface soil microbial communities from Centralia Pennsylvania, which are recovering from an underground coalmine fire - Coalmine... | ecosystem: Environmental > Terrestrial > Soil > Unclassified ...
GCCTGTGACGGCGAAGCCGCCGCCCGGAGCCGCGGCCACCGTGCCCGTGGAGGTCGTCCCGTCGCCCCAGTCGATCGTCGCCGCGAAGTCGGACGCGGACGCGCTGCCGTTTGGGCTCGTGAACGGGAACGTGAGGAGCGCGGGCGTCGAGCCCTCGACGCCGCCGCCGACCGTGAGCGTGCCCGGCGTGAGCGCCGGGCTCGCGACGGAGGCGGTGCCGGAGGCCGTCACGAACGTGAAGCCGTTGCTCACCTTGACGTCGACCGGGAAGCTGCCGGGCGTCGCATAGAGATGCGAGCCGGTGACGGTGAAGTGTCCGCCGCCGTCTGCTACGACGAGGCCGGCCGAGGTCGTGCCGTCGCCCCAGTCGATCGTCGCCGCCAGGTCGCTGACCGGCGCAGCGGGGTTCTCGTCGTCGACGGCGAAGGTCAGGGGCGACGCCTGGATGCCGGCGACGCCGTCGCCGATCGTCAGCGTCCCTGCTGTGAGCGGCGCGTCGGCGACCTCCGCGTCGGTGTCCGCCGACGCCGTGCTCCCACCGGGATCGAAGACCGTGATGTGCACGTGATACGTCCCGGCTTCTGCGTACAGATGGTCGTTCGCGAGCAGCCGGAAGGTGCCGCTCGCGAGCTGCGCGATCGCGTCCTCCAGGGTCACGGTCCCGTCGCCCCAGTCGACGGTCGCGCGGTAGTGGCCGACGGTCGGCTGCGGATCGGTGAAGAAGAACTCGAGGTGGGCTTGCTCGACTCCTTCGATCCCGCCGTCGACCGAGAAGGCCCCGGCCGTGAGCGGCGCGTCGGCGATCTCGACCTGCGTCGTCGCCGGCGCGCTCGACGCCCCGTCCGAGTCGACGGCGGAGACGGAGACGGTCGTCGTCGCCGCGCCGAACGGGAAGCTGCACCGGAACGAGCCCGAGCCTCCGCTCAGCGCGAGCGAGCCCGCAACGAGGCTGCCGTCGGCGCCGCAGTCGGCGCTCGCGGAGACCGTGTCCGACGCCCCCGGATCGGTGACGGTGAACGCGTACGTCTGCACGTCGCCCTCCGTCGCGCTCGCCGGCGCCGCAGTGAACGCGACGGCCGGCGCGACGTTCGCAACCGAGACCGCCTGCGTCAGCGTGTTGCTCGCGTCCGTCCCGTCGGTCACCTGCGCCGACACGCTCGTCGAGGCGGGCCCGTTCGGGAACGTGCACGTGAAGCCGCCGGTCTGCGCCGACGGGTCGATCGCCGGCGTGCCCGAGAGCGTGCCGCTCCCGCAGCTCGGCGAGCCCGCTGCGAAGCTCCACGAGGTCGAGTCGGGATCGGCGATCGAGAAGCGGTAGTCGACGGCCGAGCCCTCGTCGGCCGAGGCCGGGGCGGAGGTCCACGCAATCGTCGGAGCGACGTCGTCGCACGCGATCGAGACGGAGTAGGTGTCGGTCGTCTGGAAGCTGAGCGCGTTGCCCTTGCCGTCGTGCGCCGGCCCGGTCACGGCGACGTTCACCGTGTAGGTGCCGTTCGGCACGGTCATCGGGACGGTCGTCGTGAGCGGTGCGGTGAAGGTCTGGCCGATCGTGTCCCAGGGACTCGGCACCGTCGCGGTGCTGCCGCCGGCCGTGATCCCGGCGGCCGCCGCCGTCGCGTCCGGGGTCGCGGTGACCGTGACCGTCGCACCCGGGTCGAAATGGGTTCCGGTGGCGCCGTCGGTCGACCGGCCGCCGTTGAACGTGATCGTCGCGGCGCCGGCGACCGGCGTACCGCGGGAGGAGCAGTGCTCCGTGAAGTTCGCGCCCTCGGTGTACTGGAGGCGGTTGTTCGCGGTGACGGTGTCGCCGTCCGCGCTCACGGTGTCGGCATGCGCGATCACGGCGCCGAGCCCGACCGCGAGCGCTGCGAGCACGACGACGACGACGGCACGGCGAGGTGCCTTGCTGCCTCTCCCTCTGCCCAACGCGCCCTCCCCCTGTCGATCGCGAGGCAGGCTGCCTGCTCTCCCTCACGCGCAGCTTCGCCGAGTTTCGGCGTCCGGTCAATGGTTCTTCCGTGGTCCGGGACCACGCGGAGGCAGCCGTCTCGTTCTTGAACATTTCGCTGGAATCCCGCAAGATCGGCGCGGCGGCGCAGTGCCGCGTGAGGGACAAGCCCGGGGGGCGGCACTTCGTTCGAACGGGCTCGAGGGAGAGGAGCTACCAACGTGCAACGCATGAGAGTGTCGGCGGTGCGCAAGCGGCGCCTGCCGATTGTCGGTGCGGTCGGAATCGCGATCGCGGTCCTCACGGCGAGCGCGGCCGGTGCCGCCGGGAAGCCCGGCGCACTGACCGCTTCGACGACGGGGATCACGCAGGGCGCGACCTTCACGGCCGCGAAGTCGGACAGCGGTCAGCTGGCCAAGACTGACCCGTCGCTGCTCGGAAAGTCCGGGACGCAGCCGGTCAACGTCATGATCAAGTACGACTTCGACGCGACCGCCTCGTACACGGGCGGCGTCGCGGGCCTCCCGGCGACGAGCCCGCGTGTGACCGGCAAGTCGCTCGCCGCGAACGCTGCCGCGGTCTCCGCGTACGACGCGTACACGGGCCACCGCGCCCAGACGATCGACGCTGCAATCGCCCGCGCCGTGCCGAACGCGGACGTGCGCAAGACGTTCCAGACCGTCTACGGCGGGGTCGAGGCCCAGGTTCCGGCCAACTCGATCAGCTCGCTGCTGAAGGTGTCGGGCGTCGTGGCCGTCCAGAAGGACTCGCTGCAGCAGCCGCTCGACGACAACACGTCGTTCATCGGCGCGACGAACGTCTGGCCGACGATCGGCGGCTCGACGACCGCCGGCAGCAATGTCGTCGTCGGCGTGATCGACACCGGCGTCTGGCCGGAGAACCCGATGTTCGCGCCGATCACGGATCCGGCCGAGAAGGCACCTCCGAAGCCGCTCTCGGCGTACCAGTGCCAGTTCGGCGACGGCTCCGACGTCGCGCATCTCGGCCCGACGTTCGCCTGCAACAACAAGCTCATCGGCGCCTACGCCTTCACGCAGACCTACATGGCCGTGAACGGCTCCGACGGGCAGGAGTTCTGCAACAACACGACGGGCCAGTGCTCGGCGCGTGACCCGGAGGGTCACGGCACGCACACGACGTCGACCGCCGCAGGCGACTGCGTCCAGCACGCGCTGCTCTACGGCGTCGACCGCGGTCCCGTCTGCGGCATCGCGCCGGGCGCGCACATCATCATGTACCGCGTCTGCCTGGCTCAGGGCTGCTTCAGCTCCGACTCGGTGGCCGCGGTGCAGCAGGCGATCGCCGACGGAGTGAACGTGATCAACTTCTCGATCTCGGGCGGTGCGGATCCGTACACCGACCCGGTCGAGCTGGCGTTCCTCGACGCGACGAACGCAGGCATCTCGGTGAACGCCGCGGCCGGCAACGCCGGTCCCGGCGCGGGCACCGCGGATCACGGCGGCCCGTGGGTGACCACGGTCGGCGCGGTCACCGGTCCCCGCTCGTTCACGTCGACGCTGCACCTGACCGCCGACGGCGGCGCCACGCTGGACGTCCCGGGCGTGACGCTCACCAACGGCATCAGCTCGCCGACGCCGGTCGTCCTGGCGTCGAGCCTCCCGGGCGAGACCGCGCTCTGCGAGAACACGCTCGCGGCCGGGACCGCGACGGGCAAGGTCGTCGTCTGCGCACGCGGCGACAACGGCCGCATCGACAAGGGCCGCAGGGTCCTCGCGGGCGGCGCGGTCGGCATGATCCTCTACAACCAGTCGGCGGCGGTGACCGACCTCGAGTCGGACAATCACTACCTGCCGGCGATCCAGACGCAGTTCGACTCGAACGCGATCGCCAACTTCGTCTCGAGCCACACGAACGTGATGGCGACGTGGGCGCAGGGCACGGCGACGCCGAGTCAGCCCGACATCATGGCCTCGTTCTCGTCGCGCGGCCCGCTGGGCGACTGGCTCAAGCCGGACGTCGTCGCGCCGGGCGTGCAGGTGCTCGCGGGCGACACGCCGCAGCCCGACCAGACGACCGCCGACAACGGCCCGCCCGGGAACCTCTTCCAGGCGATCGCCGGCACGTCGATGGCGACCCCGCACGCCGCGGGCGTCTCCGCCCTCGTGAAGGCGGTGCATCCGGACTGGACGCCTGAGGAGATCAAGTCCGCCCTCATGACGTCCTCGGTGCAGGACGTCCTCAAGGAGGACGGCTCGACTCCGGCGAGCGTCTTCGACGACGGGGCGGGCTCGATCCGCGCAGATCGCGCGGTCAACCCGACGCTCGTCTTCAACGAGACGTACGCCGACTTCGTCGCGGCAGGCAGCGACAAGCTCCACCGCGTCGACCTGAACATCCCGTCGGTCGACGAGACGACCATGTCGGGCTCGATCACGACGCAGCGCACGGCGATCAACGTCTCGGGCGTGAACCAGACGCTCGATGCGAACGTCACCGCGCCGGCGGGCGTGACGATCACGGTCAACGGCGGCAAGGCGATCCACGTCGGGAGGGGCGACAGCGTCACCTTCCCGATCGAGATCGACGCGCCGACGGTGGCAAACGGCCAGTACGAGGGCCGAATCAACCTCGTGCCGCGGAACGGCGGCAACAACGTGACGATCCCGGTCGCGTTCGTGAAGACGCAGGGCACCGTCACGCTGGCCAACACGTGCAGCCCGACGAGCTTCCCGGCGTCCACGAACAAGGCGCCGTCGGCGACGCACTGCACGGTGACCGCGTCGAACCTCGGCTCGACCGCTGCGAACGCCCAGCTGACGGTTCAGCAGGGCGAGCGGGGCGGCGCGCTCCAGTACAAGAACGTCGGCAGCCCCGGCTCGGTCATCGGCTCGGGTGACGGCGTGCAGTGGAGCGGGACGCTCTCGCCGGCGCTCGCACCGCCGGTGCAGTCGATGACGAACGTCACGGGCCAGGGCCCGGCGGGCGGCTATCTGCCGATGTCCGCCCTCGGCGTCCAGCCGGCGACGGGCTTCTCCGACGACTCGATCGTCAACTTCGGCGTCCCGACGTTCTACTTCGGGCACGAGGCGTACTCGAGCATCGGCGTCGTCTCGAACGGCTACGTCGTGATCGGCGGCGGGGACTCGGGCGACGTGAACTACACGTCGCAGCACTTCCCGAACCCGGCCCGCCCGAACAACGTGGTCGCCCCGTTCTGGACCGACCTCGATCCGGTCGCTCCCACGGGCAGCGGCTGCGCGCACGGCGGCGGCGGCATCTATGTCGCGATCGTGGGCGACGGCAGCCACAACTGGCTCGTCGTCGACTTCGAGGGCGTGTCGAACTGCGATACAGCAGACACGCACACGTTCGAGATCTGGTTCCAGCTCCCCGGCGGCGGCTTCCCGTCCGGCCCGTCGAGCGAGGGCATCACGATCTCGTACGGCTCGAACGGCGCCGGCGATCCGGACGGCACCCCGAACTGGGGCGCCGAGAACCGCGACGGGTCGAGCGGCGTCAACCTGCCGTCGCAGCCCGCGAACGGCAGCGAGTACGCGGTGAACATGGGCTCGCCGACCCCCGGCGGCACCGTGAACATCCCGTTCGACATCACGAGCAAGAAGCCGGGCTCGTACACGTCCGTGGCGACGATGACCACGGATCAGACCCCGGGCTCGACCGTGGTGGTCCAGCCGCTCACGGTCACCCCGTCGGGAGGCACCGCGTAGGCGGCGTTCCCCGAACGGCAGTGCAATCGAGGGGCCGCCTCCGGGCGGCCCCTCACCGTCTTCGGGAACTCGCTCTACACTCGGAGACGTGCGGGGTCGGAGAGGGCTCATCCTGGCTGTGGCTGCCTGCGCGCTCGCGGCGGCCGGCTACGCGCTCGCGGCGAACGTGACGATCACGCTCGGGCCGAACGGCCCGCAGCCCGGCACCGTCACGGCGCAGTGGGGCGACACGCTCGAGGTCGTGAACGCCGACTCGGTCGCGCACGGCCTCACGTCGTCGCGCACGGATTTCCACGCCGACACGATCGCGCCGGGTGCGACGTACACGAACGTCGAGACGGGTCGCGCCGGACAGTTCACCTTCCGCCAGACGGGCGGCAAGGGCGCGTCCGGCACCGTGGTCCTCGTCGCGACCGGAACGGTGACGTTGCGTGCCGCCTCGACGACGCTCCTCTACGGCCAGGCGGCACGCGTCCACGGCGTCGCCGCGCCGGCCGGCTCGGAGGTGGCGATCGAGGAGCGCCTCGCCGGCGATCTCGGCTGGACGACCGCGACGACCGTGACGAGCGGCGCCGACGGATCGTTCGCCGCGACCGTCCCGGTCGCGCGCGGCGGCCGGCTGCGCGCCGCCATCGACGGCGACCAGATCCGGTCGGCCACGGTCGCGCTGACCGTCGAGCCGCGCCTCACGGTGACCGTGACGCCGCGGCGCGTGGCGGTCGGCCGGTTCGTGTCGGTGCGCGCGCATGTGAGCCCGTCCGCCGCGGCGGAGAGGCTGACGCTCTCCCGGTGCGCCTCGTCGACGTCCGGCTGGCGGCAGGTCGGCGCGCGCGCGCCGAAGGGCGGGGTCGCGGCCTTCCGCGTGAAGGTGGTCTACGGGAAGAACCTGCTGCGCGCTGCCGTCGCCCACGGGGATGCGGCGCCCGGCTACGCGGTGCGGACGAGCGCGACGCTCGCCGTCACCGGGACGGGAGCGCCGCCCGCGGCATCCCACCACTCGCCGCATCCCTGCTGAGCAGGCTGCGGCCGCGGAGCGACGCCGGCCGCTCGAGCCCGAGCAGCTCGAGCACGGTCGGCGCGACGTCGAGCAGATGCGCGCCTTCGAGGCGGCCGGGCTCGATCCCCGGCCCGGCGAGCAGCATCAGCCCCTCCTGGGCGTGGTTGGCGCCGTCCGGACCGGTGTCGTTCTCGAGGCTGTAGACGCCCTCGTCGCCGCCGACCGTGCCGAGCGAGCGCCAGGCGAGGTCGCCGAAGTAGACGATCAGGTCGGGGGCGACGCCGTTCGCCTCGTCGTAGACCTCCTCGGGCCGGTAGACGCGCGTGCCGAGCGGCTGGCCGTCGGGGCCGGGTAGCGCCGCCAGCCGGTCCGCGAGCTCTCCGCGGACGCGCTCGTAGTCCTCCGGCGCGACGGCGCCCTGCGGCTCGCGGCCGCGGACGTTCAGGAAGATGCGCGCGTAGTAGCCGCCGTCGCCCCAGGCGAGCGTCCGCTCCCAGTCCACGCCCGCCTCCGCGAGCGAGCAGCGCTCCGCCGGCTCGCCCGCGAGGCGCAGGTAGCCCTCGCGGCGAAGCCATTCGTTCACCCGCACGCCGCCGGCCATCCGCCTCGCGCCGTGATCGGAGACGACGCAGACGGCCGTGTCGTCGTCCGCGTGCTCGAGCAGCCGGGCGACGAGCCCGTCGAGGTGGACGTGGTAGTCGAAGATCGCGTTCGCGTACGGCCCCTCGCCGGACTCGAGCTCCTCCCAGAAAGCGTGCTGCATCCGGTCGAGCCCGATCTCGACCAGCGCGAAGAGCTCCCACGGCTTCGTCTCGAGCAGGTGCTCCGCGAGGCGGAAGCGCGAGTCCGTCATCTCGTACGCCTCGCGCAGGAGGTCGTCGCGTCGGTCGGTGCGAAAGCTCGTGCAGTCGAAGGCGTAGCCGGGCGCGACCCGCTCGACCTCGCGCCGCAGCAGCGGCGGGTACGTGTAGGTCGTCGCGTTCGCGGGTGTCAGGAAGCAGCTGACGAGCGCGCCGTTCAGCGGGCGCGGGGGGTACGTGCCGGGGACGCCGACGACGATCGACGGCTTCCCGCTCCGCGTCGCGTAGTCCCAGAGCCGGGGCGCGTCGACGTGCGAGCCGTTCGCGACGAAGACGTTGTCGTAGGAGCGGTCGGCGCGGTTGCGGAAGCCGTAGATGCCGAGGTCGCCCGGCGTGCGGCTCGCCATCATGCACGACCACGCGGGCACGGTGATCGGCGGCACGATCGACGTCAGGCGTCCGGAGAGGCCGCGCTCGCTCAGGCCGCGCAGCGTCGGCAGGTCGTCGCGCCAGCGCTCGAGCACGAGCGACGGCTCCGCGCAGTCGAGCCCGATGAGCATCACCTTCAAAGGCCGCTACCCTCCCGAACCCAGTGTAGGCGGGGCCGTCGCGGCGTCAACGGCGCTTACAGTGGCGCGGTGCGCGCTCCGCAGCTGACCGTCGTCGGTCTCGACGCCGCGACCTTCGACGTGATCGACCCGCTGCTCGAGGCCGGCGACCTGCCGCACCTCGGCGCGCTCGTCGAGGGGGGCGCGGCCGGCCGGCTGCGCTCGACGACCCACCCGCTGACGCCGCTCGCCTGGACGACCATGGTGACCGGTGTCAACGCCGGGCGGCACGGGATCTGGGACTTCTCCGAGCGGGTCGAGGGCGGCTACGGCCTCCGCCTCGTCAACGGGAGCGCCGTGCGCGCGCCGGCGCTCTGGTCGCGCGTGAGCGCCGAGGGCAGGCGCGTCGGGATCGTCAACGTCCCCTTCACGTGGCCGGCACCCGAGCTCGCGGGCTTCGCGATCGCCGGGATGGACGCGTGGGAGCGCGAGGACGGCCTGACGACGCCGCCCGAGCTCGTGCGCGAGCTGAAGCAGCGCTTCGGCCGGCTCCTCTCCGACCACTCGTTCCCGCTCGACTCCGCCGGCCGCTTCGACCTCGACACCGTCCGCGCGATCTGCGCGCAACGCGTCGAGATCGTGCAGTGGCTCGTCGAGCGCTACGAGCCCGAGCTGCTCGTCGCGGTCTTCATGGCCGCCGACCATGTCCACCATCTCGGCTGGCCCGACTGGGAGGCGCGGGGGCGCGAGAGCGTCGTCGCCGAGGTGTACCGCATCCTCGACGCCGCGCTCGGCGAGCTGCTCGAGCGCGTCGGCGGCGAGAACGTCCTCGTCGTCTCGGATCACGGCGGCGGCTCGCTCGAGGGCGTCGTCAACCTCAATGCGTGGCTCGCGCGCGAGGGCTACCTCGCCTACGCGGAGCGCGACGACACGCGCGCCGAGCTCTCGCACCGCGTGTTCGAGGCGCGGCGCCTGCTGCCGCCGTCCCTGCGCCGCCGCGTCAAGCAGCTCGTGCCGGGCCTGCGCGACCGTGCCTACGCGTATCGCCGCGCGCCTTCGGTCGTCGACTGGCAGCAGACGCGCGCGTTCGCCTACGGGACGTTCGGGAGCGTCGTCGTCAACCTGCGCGGGCGGGAGCGCGACGGGATCGTCGACCCGGCCGACTACGACGCGCTGTGCGACGAGCTCGTCCGCGGACTCTCCGACCTGCGGAGCCCGTCAGGCGAGCGCATCGTCGCGGCGGTCCACCGGCGCGAGGATCTCTTCGAAGGGCCCGAGCTCGAGCGGATCCCGGACCTCGTCGTCGAGTTCCGCGACTACCGGTGGCTCGGGAAGGGCAACCTGACCGAGCGGAGCAGCGGGCTCGAGGACCGCATCGCGCCGACCGCGCATCCGAGCGCCGTCTACGCGGGCAGCCACCGCCACGACGGCATCGTCGTCCTCGCCGGGCCGGCGGCGCGCGCCGGCGCGCGCCTCTCCGCCTCGATCCTCGACGTCGCGCCGACCGTCTTCTACCTGCTCGGCGAGCCGATCCCGTCCGACCTCGAGGGCCGCCTGCTCGCGGAGGCGCTCGAGCCCGCGCTCCTCGACGAGCGCGCGCCGCGCTATGCCGAGCCGGAGGACGTCGAGCTCGCCGCGCCCCAGGCCTACGACGAGGCCGGCGAGGCCGAGCTCGAGGAACGGCTGCGCAGCCTCGGCTACCTCGAGTGAGCGACGAGCTGCGCGAGGGTCGCGCGCAGGTCGTCGACGAGCGCGCGCGGGCCGAGCGGCGGCGGCTCCCCGCCCGGCACGGCGGCGACCGCGGCCGCGAGCTCGGCCGGGTCCTCGACGAGCGTCACGAGCCCGGCCTCGGCGAGCCTGCGCCCGAACGGGACCTGGTGGTCGTCGACGGCTTCGCCGTAGCGCTCGAGGCGCGGAACGGCGATCGGACGCTTCCCGTTGGCGAGCGCCGTGAGCACCGAGCCGACGCCCGCGTGGCACACGACGACACGCGCCCTGCGCATGTACGCGACGAGCTCGTCGTACGGCAGGTCGTCGAAGCACCGGGCGCGGGTGGGCCGCGCGCCGTTCGCGCGGCACTGCAGCACGACGTCCTCGTCGCCCGGCAGCGCATCGACTGCGGCCAGCAGCCGCGTGAACGGAAAGTGGAGCGTGCCCGCGGTGACGAAGATCACGGCGCGCCCAGCACGCTGCCGCAGTAGCGTGCGTCGGGGATCGCGTCGAGCAGCTCCGGCCACTGGACGTAGACGCGGTGCACCGCCGGCCGCGCGAGGCGCAGGCTGAGCGACGGCGACTCGATCCGCGTCGCGCTCTCGACGTAGACGACGGGGATGCGGAGGAGACGGCCGATCCAGGCGAACGGCACAGCGACACCGGCCCCGGTGGTGACGATCGCGCGCGGCCGCGTCCGCCGCAACACGCGCACCGCGAGCGCGAGGTTGAGCACGAGGTTGCGCGCGCTCCGGTTCGTCGGCCCGTGCGCGTGGACGACGTCCTCGCCTGCGAGGAGCGAGCGCGCGTCGCTGCGGTCGAACGTCACCCAGAGGCGCGAGTAGTCCGCCCACGCCTCGCGCAGCGCATGCAGCTGAAGCAGATGGCCGCCGGACGAGCAGACGAGGAGGACGTCGCGATGTTGATCGGCCATGTCAGCGCGTCCCGGCAGCAGGGGCGGAGGGACTCGAACCCCCGGCCTACGGTTTTGGAGACCGCCGCTCTACCAACTGAGCTACGCCCCTGGGCAGACGGGATTGTAGCCCGGCGTTTCGGGCATCCTCCCGCGCATGACCGACCAACCGCAGGAGAACGTGGATGCGACGCAGGCCGAGCGCGAGCGTGAGAGCGAGACGCTGCGCGAGGACCAGCGGGGCAAGGGCTACGGCGAGGACGAGGGCGAGCGCGAGGAGTCGCTGCCGGAGGACTAACCTGCGTGCGTGCAGCGGCGTGCGCTCGGCCTCCTCTTCTGCGGGCTGGCCGCCGCGCTCGTCGCCGTCGCGGTCGCCGCGCTCGTCGGCGCGGGCGGCCAGGCGAAGGGCTGGATCGTGGCGATCGCGGCGCTTGCGGTCGCCGGCTGGCTCGCGTCGCTCGCCGTCTCCAGCCTCCACCGCTGAGGAATCGTCCCTGCGACCTCGTATTCTTGAATGGTGAGCCGGGCCGACGAGACCCAGACCCTCTGGCTGCAATATCGGAAGACCGGCGACCAGGGGATCCGCGATCGCCTGATCCTGACGTACGCGCCGCTCGTGAAGTACGTCGCCGGACGCCTCGGCAGCGGCCTGCCGGCGCACGTCGACGAGGGCGATCTCGTCTCGTACGGCCTGCTGGGGCTGATCGGCGCGATCGAGCGCTACGAGCCCGACCGCGACGTGAAGTTCGAGACGTACGCGATCGCGCGCATCAAAGGCGCGATCATCGACGAGCTGCGCGCGATGGACTGGGTGCCGCGCTCGGTGCGCTCGCGGGCGCGCGAGATCGAGCGGGCGATCACGGCGCTCGAGGCGAAGTCGGGTCGCGCGCCGACCGACGAGGAGATCGCGAAGAAGGTCGGGATCACGGTCGAGGAGCTCGAGGACAGCCTCACCGACATCGCCCGCTCCTCGATCGCCGCGCTCGACGAGCTCTGGACGGTGTCGGGCCAGGGCGACCAGATCGCGCTCATCGACACGATCGAGGACGCCGACGCGCCCGACCCGCAGGGGTCGCTCTCGCAGACGGAGATGAAGGAGGCGATCGCCGACGCGATCGCGCGCCTGCCCGAGCGGGAGAAGCTCGTCGTGACGCTCTACTACTACGAGGAGCTGACGCTCCGCGAGATCGGCGAGGTGCTCGGCGTGACCGAGTCCCGCGTCTCCCAGCTGCACACGAAGGCGATCCTCCGCCTCAAGGCCCGCCTCGCCGGCACGGCCGCTCGGGCCACGCTCGAGACGTAGTTGACCGGCCGTTCAACGGTCTGATTGACTACCGGTTCAACGACCGAGGAGGGGCCGTGCCGCGCGCCGCGCTCGCGCTTGCCGCCGTCGTCCTCGCGACCGCCGGAGCGGCGGCCGCGAAGCCCGCACCGTCGCCCGTCGCGGCGACCGACCGCGGTGCCGTGCGCGGGACGCTTGCCGCCGGGATGCGGCAGTTCCTGGGCATCCCGTACGCGGCGCCGCCCACCGGCAGCCTGCGCTTCCGCCCGCCGCAGCCCCACGCGCGCTGGCACGGCGTCCGCAGCGCGACGAGCTTCGGCTCGCCCTGCCCGCAGACGAGCGGCCCGTTCGGGCTCGCGAGCACGAACGAGGACTGCCTCTTCCTGAACGTCTTCACGTCCGCGACCGCCCATGCGGGCTCGAGGCTGCCGGTCTTCTTCTGGATCCACGGCGGCGCGCTCGTCAGCGGCGAGAGCAACGACTACGACGCCTCGGCGCTCGTGAAGCGCGGAGTCGTCGTCGTGACGATCAACTACCGGCTCGGCCTGCTCGGCTTCCTCGCGCACCCGGCAGTGAGCGCGGAGTCGGCGACGCACGACTCCGGCGACTACGGCCTCGAGGACCAGCAGTTCGCCCTGCGCTGGGTGCGGAACAACATCGCGCACTTCGGTGGCAATCCGGCGAACGTGACGATCGCGGGCGAGTCGGCGGGCGGCCTCAGCGTGCGCTCGCAGCTCGTCTCGCCGGGCGCGCGCGGCCTCTTCGCGCACGCGATCGTCGAGAGCGGCGCGTACGCCGAGACGGTGCCGACGCTCGCGCAGGCGGAGGCAGTGGGCGAGGGCCTCGCCGCGAAGATGGGCTGCGCGAGCCAGACCGCCGCGTGCCTGCGCTCGCTGCCCGTGTCGACGCTGCTCGCGAACGAGACGGCGCTCAGCCAGCTGCCGAACATCGCGAGCGTGCTGCCCGAGCAGTACGGAGCGGCGTTCGCCACCGGCGACTTCGCTCACGTGCCGGTGCTCTCCGGCTCGAACCACGACGAGTGGATGCTGTTCGTCGACCTGCTGAACTCGCAGCTCGGCAACCCGGTAACCGCCGCGAACTACCAGGCGCAGATCGCCGCGACGCTGCAGCTGCCCTCGCCGGCGCTCGCCGCCCCGATCGCCGCCGCCTACCCGCTCGCCGACTACGCGACGCCGTACAACGCGCTCGGTGCGGTCGGCACCGACGCGATCTTCGCCTGCAACGCACGCGCCGACGTGCGCAGCATCTCGCAGTACGCGCCGACCTACCAGTACGAGTTCGCCGACCCCTCGCCGCCGCTCGTCTTCCAGCTGCCGCCGGTCCCGTACTCGCTCGGCGCCTACCACGCCTCCGAGCTGCAGTTCCTCTTCCCGCAGCCGGTCTCGGCGCTCGACGGCGGCGAACAGCAGCTCGCGTCGGCGATGCAGGGCTACTGGACGAACTTCGCGAAGCGGGGCGATCCGAACGGGCCGGGGCTGCCGGCCTGGCCGTCCTACACGGCGGCCGCGGACACGGCGCAGGCGCTCGTGCCGCCGACACCGTCGCCGGAGACGACGTTCGCCGCGGCCCACACGTGCGCCCTGTGGGCGGCCGCCGGCGGCTAGCCGCACCGGTTATACGATCCGTCCTGGACGAAAACCAGTCGCCGAGGAGGACGAGATCGTGGCAGTCACCGAGCCCGGGAAGATCCGCAACATCGCCGTCGCCGGCCATCGCGGGGTGGGGAAGACCTCGCTGGCCGAGGCGCTGCTCTTCCAGGCCGGGAAGACGAACCGCCTCGGCACGATCGAGGCCGGGACGACCGCCGCCGACTGGGACGACGACGAGCACAAGCGGCAGATGTCGCTGTCGGGCGCGCTCGTGCACGTCGACTGGCACGAGCGGAAGATCAACCTCGTCGACTGTCCAGGCGACGCCGGCTTCCAGGCGGATACGTACGCAGCGCTGCGCGTCGTCGAGGGCGCGCTCGTCGTCGTCAGCGCGGTGATGGGCGTCGAGGTGAACACCGCGCGCGTCTGGAAGCGCGCCGACGAGTACGAGCTCTCGCGCGTCGTCTTCGTCAACATGCTCGACCGCGAGCGCGCCGACTTCTTCCGCGTCCTCGACGCGCTGCGCGCGCAGCTCTCCGAGCGCTGCGTCGCCGTGCATCTGCCGATCGGCGTCGAGCACGAGGTGACGGGCATCGTCGACCTGCTGCACATGTGCGCCTACATGGATCCCTCGGGCGGCAAGGAAGGCGGCCCGCAGCCGATCCCGGACTCGCTCGCGGACCAGGTGCAGAGCTACCGCGAGAAGCTGCTCGACGCCGTCGTCGAGACGAACGAGGACCTGATGGCCCGCTACCTCGACGGCGAGGAGCTGCCGGCCGAGGACGTCGCGCACGCCCTGAAGGACGCGGTGACGCGCGACGAGCTCTATCCCGTCGCCTGCGGCGTCGCGACGAAGAACCTCGGCACGACCGCGCTCCTCGACCTGCTCGTCGAGGGCGTGCCGTCGCCGGCGCGCAAAGGCACGACGATCGAGTTCGGCGACGCGAAGCAGGCCGTGTTCGTCTTCAAGACGATCGCCGACCCCTTCGCCGGCCGCATCAGCTGCTTTCGCGTCCTCGCCGGCCCGATCACGGGCGACACGACGCTCGTCGACCCGCGCACGCACGCGAAGGAGCGGCTCGGCCAGATCCTGCTGCTGAACGGCAAGGAGAGCGAGCCCGTCGAGTCGCTCTGCGTCGGCGACCTCGGCGCCGTCGCGAAGCTGAAGGACGTCGTCACCGGCGACGTGCTCGTCGACCACGAGGTGCCGGTCGAGCCGCCGCACATCGACTTTCCCGAGCCCGTGATGAGCTTCGCCATCACGCCCAAGGCGAAGGGCGACGAGGAGAAGATGGCGACCGGCCTGCGCCGCCTGAGCGAGGAAGACCCGACGCTGTCGCTGCGCCGCGATCCGCAGACCGGCGAGCAGCTCCTGTCCGGGCTGACGCAGATGCAGGTCGAGGTCGCCGTCGACCGGCTGAAGTCGCGCTTCCACGTCGACGTGGAGCTGCACCCGCCGCGCGTCCCGTACAAGGAGACGATCCGCAAGGAGGCGCGGGCGCGGCACCGCTACAAGAAGCAGACCGGCGGCCGCGGCCAGTTCGGCGACTGCGAGATCGTGATCGAGCCGATGCAGAACGGCGACGAGGGGCAGACCTACGAGTTCGTCGACAAGATCGTCGGCGGCGTCATCTCGCAGGGCTACCGGCCCGCCGTCGACAAGGGCGTGCGCGAGGCGATGGAGCACGGCGAGCTCGCGGGCGCGCCCGTGCACGGCATCCGCGTGCTGCTCGTCGACGGCATGGAGCACTCGGTCGACTCGTCGGAGATGGCGTTCAAGATCGCCGGCTCGATGGCGTTCAAGGAGGCCTACCAGAAGGCCGATCCGGTGCTGCTCGAGCCGATCATGGAGATCGAGGTCACCGTGCCCGACGAGTCGGTGGGCGCGGTCAACGGCGACCTCAACTCGCGGCGGGGCCGGCTGCAGGGGATGGAGCCCTCGGGCGGGATGACGACGATCAAGGCCGAGGTGCCGATGGCAGAGATCCTCACGTACTCGCAGGCGCTCACGTCGATGACGGGCGGCCGCGGCGACTACCACATGCAGTTCCTCCGCTACGAGGAAGTGCCGGTGCACGTCGCGCAGAAGATCATCGAGCAGACGAAGAAGGAGCGCGAAGAGGCGAAGGCGTAAGGCTCCGCCTCTCCGACTCGCTCCGTCAGCCTTCGTGGTGCTCGTCGCCCGGCCGGTCGCGCAGGTGCGCGATCACGTCGGCGACGTCCGCGAGCTCCTGCTCGAGGTCCCGCTGGTGCTGCTCGAGCCGTTCCAGCAGCTCGTGCCGATTCGGGAACGGGCGGCGGAAGCCGAGCCGGCCGTGCCGGTGGCGACCACCGTGCATGCCGTGCATTCCGTGGTGCATGCTCACCTCCCTTCTGCGTAGCGTCGAAGGAATCGCTCGGTGCGCTCCCGCGCGCGCTCGAGCGCCTCGGCCCACTGGTCGAGGAGCGCGGCGCCGTGCGGGGTGAGCGCGTACGTGCGCTTGCCGTCGGCCCACTCGGAGGAGACGAGGCCCTCGTCCTCGAGCGCGCGCAGCAGGCGATAGAGGTTGCCCATCTCGACGCGCTGCTCGCCCGTCAGCTCCGGCAGCCGCTCGAGGAGGTCGTAGCCGTGCGCCGGCCGCTCGCGCAGGAGCAGCAGGAGCGCGGGCTCCGTGAAGCGCTCGACCCGGGCGAACACCCGCCAGCGGCCGCCGTGGCGGTGGCGGGAGCGCGGCCCGTGCCTCACGGCGTCACTAAGTGTAAAACACACATGTAAGTAGACATTAGCGCGCCGTGCTCGTCTTTCGCAACACCGGGGCTATAGTCGGCGCCATGCGCGTGACCAAGGTCGCGGCGATGCGCGTCTGCGCCATCTGCGAGCGCACGCTCCTGATGGGCGAGCGCGCCGTCCGCTACGCGCCCGAGGAAGGCGCGGAGCTCGTCGACGTGTGCCCGCTCTGCCAGGAGATCGCGGTCGAGCACGGCTGGCTGAAGGAGGGCGCGCCGACGACGCCGATGGTCGCGGGCGACCGGCGCCGGCGCCGCCGCGGCCTCGGCGACCTGCTCGGCCTCCGTCGCGAGAACGGCGAGACGCTCGCGCCGCCGGAGCCGATCCTCCGCCGGCTCTCCTCCGACGAGCTCGCGCTGCTCGAGGCGGCCGACCTCTTCAACGGCTCCACCTATCGCCGCACCGTCGGCGGGATCGCGAAGAGCCTCGGCGAGGCGCGTGCGAGCATCGTGCCGCTCTCGGGGGCCGCCGGCGAGCTGGCGGTCACCGTCGCGTGGGACCTCTCCTGGTACCAGTACCGCGTCAGCCCGGAGTCGGCGCAGCCAGTGCGGCTCGAACGGCGCGGGCACGAGCTCGACGAGCTCGAGGAGTCGTTCAAGGAGTGGAACGCGCACGTCGAGGACGAGGGGCGCCTCGTCCCGGAGATCGCGAAGATCTGAGCTGCCTGGCGCCGCTGCGCGGCGCCTGATCTGTCTCTGCAACCAGGTTGCGGAGCAACCTGGTTGCGCCCTGGCGCATCAGCTCAGGAGTGGCCGCAGACGGCGCTCGTGTACTCGGTCACGTGCGGCGGTCGCATGTCGACGAAGGCGATCGTCTTCGCGTCGCGCGCACGCCGGACGGCGAGCTTCCAGCTCGTCGGGTTGCCCGCGGCGTCGTAGGTGACGTGCACGTGGAAGAGCGCCCGGGTCGTCGAGCAGAAGAGCTTGTCCTCGAACTCGCCGCCCTCCGCGCCGAAGCGGGTCGCGTGGCGTAGGCGTCCGGCCGCCAGCGGCACGCGGGTCGCGCTGCCGCACGCCGTCGAGTCCGCCCAGACGCCGCGGGCGGTCCCCAGCCGGTTGAGCGAGAGGATCCACGCGTCCCCGGAGTAGATCTCGAGCTCCGAGACGCGCGGCTGCACGACGAGCTGGATCTCGAAGGAGTCGATGCCTTCCTGCGTCGCCGCGGTGCAGCGCACCGTCCGGTCGGCGAGCGTCGGCTGCGTCTTGCGAAACGCGAGCACCCCGGCCGCGGCGGCGCCGACGACGACCGCCGCCACTGCGGCGACGAGGAGGACGCGCGCATTCCGTCTCGCGGCGCGGTCGGCGACGTCGGCCCGTGCCCAGAGCTCCTCGAAGAAGCGCTCGCCCTCCGCGGGATCGGGAAGCCGTTCGAGCGCGGCGTGGATCCGCTCGTCACGCATCGAGCGCCCTCCGGAACCGCGTCCGCGCGGCGTTCAGGCGCGACGCGACCGTCCCGCGCGGGACGCCGAGCACCTCCGCCGCCTCCTCGTAGTCGAAGCCGAGCAGGTCGACGAGCAGCAGGACGGCGCGATCGGACGGCTGCAGGGTCCGCAGGACCTCCAGCACGTCCGGCGGGCGGCCGGGCGCGACGACGTGGAGCTCCGCCTGCGGGGTCTCCGGCCGCCGCCGCGCCCGCCGCAGCTCGTCGAGCGAGCACCGGTAGACGACGGTGTAGAGCCACGCGGCCTCGTGCGCCTCGTCGGCGAAGCGGCGCGGCAGCTTCCGGTAGGCACGGAGGTACGCCTCCTGGAGCACGTCGTCGATGCGGTCCCGGTCGACGAGCATTCCGGCGACGACGCGGCGAAGCCGCCGGTGGTGGCGGTCGAGCAGACGCTCGAAGCGGCTGCGCTTCGACGGCGCCGCGGGCACGGGGCCTTCGCGCGTCACACGCTCGAACGCAAACGCCGGCTCGCCGCCCATGCCCTCCTAAACGCCGCCGGGCCTCGGATCGTTCGATCTAGGTACCGCCCGCTGCGAAGTTGGGTAGCCGCCGCCGATGCCCAGCCCTCTGCGGTCTCCCTAGCGTCGAAGGAAGCCCATCGACAGAGGGAGACGAGAGATGACCGACACGATCGAATCCGCTCAGCCGGACCTCGCGGCAATCAAGCAGCGCCAGCAGCAGACGTGGGCGAGCGGCGACTTCGCCGTCGTCGCGTCGCGGATCATGCTCGCGGCGGAGCAGCTCGTCGACGCCGCAGACCTGCACGCCGGCTGGCACGTCCTCGACGTCGCAACGGGCAGCGGCAACGCCGCGATCGCCGCCGCCCGGCTCGGCTGCACGGCGGTCGGCGTCGACTACGTGCCTTCGCTGCTCGAGCGGGGCCGACGGCGTGCTGCAGCCGAGGGACTGCAGGTCTCGCTGCTCGAGGGCGACGCCGAGGAGCTGCCGTTCGGCGCTGCGTCCTTCGACGCGGTCACGTCGATCTTCGGCGTCATGTTCGCGCCCGACCACGGTCGCGCCGCCTCCGAGATCCTGCGCGTCTGCCGCTCCGGCGGCACGATCGCGCTCGGGAGCTGGACTCCGGAGGGCTTCATCGGCGAGCTCTTTCGCACGGTCTCGAAGCACGTGCCGCCGCCCGCCGGGGTTCCCTCGCCGATGCTGTGGGGAACCGAGCAGCACCTCCGCTCGCTCTTCGCGGACAGCGTCTCCGAGCTCACCTTCAGGGAGCGGACGTTCACGTTCCGCTTCCTCTCGGCCGAGCACTTCGTCTCGTTCTTCCGGCTCTGGTACGGGCCGACGCTGAAGGCGTTCGCCGCGCTGGACGACGCGGCGCGCGAGGCACTCGAGACCGAGCTCGTCGAGCTCGTCCAACACCACGACCGGCTGGGCGGCGACGCGATCGCCGTGCCGGCCGCCTACCTCGAGGCGATCGCCGTCCGGCGGTAGCCGCAAACCGAAACGAAAGGGAGACACTTACATGAGACTTCGGACGACGCGTGCGCTTGCGCTGGCAGCGCTGGGCTTCGCCCTCTTCGGGACGCTCAGCGCCCACGCCGCGCCGCCGGCCTCCGTCACTGCCAAGGTGCAGAACGGCACCTTGACGGTGACCGGCACCGCCGGCGCCGACGTGATCGGGCTCAGCTCGCCCGGCACGACGGCGACATCGCTCGATATCGACGTCGGCGAGGACGGAACGGTCGACTTCAGCTTCGACCGCTCGACGTTCACGTCGATCGTGGTCAACGGCGGAGCCGGCGACGACGTCCTCGACGCGAGCCGGCTGTTCCTCGCAGGGCCGATCACGCTGAACGGCGGCGCCGGCGACGACACGCTGCGCGGCGGCGACGGCAACGACCTGCTGAACGGCGGGCCGGGCGACGACGTCGTCGACGGCAACCGCGGCAACGACACCGCGCTGCTCGGCGGCGGCGACGACAGCTTCCAGTGGGATCCGGGCGACGGCAGCGACACGGTCGAGGGCCAGGGA
>Ga0070741_10008984_pt1 | contig 19712 bp, 20 predicted proteins | sample Coa_R1_4_FD_66440 | JGI IMG/M metagenome (GOLD analysis project Ga0070741, IMG submission 66440) | Surface soil microbial communities from Centralia Pennsylvania, which are recovering from an underground coalmine fire - Coalmine... | ecosystem: Environmental > Terrestrial > Soil > Unclassified ...
CGCACGTGCTTTTCCTGGTCGGTAGCGTGACCCGGGTCGACCCGGCGGTGATCGGCGCTCACGAGGCCCCGGGCAAGTACCGATGTGCCCGCCTCTGAGCGACACTCGCGTTTGCGCAGGTCACGACGAGAAATTCGGCTGGCTGGCGAGCGACATCAGTCGCAGTCGTCGCAGGTTGCCGGGCTGTCGCTAAGAGTCGGGCAATCGCGACTGTCCCCGGACTAGATCAGCCGTAGAGCATGGCCGCCTGGACGACGACGTCGGCCGCTGCATCGCAGTCGTGGCCAGCCACGTCGTCGACGGTCACGGACGGGCGCGCAACGGTATCCGCAACATCGACGTACCTGCCGTCGGCCAGTCTGTGTTGCATCGGCGCATCGACGAACGCCACCGCGGAGCACGAGGCCGGGTCGAGATACGCCTCGGTTCCCGCGGCGTCGATGCGCTGCACGCCCTGGGTTCCGACGATCTGAGGCCTCAAACCCACGTCTAACACGGTGTCGCGCATAGTGAATTGGCAGTGATACGCCTGCGAGTCGCGGACCTTCCAGTCGGCGACTTGGCCGGCCAGTGCAGAGACCACCTCACAGGGATCGCGTTCGGCGAGCCGAACCAGATAGCTTGCCGCCGCGTCCCTGGGCGGCAGTGTCCCGGAGTCGAGTCGCGTCGCCAGCGCGGTCGCGATCGGCTTGGTGAAGTCGCAGTCATCACCGCCGACCTCCGACAAGATGACTATTGGCTGCGCCGAGGTCGGCAGCGGCGGCGCACCGGGCATCCGCGACAGCGGAACCGGCATCAGCCACGAGCAGGACTCGCCGGCGACCACCCCGGTGTGGCCGACCTCGAAAGCCGGCGGCTTGCCGAGCGTGCGCGACATCTGCAACTCCGCCGAGACCAACCGCGGAGCACCTGACCCGCTGACCTTCAGCTGCGCGTCGCAGTCGTCAAAGTCGAAAAACGTTCCATACGAGACGATTTCGCCCACCTTGGCCAGCGCATCGTCCGTCAGCAGTCCGCACACGTCGACGCGGCGCAGCGCACGCAGATACGCCAGATAGGCGACGTCGTCGGCGCTCACGGACTGTCCGTAGAGTGCAACGTCGCCTGCGAAGAAGTACGCCTGGTCGCCGAATTTCGGCCCACGCACCCCCGTACCGCCGACCGAGTGGGAACAACCTGCGAGAAGCACCGTCGTGACCACGGCGACAGCAGTGCGGTAAAGTGTCCGACGTGCAGCGGGTTCTGCTTCTCGGCAGCCGCGGCGGGGTCTGATCCAGACCGGCTTCCCGTCGCGGGTAGTCGTGATGCGCCGGTCGTTCACAGACCTCCCGGAAAGCAACCGCAAAATGACACCCACTGATCCTCGTGTCGACGTAGTCGGTAACGCCGACGCCTTCGTGTCGGCTCGAACCATCACTACGCCATCTGGCCCGCCGCGCGCAGGCCAACCTGCCTGGAACACCCAGCGCGGCTCGTCAATGCCGGTGCATCGCTATCGGCCGTTCGCCGAAGAGGTGCCGGGCGGCAGCCCGGCGTCAGGCCCAGCGCCGATTCCATTTGATCGCACCTGGCCCGAGCGCGTCATCACCCACGCCCCGATGTGGTGTGCGGTCGACCTGCGCGACGGAAACCAGGCGCTGATCGACCCCATGAGCCCGGCCCGCAAGCGCCGCATGTTCGATCTGCTGGTCCGCATGGGCTACAAGGAGATCGAAGTCGGGTTCCCGTCGGCAAGCCAGACCGACTTCGACTTTGTTCGCGAAATCATCGAGCAGGGCGTGATTCCCGACGACGTAACGATCCAGGTGCTGACGCAATGCCGTCCGGAGTTGATCGAGCGGACGTTCGAGGCGTGCGCGGGCGCAAAGCGCGCGATCGTGCACTTCTACAACTCGACGTCGATCCTTCAGCGACGCGTGGTATTTCGCGCCGACCGCCAAGCCGTCAAGCAGATCGCAGTGGACGGCGCCCGAAAGTGCGTCGAAGAAGCCGCGAAATACCCTGGCACACAATGGCGTTTCGAGTACTCACCCGAGTCCTACACCGGCACCGAACTGGAATACGCCAAAGAGGTCTGCGACGCCGTCGGCGACATCATCCAGCCGACGCCCGACAACCCGGTCATCTTCAACCTGCCGGCGACGGTGGAAATGGCAACGCCGAACGTCTACGCCGATTCGATCGAGTGGATGCACCGCAACCTGGCTCGCCGCGACAGCGTGGTCCTGAGCCTCCATCCGCATAACGACCGCGGAACCGCCGTCGCCGCAGCCGAATTGGGCTTCCAAGCGGGCGCCGATCGGATCGAAGGCTGCTTGTTTGGCAACGGCGAGCGCACCGGCAACGTGTGCATCGTGACACTGGGCATGAACTTGTTCAGCCGCGGCATCGACCCGCAGATCGATTTCTCCAACATCGACGAGATCCGGAGGACGGTCGAGTACTGCAACCAGCTGCCGGTCAACGAACGTCACCCGTACGGCGGCGATCTGGTGTACACGGCGTTCTCGGGCAGCCACCAGGACGCGATCAACAAGGGCCTCGACGCCATGAAGTACGCCGCCGACGAGGCCGACGCCGATGTCGACGACCTGCTGTGGCAAGTCCCGTATCTGCCGATCGACCCGAAGGACGTCGGTCGCACGTATGAGGCTGTGATTCGGGTGAATTCGCAATCCGGCAAGGGCGGCGTCGCCTACATCATGAAGGCCGACCACGGGCTGATGCTGCCTCGCCGGCTGCAGATCGAATTCTCGCAGGCGATCCAGAAGATCACCGACGGCGAGGGCGGCGAGGTGTCGTCGAAGGAGATGTGGGACGTCTTCGCCGACGAGTATCTGACGCCGGTGCGTCCGCTGGAGCGGGTGCGGCAGCGAGTGCACGCTTCTGAGGTCGACGGTGGCACCGACACGATCACCGCGACGGTCAAGATCGACGGCGAAGAAGTCGAGATCGTCGGTGCCGGCAACGGACCGCTGGCCGCGTTCGTCGACGCGCTCGGCGCGGTCGGCTTCCACGTCAACGTGCTGGACTACAGCGAACACGCGTTGAGCGCGGGCGAGGAGGCGCAGGCGGCCGCATACGTCGAGGCATCGATCGGTGGCCGCACGGTGTGGGGCGTCGGGATCGCGACGTCGATCACCACCGCGTCGCTGCGGGCCGTCGTGTCGGCGGTCAACCGGGCGGCGCGCGCCTAGGGGCGAGGGGGCAGCGCCGACAGCCACGCGTCGGCGAGCAGCTCGATCAGCTGGCCGTCCGGGTCGCGGATCATTGCCGACTGCTCCGAGACTGTCTCCCCGACCACCGACCCGCCGAACTCGCCGACCATCCGCAGCACTCCGCTGAGGTCCGACACCGAAAACGACAGGTGGGTCAGGCCGGTTTGGTCCATCACGCGTGCGGGTCCGGCATGCACGTCGCGGTGGGTGTAGTCGAGAAGCTCGAGCACAAGGCCGTCGCGGAGCAAATATGTCGCGTGCAGGCCGACCGGCTTGGTCAGCCGCAGAAGTTTGTCGGTGCCGTCGTCGGGCGGTTCGAGCTCCCACCAGAACGCGAAGCCGAGCAGGCCCTCGTAGAACCGGCGCGACCGCACGCGATCGGTGACGCAAAGACCCACGTGGTTGAAAACCGTTCGGTGACTGGACATTACGGCCTCCTGTAGCGCGTGAGTACCTCAGGTCCGGCACCGCCGATCCGCAGGGTGGCGCGCTCCAGGCATGCGCCGACACCATCCTGGGTGACCCACGATTGAACGCATAGGACCATGCCCTCATCGAGGCGGGCGGTCCGTCCCCGACCCAGGCCGATCAGCGGTGGTTCCGCACCCAGACCCAGCCCATGCGCCAGCGGTACGACGGACGCTTGCTCGCCTGTGTTCTCCCATGCGCGGTACAGGTCGGCGCCGGTGCTGCCTGCGCGGCACGCGGCGACCAAAGCATCCATCCCGCGGGCGCATCTGCTCGCCAGATCCATTGCGGCCGAGGACATGACGCGCCCGGCGACGCGCGTGCGCGCCAGCCCGGCCTGATATCCGGCATAGAGCGCGCCGGGTGCAAGCACCACGAGTTCACCATCGCGGATGGCGCGCTCGGAAGCCAGATGCCGGAACCGAACCGGGCCATCAGAAGGCACAGCGAAACACACGCTTTCCGACGGTGCGATTGGCGCGCCGAGGCTCGCCACTGCCTCGTAGTACACGCCCAGCAGCTCTCGCTCGGTGATGCCCGGCGTGAGTGCGTCTTCCATCGCGGCCAGCGCAGCTTCCGCCATGGCCGACGCGACTTCGAGGCAGGTGATCTCGTCGGCCGTCTTGGTGCGTCGCGCTGCCTCCATGGCCGGTGCCGCATCGGTGAGCTCGGCACGTGTGACGCGTTGCGAAATCAGTTCCGCGAACATCGGATTCAGCCCGTCGGTGCCCACGCGCTGCGCCTCCCGCAGGCCCGGGATTTCGGCAAGTTCATCTGCCAAGTTTGCGGGGTTCCACTTGAGCGCATAAAGATCGTCGCGGCCGATCTCAGGCGGCACACCCTCGTCCCACGTCGACAGAAGATGGGTGCGGCCTGTCTTCCCGACGACGACGGCGACGGGAGCGAACGGCAGCACCCCGGCCCGCCCGAGCTGGCGCGCACCTGACACGTACCGCGCGTTGCCGACGCCACCGAGCATCAGCGCGTCGATGCCGTGGGTTTGCATGCCGGCCAACACCTTTGCCCGCCGCTCAGCACGCAGCCTGGTGAAGTCCACCCGCGCGTCGTCCTCGAGACCCATCGTCCCGATGAGCACGCCATGGTCGCGCGGTGCGGGACTCATCGGCTCAGTCCGTACGGTTGGTAGGTGGAGCCGCTGAGCTTCACCCATCCCGTATCGGTCACTGCCACAATGTCTTCTGACCGGTAGCCAGCGGCGCCGTCCTCCCAGATGACCGGCTCGAACACGACGACCATTCCTGGCTGCATGATCATCCGCTCGTCGAATTGCTCGCCGAGGTCCGTTCCGATCAGCGGCATCTCGGCGCTGTCCGTGCCGACGCCGTGCGCCAGGTAGAAGTGCTCGATCCACGGCCGGACTCCGTCGTTGGCGCCGATGGCGGCCCGCCCGAGCTGCAGCGCCGTCACCCCCGGCTTGAGTATCTCCAACGCGGCGTCGACGACGGTGCGCCAGCGCCGAAAGTGCTCCTGCTGCTTCGGATCTGGTTCTGGGTCGGTGCTGGTGATCCAGGTGCGTCCGTAGTCGGAGGCGTAGCCCTCCCAGGTGATTCCCGCGTCCACCCAGATGACGTCACCTTCGCGCAGGAACCGGTCCGTGGTGACGGTCGGGTAGGCGAGGTCGCCGTGCAAAGTCCACGGGTTCGCGTCGCGCGTCGGCGCCATCACCTGCCAGATCGGGTCGATGCCGTTGGCGTAGGCACCGAGCTCGATCGCCCGGCGTAGGAACACTGCGCTGAGATCGGTCTGCCTGACGCCCGGCCGCAATGTGGCCAGCGTGTCCGCCATCGCTAATTCGTTGAGCCACTGTGCGTTTCGGATGCATGCGACTTCGTCGGGCGTCTTGACGATCTTGGCGGCACCCATCACGGCGCCGGCGTCGATCCACTCGAAGTCTGTCAGCCGGCGCAGCATTGCGTGAGTTTGATCGTCGACTCCGAGGCGAGCACCCGACGAGAAGTGGTCGGCAAGGGCGGCGGCGAACTGGTCGATACCGTCGTCGAGATCAGGAAACAGCGGCTCGTGGACGTGGTCGGCAGGAAGCTCAGCCGGCACGCCGCCGGCGTGAAGCGTGTAGAGGTGCGGTGCCGAATCACCCTCGGCGACAACGGCAACCGGGCGGAACAGGGCCGCTTGGTCGCCGTCTTGGGCGGGCATCGCGGCGCCCGTGGCATAGGCCACCGAGCTCGACGCCATAAGCACCAGGCCGTCGATACCGTGCGCGTCGATCTGGTGCTGCAACTTCGCGAACCGCTCCCGGCGCATCCTGACCAGGTCGGGCCGAGCCGGAACCGGCGATCCGCCGATCGTCGCACCTGCCGACCACGCGTCGATGATCCACACTCCAAAGAAGGGGCTTAAAGATGCAAAGATAGCGTAATAGCACCCTTGGAGGTCTCAATGGCACGTCCTGACGTCAGCCCCGACGTCGTCGTCGACTTCGACCACCACTCCGACGAGTTCAACCTCAACGAACTTCGGATCAACGCCGACCTACGTCGCCGTTGTCCGGTGGCGTGGAACGAGCACTACGGGGGGTTCTGGTTCGTCACCGGTTATGACGCCGTCACGCAGGCTGCTCGCGACGGCGACACGTTCGCGCACAAATTTGAACCCGATGCCGCCGACGGCGTGAATTACCAAGGCGAGATGGGAGTTCCGCGACCCGAGGGACAGCCGGCGCTGGGCATCGGGGAGGTCGACGGCCCGTACCACCAGGCGTTGCGACGCGCGCTGACCCCGTTCTTCTCGCCGGGCGCAGTCGACAAGATGAGGCCGTTCATGGAGCAATCGGTGCACTGGTTCCTCGACCAGCGGATCGGCGACGGACGAATGGACCTCGTACTCGACTACGCAAGTCCGGTGCCGGCGATCCTCACAATGCGGTTGATGGGGCTGCCCTACGACAACTGGCGGCTCTACGCGAACCTGTTCCATTCGGTGATGGCGGTGTCGCAGGACAGCGACGAGTACGCCGCAGCGATCGCCGAAGTCCCGGCAATGATGGAGGGGCTGTTGAAATTCGCGGCGGCCCGGCGGGAACATCCGGGAGAGGACCTGACCAGTTTCCTGGTGCAGTTCGAATTCGACGGTCGGCGCCTCGACGAGACGCAGCTGCTGGACATTCTCTGGAATCTGATCGCGGGGGGCGTCGACACCACGACGTCGCAGACCGCGTTGACTCTGCTGCACCTGGGAATTCATCCGGCTCTGCGGCAACAACTCATCGACGATCCCGACCTGTACCGCACGGCCACCGACGAATTCCTCCGCTACTTCTCGGTCAACCAACAACTCAGCCGGACAGTGACCCGCGACGTCGAACTCGGCGGTCAACACCTGCGGCGCAACGACCGCGTCATCATCAGCTGGCTGGCCGCCAATCACGACGAGCGGGAGTTCGAGCGGGCCGGCGAGGTGGTCCTGGACCGCTCGCCCAACCGCCACGTCGCCTTCGGGCTCGGGCCGCACCGCTGCATCGGGGCACACCTCGCGCGGGTGATGTCCGCGGTGATGGTGAAGGCCGTCCTCGATCGCATTCCCGACTACCGGGTCGACGTCGACGGCGTCCAGCAGTACGTCGGCAACCCGAGCATGACGGGGTTGGGCACGCTGCCGGTCACGTTCACACCGGGGCCGTCTCGCGAAACGCCGGCGCTCCTCTAGAAGAGCGCGAACTGCTCGCCGGCGACGGTCGGGTCGATGAACTCCTCGATCGACGTACCACCCGACACCGCGTCGAGCGCCGCCATGAACTGCGTGTCGGTGATCGTCGGCACCCCGAGCTCGCGAGCGTGAAAGCCCTTACCCTGCTCGGCATTTGGATCGTTGCAGATCACTACCGAGGTCTCGGCGTCGACCATGTCGGTGTACGCGAGGCCAGCGTGCATAATCCGCTCGATCAGCTCCTCGTGAGTGCGCTGGACCTCAGCCGACAGCGCGATCCGCATGCCCTGCACCAGCGGACGGCCGGGTACATGCTGTCCGGGGTTCAGCCATGGGCATGGCACTCGGGCGGCCACCATCTTCAGCGGGCGCAGGTCGTCGTGGGTGACGCGGCCGTTGGGCCAGCGCCGCCGCGTCGCCGGGCGAACCGGCAGCCATACGTCGAGCTGGCGCGCCCGCTCGACCGCGGGTGTCAGCACCTGCGACAGCACCAGAGCGTCGTCGAGCGCGTCGTGAGGTTTGAGCTGCGTGACGCCCCAGTGCGCGGCGAGAGTCTCCAGCCGAAGGTTTTCGGTGCCCAGGCCGAGCCGCCGGGTCAGCTCGACCGTGCACATCACGGTGTCGACCGGCAACTCAACCTCCACGAGCTCGGCTTCCGCGGCCAGGAACCCGTAGTCGAACGCCACGTTGTGGGCCACCAGCGTGCGGTCGCGCATCATGTCGGCCAGGTCTGCGCAGATGTCGGCGAACGTCGGCTGGTTGGCCAGCATCTCGGAGGTCAGCCCGTGGACATGCGTCGGACCTGGGTCGACGCCGGGATTGAGCAGGCTCACCACGGACCTTTCCACGCAGCCGGCGGAGTCGAGTGCGAGCGCCGCCAGGCTGATGATCCGCGCGTGGCCCGGGCGGAAGCCCGTGGTCTCGACGTCGATGACCACCCAGCCGGCGTCATGCTCGGCGACGGGCTGGCCCCACGGCGTCTGCCTCAGCTTCGGTGGCGCTGTCATATTCCCCAGGGTCGCACGGCGGACCGACAAAACCGCTGATCGCGACGCTCGTGTCGCAGGTCAGTACCCGTTTCGTCATAAACTGCCCGGGTGATCACGCCTCGCGGTCGTTTTGCGCTCGCGGCCGGAGCCACCGCGCGGTGGGCGTCGCGGGTGACCGGCCGCGGCGCGGGCTCGATGATCGGCGGCCTGGTGGCGATGTCGTTGGACCGATCGTTGTTGAGCCAACTGGGTCAGGGGCGCCGGACGGTGTTGGTCACCGGAACCAACGGAAAGTCGACGACGACGCGGATGACGGCGGCGGCGCTGAGTTCGCTCGGTGGCGTGGCCACGAACTCCGAAGGCGCGAACATGGACGCCGGGCTGATCGCCGCACTGGCGGTGACGCGAGACGCCCGGCTGGCCGCGTTGGAAGTCGACGAGATGCATGTGCCGCATGTGGCCGATGCGCTGGACCCGTCGGTGATCGTGTTGCTCAACCTGTCGCGCGATCAACTTGACCGCGTGGGTGAGATCAACACGATCGAGCGGACGCTGCGGGCGGGGCTTGCGCGCCACCCGGACGCGGTCGTCGTTGCCAATTGCGATGACGTGCTGATGACGTCCGCGGCGTACGACTGCCGTCGCGTCGTCTGGGTGAGCGCGGGCGGCGGCTGGGCCAACGATTCAGTGAGCTGTCCACGGTCCGGCGAGGTGATCATGCGGGAGCACTCGCATTGGTACAGCACAGGCACCGACTTCAAGAGGCCGACCCCGCAATGGTGGTTCGACGACGAAATGCTCTACGGCCCAGACGGTTTGGCGTTGCCGATGAAGCTGGCACTGCCGGGAGCGGTGAACCGGGGCAATGCGGCGCAGGCGGTCGCAGCGGCGGTGACGTTGGGGGCGGATCCAGTGGCTGCGGTGGGGGCGGCCTCGTCGGTGTCCGAGGTGGCGGGGCGCTACCGCACCGTCGAGCTTGGCCGTCATACGGCGCGCGTGTTGCTGGCGAAGAACCCGGCCGGGTGGCAGGAGGCGCTGTCGATGATCGACAAGCACAGTGCCGGCGTAGTGATCGCGGTCAACGGGCAGGTTCCTGACGGCGAGGACTTGTCGTGGTTGTGGGACGTGCGGTTCGAGCATTTCGAGGATACGGCGGTGGTGGCCGCTGGTGAGCGCGGTACCGACCTCGCCGTGCGGCTGACGTATGCGGGTGTCGAGCACACATTGGTGCACGACACCTTGGCGGCCATCGACTCGTGCCCGCCTGGGCACGTCGAAGTGATCGCAAACTACACGGCGTTTCTCCAATTGCAGCGGCGGATCTCATGACCGTCCGGATCGGTCTGGTGCTGCCTGATGTCATGGGAACCTACGGTGACGGCGGAAATGCGCTGGTGCTGCGACAGCGGTTGCGGCTCAGGGGGATTGATGCTGAGATCGTCGAGATCACGCTGTCGGATCCAGTGCCGTCGTCGCTCGACTTGTACACACTCGGCGGGGCCGAGGACTACGCACAGCGGCTGGCGACTCGGCATCTAGTCCGCTATCCCGGGCTGCAGCAGGCGGCGGCGCAGGGCGCGCCGGTGCTGGCGATCTGTGCGGCGATCCAGGTGCTCGGCCAGTGGTACGAGACATCGGCGGGTGAGCGCGTCGACGGGGTCGGGCTGCTGGATCTGGTGACGTCGCCGCAGCCGACGCGGACGATCGGTGAAGTGGTGAGCAGGCCATTGCTTGATGGCTTGACTGACCCGTTGACCGGGTTTGAAAACCACAGGGGCGGAACGGTTTTGGGCACTTCGGCGTCGCCGCTCGGTGCGGTGACGAAGGGGGCGGGCAACCGGGCCGGTGACGGGTTCGACGGCGCGGTGCAAGGCAGCGTCGTCGCGACGTACATGCATGGCCCGTGTCTGGCGCGCAATCCGCAGCTGGCCGACTTGCTGCTGGCTCGGGTCGTCGGCTCGTTGCCTGAGTTGGACCTTGACGAGGTGCAGCAGCTACGCCGCGAACGCCTAGCCGCCCGTTAGCCTTTCGTCGAGATGTGCGTCGGCATGTCGTCGCAGAGGTTTACGAGTCGCGCCAGCCGCGGCGTCGCAATGCCTCCCGTGTTTGCCTGATTATTTCGTCGTCGCGGTCTTCGGCAATCACCCGGATCACTTTCCACCCAAGGGCTTCCAGCTTGCGATGCACCTTCATGTCCCTCACATACTTGTTGCGATTCGAGCGATGCAAGTCGCCGTCGTATTCAGCGGCGACCATGAATTCTTCCCACCCATATCGAGCATGCGGACCAGTCGCCCCCGTTCCTCGACCACCGGAATTTGGGTCGTCGGCCGCGGAAAACCGTTGTCGATATACAGCAGGCGCAATCGCGTTTCGCGCGGTGAGCCCGCGCCGCCGTCGACGAGAGGCAGCGCCGTCCGTAACCGTCGCAGACCCCGCGCCCCGCGATAGCGCTTAGCCAACATGAGTACGTCTTCAGCGGAGAACGGCGTCGCGTACATCAGCGCGTCCAGCCGCGCAATCGCCTCGTCCCGCGGTAGATGACGGGCCAGATCGAATGCCGTGCGTGCCGGGGTCGTCACGCCAACACGTCGACACGCGTGATCTCGTCGTCCGCCAGGCTCTCGTTGCGCACTACCAGCCCCGGAGGTGGGTTGGGGTTCCGCCAGATCAACTCGACGGGTTCGTCGTCGTCAATCCATTGCGAACCGTGTAATGCGGCCGCAGCCAGGCCCGCGACGGTGGCCCGTCGCTTTGACCACAACCAGGCCGCATACGCCTTGTCGTCAAACGACGGCGACACATAGCGGCTCACGTACACGTCCGGATAGATCGCCCGATAGTGCGTGCGCAGCTGATGCGCGGTCAGTTTGCGTTGTCTCAACGCTTTGCTTCCGATGAAGACTTCCCCCATGCCACCGACGGTGCCAGGCGGGACCGACAATCCTCCAGACTTAAACCTCTGCGGTGCGCGTCGGCGTGTCGTCGCAGAGATTTACGTGTCGCGGCGGCGAGGCGGCGGGACTTGAGTGCTAGGCCATTGCGCGGCGGCCGGACAGTGCACGGCCCAGCGTGAGCTCGTCGGCGAATTCCAAGTCGCCGCCCATCGGCAAGCCCGACGCTATCCGCGTCACCGTGAGCCCCGGAATGTCGCGCAGCATCCGCACCAGATACGTCGCCGTGGCCTCGCCTTCGGTGTTCGGATCGGTCGCGATGATCACCTCGGAAACTTCGACGTCGTCGACGCGTTCGCCAATTCTGTTGAGCAGCTCGCGAATTCGCAGTTGGTCCGGCCCTATCCCCGACAGCGGATCCAAAGCCCCGCCTAAGACGTGGTACCGCCCCCGGAATTCGCGCGTGCGCTCGACGGCCTGAATGTCCTTCGGCTCCTCGACCACGCACACCACGGACGCGTCGCGCCGCGGGTCACTGCAGATGCGGCACCGCTCAGCGTCAGACACGTTGCCGCACACCGCACAAAACTGCACGCCCTCGCGCACCCGCCCCAACACCGCCGTCAGCCGGTCGATGTCCGGCGGCTCGACAGACAACAGGTAGAACGCGATCCGCTGGGCACTCTTCGGGCCGATTCCCGGCAGCTTGCCCAACTCGTCGATCAGATCCTGGACGGGCCCCTCAAACAATCAGATCCCCAACCCGCCGGCCAGCGGGCCCAGCCGGCTCTGCGCCAACGCCGTCACTTGCTGAGAGGCGTCCGCGAACGCCCCGACGACCAGGTCTTGCAGCGTCTCGACGTCCGATGGGTCGACAACCTTGGGGTCGATCGAAACCCCGACGACCTCCCCGCTGCCCTTCATCGTGATCCGCACCAGCCCGCCGCCGGCCTCGCCGTGAACCTCTGTGGCGGCGAGTTCCTCTTGTGCTTCCATCAGCTGCTGCTGCATCTGCTGCGCCTGAGCCAGCAGCGCCGACATGTCCGGTGATCCTCCGGGTTGCATCACAGTCCTCTTGCCTGTTGGTATCGAGTTCGTTGCGGGTGGCGGTTCGACCTCCCAAGACTAGCCGCGAGCAGGCTACTTTGACGCGGTGCCGGACGCTCTTCGCCTGCGTGTCGGGGCTGCTGCTGCCGCCGCGGTGATCGTCGCCGCCTCGCTGGTCGAGGCACCCCAGGTACACGCGCAACCCACCAGCATCGCCGGGAGGATCGTTTTCCTCGACCCCGGCCACAACGGAGCCAACGACGCGTCGATCAGCCGGCAGGTGCCCAACGGCCGCGGCGGCACCAAGGATTGCCAGGCAACCGGAACCAGCACTCCCGACGGGTACCCCGAGCACACGTTCACCTGGGACGTGGTGCTGCGAATCCGCGCGCTGCTGAACCAGCTCGGTGTCCGAACGGCGATGTCACGTGGGAACGACAACGCGCTCGGACCCTGCGTCGACGAGCGCGCCGCGATGGCAAATGCGTTGCACCCCAACGCGATTGTGTCGATCCACGCCGATGGCGGCCCGACCTCCGGCCGCGGTTTCCACGTCAACTACTCCGCACCGCCGCTCAATGCCGCACAGGCCGGCCCGGCGGTGCAGCTCGCCCGCATCATGCGCGACCAGCTCCAGGCATCGGGCATCCCCCCGGCGAACTACATCGGCAGCGACGGGCTCTACGGCCGCGCTGACCTCGCGGGGCTCAACCTGGCCCAATACCCCGCGGTGCTCGTCGAACTCGGCAACATGAAAAACCCTGCGGACGACGCGCTGATCACGTCACCTGACGGGCGTCAGAAGTACGCCGAGGCGGTGGTCAAAGGCATCGCCGGCTTCCTCGGCCAGACTCCCGCCGCCTAACTGCTTTCGACTTCCTTCTTGAGGTTCTCGAGCACCTCGCCCTGGATCTTCTTCAAGCCAAGAGGCGCGAACGTCTTCTCGAAGAAGCCCTTGACGCCGCCGGCGCCGTCCCACGACGTCTTGACGGTGACGGTCGAGCCGTTGCCTGCGGGTGCGACGGTCCAGTTGGTCACCATCGACGAGTTCGCGTCCTTCTCGATCACCGTGTGACCGGCGACGTCGACGGTGGCCTGCACGTCGCGCACCCGAGATTTGGTCGCCTGTAGCTTCCACTTCGCGACGGTGCCCTGGCCCTGGCCGCCTTGCAGCACTTGGTAGTCGCTGTAGTGCGACGACAGGATCTTCGGGCGAACGTTCTGGTAGTCGGCTACGGCGGCGAGCACCGTCTCCGGCGCCGCATCGATCAGGACGCTGCTGGCCGCACTGACCTGTCCCATCAGGCAAGACTCCTCTACTTACGACGCGATCGGTCGCATCAGCCGCGACCGCGGACTAGCGTATATGCGTGTCAGCTCACGACGTCGGCGTGCGCCGGTTGATTGCCAGTTATCGCGCCATCCCGCCGTCGGCGACCGTGCGGCTGGCCAAACCGACCTCCAACCTTTTCCGCGCGCGCGCCAAGCGCGACGCTCCCGGTTTGGACACGTCTGGGCTGACCGACGTGATCGCGGTCGACCCTGACGCCCGCACCGCGGACGTCGCCGGCATGTGCACGTACGAAGATCTGGTCGCCGCGACGCTGCCCTATGGCTTGGCGCCGCTCGTGGTTCCGCAGCTGAAGACGATCACGCTGGGCGGTGCGGTCACCGGTCTTGGGATCGAATCATCGTCGTTCCGCAACGGCCTCCCGCACGAGTCGGTGTTGGAGATGGACATCCTCACCGGCACGGGCGAGATTGTCACGGCATCGCCCGACCAACACGCCGACCTGTACCGAGGTTTCCCGAATTCCTATGGCACGCTGGGTTACTCGGTTCGATTAAAGATCGAGCTGGAACAGGTGAAGCCATTTGTCGCCTTGCGGCACTTGAGATTTCACTCAGTAGCCGATCTGGTCACGCAGATGGACCGGATCATCGAAACGGGCGGATACGACGGCGTGCCCGTCGACTACCTCGACGGCGTGGTGTTCAGCGCCGACGAAAGCTACCTGTGCGTCGGCGTGAAGACCGGTACCCCGGGGCCAGTCAGCGACTACACCGGCCAGCAGATCTACTACCGCTCGATTCAGCACTCTGCGGGCGAGAAGGCCGACAGGTTGACCATTCACGACTATCTGTGGCGCTGGGACACCGACTGGTTCTGGTGCTCACGCGCATTCGGGGCGCAGAATCCACGACTGCGCCGACTATGGCCGCGTCGGTTGCGTCGCAGCAGCTTCTACTGGAAGCTGATCGCCTACGACCAGCGGTTCAACATCGCCGACCGCATCGAGAAGCGCAACGGACGGCCACCGCGCGAGCGCGTGGTTCAGGACGTCGAGGTGCCGATCGAGCGATGCGCCGAGTTCGTGGACTGGTTCTTGGAGAACGTTCCAATTGAGCCGATCTGGTTGTGCCCGTTGCGTCTTCGCGACACCGAAGGGTGGCCGCTGTATCCGATCCGGCCGGGACGCACCTACGTCAACGTCGGATTCTGGTCGTCGGTGCCCGTCGGCGCCACCGAAGGGGAAACCAACCGGCTGATCGAGAAGACGGTCAGCGAACTCGACGGGCACAAGTCGTTGTACTCGGACGCGTATTACTCGCCCGACGAGTTCGACGATCTGTACGGCGGCGAAACCTACAAGACGTTGAAGAAGACCTACGACCCCGACTCACGATTCCTTGACCTCTATGCAAAGGCGGTGCAACGACGATGACGACATTTCGCGAGAACGCAGCGCACACGGACTCCCACAAGATGACGCTCGCGCAGATCATGGAGATACTCGCCGACGGCCGGTTGCCGCTGCGGTTCACCGCGTACGACGGGAGCACTGCGGGTCCGGAGGACGCGGAGGTCGGCCTGGAGCTGCGAACACCTCGGGGCACAACGTATCTCGCTACCGCTCCGGGCGACCTCGGGTTTGCCCGGGCTTACGTCGCAGGTGACCTCGAGCCGCAGGGCGTCCATCCCGGCGATCCGTACGAGCTGCTGAAGGCGATGGCCGACAAGCTCGACTTCAAGCGCCCACCGGCCCGGGTGATGGTCGACATCGTGCGCTCGATCGGCTTCGAGCACCTGCTGCCCGTGCCGCCGCCGCCGCAGGAAGCTCTGCCGCGATGGCGCCGGATCGCAGAAGGACTGCGGCACAGCAAGACTCGCGACGCCGAAGCTATCCATCACCACTACGACGTGTCGAATAGGTTCTACGAGTGGGTGCTCGGGCCGTCGATGACGTACACCTGCGCGTGCTATCCGCTTGCCGATGCCACGCTGGAGGAGGCGCAGGAGAACAAATACCGACTGGTGTTCGGCAAGCTGCGACTGCAGCCCGGGGATCGGCTGCTCGACGTCGGCTGCGGCTGGGGCGGAATGGTCCGTTACGCAGCACGCCAGGGAGTCAACACCATTGGCGTCACGTTGAGCGCGAACCAGGCGGAGTGGGCGCAGAAGGCGATCGCCGAAGACGGCCTGACGGAGTTGGCGGAAGTCCGTCACGGCGACTACCGCGACATCGCCGAGACACAGTTCGACGCGGTGTCGTCGATCGGACTGACCGAGCACATCGGCGTCGCGAACTACCCGTCGTATTTCCGCTTCCTGCAATCGAAGTTGCGTCCGGGCGGACTGCTGCTCAATCACTGCATCACCCGCCACGATAACCGGCACAACGCGAGTGCTGGAGGCTTTATCGACCGCTATGTGTTCCCCGACGGCGAACTCACGGGTTCGGGCCGGATCATCACCGAGATCCAGGACGTGGGCCTCGAGGTGCTGCACGAGGAGAACCTGCGGCAGCATTACGCGATGACGCTGCGCGACTGGTGCGCCAACCTCGTCGAGCATTGGGACGAGGCCGTCGAGGAGGTCGGGCTGCCTACAGCAAAGGTGTGGGGCCTGTACATGGCCGGCTCGCGAGTCGGGTTCGAGCACAACGCAATTCAGCTGCATCAGGTACTGGCGGTCAGGCTCGACGAGCGCGGCGGCGACGGCGGTGTGCCGTTGCGGCCATGGTGGACGCCTTAGGGGTTATCGATTCGCTTCGCGCCCAACTCGTTTTGCAGCAGTTCCAGCGCGGCCTCTTCGGGATCGCGGCGCGGACTGTCGTCAGCCGATCCGGCCTCCGCCAGCATGCTGTCCTCGTCGGCGCGCTGCACCTCGTCAGCCGGGCGAGGGTCTGACGCGGCCGTGCCAGCCTCGCACCGAACCTTCCAGTCGACCCCCAGCGCATCCTTGAGCGCATCGCGAATCACATCGGCATTGCGTTGCTCGCCAAGACGTTTCGCGAGGTTTCCCGATTGGTGCGACAGCACGAGCGTGTCACCGTCGATGGCCGAGACAACCGCATCGGCGAGCATCGCCGCCAATGTCCGACTTCGCTCCCGCAACTTGTCCATCACGATCGACCACTGCCGCCGCACGGCCGCAGCATCGAGCTCACCCGACGGGACATCCACGGGGACCGGCTCGACCGGCTCGACCGCCTCAACGGGCGCGGGCGCTTGCTCGACGGGCGCGGCCACCGGCGCTGGCTTGCGCGAAGGCGCGGGAGGGGCGGCGGCCCGGACGACCGGCGACTCCGGCACCGACATGTCCAAACGCGTCTCGATCCGCTCAATCCGTTGCAGCAGAGCCGATTCCGTATCACTGGCTGACGGCAACAGCAGCCGGGCGCAGACGACCTCGAGCAGCAGCCGTGGCGCTGTCGCACCCCGCATCTCCCCCAGACCCGCGTGCACCACTTCGGCGTAACGCGTCAGCGTCGCAGTCCCCAGGCGCGCCGCCTGATCGCGCATACGATCAAGCACGTCACCAGGTGCGTCGACTACCCCACGCGCTGCCGCGTCCGGAACTGCTTGCAGCACAATCAAATCCCGGAACCGCTCCAGCAGGTCTATCGCGAACCGCCGCGGGTCATGACCGGCATCCACAACGGACTCCACCGCACTGAAGAGCGCTGCCGCGTCCGCCGCCGCGAGCGCGTCGACCGCGTCGTCGATCAACGCGACGTCGGTGGCACCAAGCAGAGCCAGCGCGCGCGAATATGAAATGTGATCACCCGCTGCACTCTTTTCGGAGCCGGCGAGGAGCTGGTCGAGGACCGACAACGTGTCGCGCGGTGAGCCGCCGCCGGCCCGAATCACCAACGGGTAGACGGCGTCATCGATTGCGACACCCTCCTGTGAGCAGATCCGCTCGATCAATGCCCGCATCGTCCGCGGCGCCAACAGTCGGAACGGATAGTGATGGGTGCGCGACCGGATGGTCGGCAGCACCTTGTCCGGCTCCGTCGTCGCGAACACGAAAATCAGGTGTTCGGGCGGTTCCTCGACGATCTTCAGCAGTGCGTTGAAGCCTGCGGTGGTGACCATGTGGGCTTCGTCGACGATGAAAATGCGGTAGCGCGATTGAGCCGGGGCGTAGAACGCGCGGTCGCGAAGTTCACGGGTGTCGTCGACGCCGCCGTGACTGGCTGCATCGAGCTCGACGACGTCGATGCTGCCCGGCCCGTTGGGCGCCAGTGCCACACACGACTCGCAGACACCGCACGGCGTGGCCGTCGGGCCCTGCGCGCAATTCAACGAGCGGGCAAGGATCCGCGCCGACGACGTCTTGCCACATCCGCGCGGCCCCGAGAATAGGTACGCGTGGTTGATCCGCCCCGCCGTCAATGCCGTCGACAGCGGCTCGGTGACGTGCTCTTGGCCCACCACCTCGGCGAAGGTCGCCGGTCGATACTTGCGGTACAGGGCCACGGTCAGCAGGCTACCGACGCGCTCCGACGCCGTGCGATTACGGTGCGCTAACCGGCGCTGAGCGCATGCAAACGCACCGAAATCACTAACGGTTCAGCAGCAGCGACTCGGTGGCCGCCAACAGCGCGCAGGTCGCCAGCCCGTCGACAGCCTGCGACAGGTCCTGCATCGACGGGAACGTCGGCGCCAGCCGAATGTTGCGGTCCTCCGGGTCTTTTCGATAGGGGAACGCCGCGCCGGCCTCGGTCAGCGCTATGCCGGCGTCTTTGGCCAGCCCGATAGTGCGCCGAGCCGTCCCGGGCAGCACGTCGAGGCTGATGAAGTAGCCGCCCTTCGGCTCCGTCCACGACGCGATCTTCGAATCAGCAAGCCGGTCTTCGAGGATGTGCAGCGCCAGCGCGAACTTCGGCGCGAGCAACTGCTGGTGACGCTGCATATGCAGGCGCACGCCGTCGGCGTCACCGAGGAACCGCAAGTGCCGCAGCTGGTTGACCTTGTCGGGCCCGATCGTCTTCTTGCCCAGGTACTGCAGGTACCACGCGATGTTGCCGAGAGAGCCGCCGAAGAAGCTGACGCCCGCTCCGGCGAACGTGATCTTCGACGTCGACGCGAATACATAGGGCCGGTTCGGGTGGCCCGCGGCGGCGGCCAGCCCCAGCACGTCGACCTGACGCACGAAGTCGTGCGTCAAAGTGTGCACGCAGTAGGCGTTGTCCCAGAACAACCTGAAGTCCGGGGCGGCAGCACGCATCTGCACCAGCCGGCGCACGACCTCCCATGAATAGGTGACGCCGGTGGGGTTGGAGAACACCGGCACGCACCACATGCCCTTGATCGCCGGGTCGGCCGCGACCAACTCCTCGATCATGTCGACGTCCGGACCGTCCTCACGCATGCCGACGGTGATCATCTCGATCCCCATCGTTTCGGTGATCGCGAAGTGCCGGTCATAGCCGGGTGACGGGCACAAGAACTTGACGACTGGCTCCTGACCCCAGGGGCGCGGCGAGTCGACTCCGCCGTGCAGCATCGAGAAGACGACGATGTCGTGCATCAACTCGAGACTGGCGTTGTTGCCCGCGATCAGGTTCGGCACGGGAATGCCGAGCAGCTCCCCGAAGATCGCCCGCAACTCGGGCAGGCCGTGCAGCCCGCCGTAGTTGCGAGTGTCGGTGCCTTCGCCGTCGCGGAAGTCCGTACCAGGAAGGCTCAGCAGTGCGTTCGACAAGTCCAGCTGCGCGGGTGACGGCTTGCCGCGGGTCAGGTCCAGGGCGAGCTTGCGGCCCCGCAACTCGGCATAGTGTTCCTGCTGACGTTCGTGTTGGGCCATCAGCTCGTCGCGGCCAAGGGAGTGGAAGGCGGGCACGCGCGTCACCTCCGATAACCGCAGGGAACATGAGGGGGACCCCGCGCACCCGCCAGAGCCCATTGACCCTTGCTGCCTTCCGGCCCTGGGGGAGTTCACAGGATAGACGCCGCACGGGGTCCACGGAGAGTCTAGTACCAGGCGCCGACGGCACGGCCGGGCGTGGCCAGTGAGGTCGGCTACCATGACCGACGGAGGATTCGCCTAGTGGCCTATGGCGCTCGCCTGGAACGCGGGTTGGGTTAACAGCCCTCGCGGGTTCAAATCCCGCATCCTCCGC
>Ga0070741_10008985_pt1 | contig 19712 bp, 14 predicted proteins | sample Coa_R1_4_FD_66440 | JGI IMG/M metagenome (GOLD analysis project Ga0070741, IMG submission 66440) | Surface soil microbial communities from Centralia Pennsylvania, which are recovering from an underground coalmine fire - Coalmine... | ecosystem: Environmental > Terrestrial > Soil > Unclassified ...
GGTTCCGTCTTGAATGGTGCCGCCAACCCACTGGAACAACGATCCCGGCAGATTTGCTGTCAAGCCACCTGCGGCTATTTGGAGAGTGCCGCCCTGCAGCAAAACTCGGCCCGCGCCCTGCCCGCGGATGAGCCCGGACCAGGTGGGATTGGCCCCGCCTGTTAGATCCAAGGTGGCCGCATTGCTCACGACTAATATGGCGTTCGAGGAAGTGCCATTATTCGCCAGAGTTAAAGTGCCGGTATCGACTTCGATGGTACCGGTTTGGTTGTTAAAATAGGGGATGACGATTGAATTACTTGTTCCCGCCGACTTGCGGAACAGGCCGTAGTTAAAAATGAACGGGCCTCCCCCACCACCACCGGCTGCCGTAATCGGCGCGTCGTTCTGCAAATCAAACAGGCCCCCAGTGAGATTGTTCATTCCAGACCCGGCCTGAATGTTTAAACCGTTGGTCCCGGTCTGAACCAGGTTGCCCTGGTTCCAGAAATTCACGCCCAATTCATCGGCGCCAGACAAGATCATCGAGCCCGAGTTGGTGAAAGGGTTCTGCGAGGTATCCAGACTCCCCCCGGCCCACTGAAAGAGGGATCTCGGCAGGTTCAACACCAGCCCTCCCGGTCCAGCGATCAGCGTGCCGCCGTTTCCTAACAGGACTTCACCGGCGCCACTGCCATTGATAAGCCCTGACCAAACCGGATTGACTCCGCCGGTCACGTCCAGAACGGCGGCATTGCTGACGATCAAAGTGGCGTTTGAATTAACTCCGCCGCCGGCCAGCGACAAGGTGCCGCTATCCACTTCAATGGTGCCGGACTGGTTATTGAAATTGATTTGAATGGCCGAATTTGTTCCCGCCGATTTACGAAACAGGCCGTAGTTGTTGATTGTCCCTCCGGTGTCCGAAGTAATGGCGGCATCGTTGCGCAAATCAAAGAGACCGCTCACGAGATTGTTGACGGTGCCGTGGACAGTTAAGCCGCCGCCGCCGGTCTGTGTCATGGTACCAGCGTTAAAGAAGCCTCCACCGGCAGCCCTTCCTCCCGATAGGGTCATCGCGCCTAAATTAGTGAAAGGCGCGAGCAGAGAGTCGGAGACGTTAAGATTGCCGCCGCTCCAGTTGAAGATCGATCCAGGCAGATTCAGGGTCAGACCACCCGCGCCGGTGGACAAATTGCCCGACTGCAGCAAGACGTGTCCGGGGCCGTGGCCGGTAACTTGACCGGACCAGGTGGAATCGCTTCCGCCAGTGAGATCCAGGACGGCGGAATTGCTCACGACTAGCGTGGCATTGGAGCTGGTGCCGCCATTCCCTAAAGTCAGGGTCCCGACGTCCACTTCAATCATCCCGCCCAGATTGCTAAACCTGGTATTGATGATGGAATCACTAACTCCCCCGGACTTGCGGACGGAGCCATAGTTGTTGATGAAAGGAACCGCCCCACCTCCTCCATTGTCGGTAACAGGGGCATCGTTGCGCAAATCAAACACAGCGCTGGTGAGGATGGTCATGCCGGAGCTGCCTTGCAGGTTCAGACCGCCGATGCCGCTCTGAATCATGGTGCCGGAATTGAAGAAGCTAGCCCCGGAAATATTGCCTCCCGAGAGGTTAATGGTGCCCGCATTGGTGAAGGGCGCGCTCGAGGAGACCTGAATACTACCGCCGCTCCACTGAAACAGGGAGCCCGGCAGATTTAGCGTCAGACCTCCCTGCCCGGCGTGGAGCCTGCCGGTGCTGAGCAGCACGGTTCCCGCGCCGCTGCCGTTGAAATTACCGTAAGCATTGACGTCTTGGTCGTTCGGCACGAGGTCCAGGGTTGCCCCGTTCGCCACGCTAAAGAAGCAGTCACCGAAATAGCTGCTACTGCTCCCGGGCAAGGCCAGCGTGCCGGAGGCGACCGTGAAGGTGGTGTTGGTTGCCAGCACAGCCAAGCCGGGATCAATTGTAAAAGTGCCCGTTCCACCTGACTTATTCATCGTCCCGCCGCTGAACACCAAAAGGAGAGGCCCGGCGCCTCCGCCGCCTCCCTGGGCAATGCCTCCGTCGGCTTGAAAACTGTAGGCATGGGCCCCAAGAACGGAGCTGGCCTGGAAGTTGAGCGCGCCGCCAGCTTGCAGGGTGAGGCTGTTGATGCTCACTTGCAGGTCCAGGTTCGCCGGACCACCCTGAGTCCCGATAACCACGTCGTCGGTGGAATTGGTGGGGGGGTTCGGTGTGCTCCAATTGCTGGGCGCCACCTCCAGGGACTGGCCATTCGAACATGGATCTCCCAAGGCCAGCGCCTGGCTCCAGTTATTATCGTTAGGCCAAAAATAGCTTACCTGGGTGCCATCGTGAACACAGATATTGGTTTGCCCAAAGGCCTGGCGATTCCAAGTAACGGGCTGGGCTGGTAAATGCAAAGTCAGAGAAAAGGCCGAAGCGGCACAGATCCCCAGAAAGCTGCTGAAAAAGGGCTTCATCTTTTGTGATTTCATAAGTTCAGCGCAAGAAGACCAAAAACATTACACACCCGTGCCGGTCATTCGCGCCCAAGTGAGGTGGGGCTGATGGACTCCAACAGGTGCGAGATGTTCCGGGGGATACGTGGTTTGAAGGATCGCCATCGGCCAGGTGTTGCCCTGGCACAGTCGAACGCCGGCGGCTGCGGGGAGCAATTCGATTCTGCAGACGCATCAGCATGCCGAAGTCTTGGCATGCTCTGACCATTCTTATACGATTGCCTAAAGCCCATGGCCGAAACGCAACGGCATGCCGAATTCCCGCCGACCAAATGGAGCGTCATCCAAAAGGCGGCCGGCGCATCTTCGGCGTCTTCGCACGCGGCTTTGGAGGATCTCTGCCGGGCCTATTGGCCGCCACTCTATGCGTTTCTGCGCCGATCGGGACACGACCCGGATAAGGCAAAAGACCTGGTTCAGGGATATTTAGCCCGGTTGCTTGAACGAGGTGACCTCGGAAATATCGGCCCTGAGAAAGGACGCTTTCGTTCCTACCTTCTGTCGGGTCTGCGCAATTTCCTGGTGAGCAACCTCCGCCACGAGGTGGCGCAGAAACGAGGAGGGACGCAGTTAACCTTTTCGATGGACGCAAGCGATCTCGAAGCTGCGCTCGCTCAGAATGTGGCGGATACGCAAACACCTGACCTGGCCTACGATCGGCAATGGGCGGAAACGATTCTGGATCATGCTCTGGAAGCTCTGGAAAAAGAGCATACCGCGCGCGGGAAAGGGCCGCTTTATGCCCTGCTAAAGCCTGTTTTGACAGCGGAAACTGTGGAGGACTATGCATCGCTCGGCGACGGGCTGGGAATGACTCCCGGAGCCGTTGCGGTCGCGGTGCATCGGTTACGGCTGCGACTACGGGCCCTGGTCCGCGCCGAGGTCGCCCAGAGTGTCGGGTCCGAAGCTGAGCTTGAGGAAGAGATGCGCAGTTTGTTTGCGGCGCTTTCCGGGTGAATAAAAGCGTAACCCAACCGCGGTTTTTGCGCTGATATAGTGATGAGCTCGCAACCTCCAGAGACAGGCAGCAGATGTCCGCGCTGTGGGAGGTCGCTGCTGCATTCTCGAGGCCTATGCACTCGGTGTTTAGGCCGGCTGGTCTTTGCCCCGGAGATGCCGCCCCCGGCCAATCTACCAGGTCCACCCGGCACAAGCCGCTGGCTGGGGGATTATGAACTGATCGAGGAAATCGCCCGGGGCGGAATGGGCAAGGTTTATCGTGCGCGCCAGCTCAGTTTGAATCGCGAGGTGGCGGTTAAGGTAATGCTGCACGGAGCCTTCTCGTCGGCTGAGGATGTGGATAGGTTCCGCGCGGAGGCATCGGCGGCCGCCACCCTGAAACATCCAGGAATTACCGCGATTCACGAAGTGGGAGAAATCGAGGGTCAGCACTATTTCTCGATGGACCTAATCGCGGGCCGCGATCTGGGCATGATCGCTCGAGACGGGCCATTACCGGTCCGCCAAGCCGCCGAAGTGCTGTCACAAATCGCCGACGCCGTCCAGCACGCCCATGACCACGGTGTTTTGCACCGTGATCTGAAACCGTCGAATATCATCCTGGATCTGCGGGGCCAGGCGCATGTAACTGATTTCGGACTGGCGCGGTGTGCTAATGCGGAAAACAATTTAACGCAGTCCGGGACGATGCTAGGCACGCCGGGTTACATTTCCCCGGAACAGGCGGCGGCAAAACGCGGCATCGGTCCCGCCACCGACATTTATTCACTCGGCGCCGTGCTTTATCACTTGCTGACCGGCCGCGCTCCGTTTGTGGGCGAAACTCCTTCGGCGATTCTGCGGCAGGTTGAGGAATGCGACCCGGTTGCTCCGGGCTCGCTCAATCCAGCAACGCCCAAGGACCTCGAAACCATCTGCCTCAAATGCCTGCAAAAGGACCCTGGGCGGCGCTATGCCACTGCCACTGAATTGAGGGAGGATTTGGGTCGCTTTCTGCGCCACGAGCCGATCCATGCCCGCCAGACCAGCGCCCTGGAACAAGCGCGGCGCTGGTGCCGTCGGCGACCTGCGCTGGCGGCAGCCCTGGCCGGCATCGCCCTTTTGTTAATTGTTATCAGCGCCAGTTCAACCGTTTCGGCTCATCGCATCAATTACCTGCGACAGGTGGCCTACACGAATCTGTATGCCGCCGACATGCGCCTGGCTTTGCAAGCCGTGGACGAGAGCAAATTCGGCGCCGCCGTCGATCTGCTTCGACGCCATCGCCCAAACTCAAGCGAGCCGGACCTGCGCGGATTTGAATGGTATTACCTTTGGGACAAGTGCCGGAGCGACGAAGTCGCTACGCTCGGCCGTCATACGGACCAGGCGCAGCGCGCGGCCTTCTCACCCGATGGGCGCCTGGTCGCCACGGCGGCGGCGGACGTGAAGGTCTGGAATGTGATCGATCATCACCTCGTAGGCCACTTTGCACAGGCAGGGTTCGTATGGGCCTTAGGATTCTCTGCCGACAATCGCCGGCTGGCCGCCGCCTTCCAGGACGTTTGCCTCGTCTGCTACGATGTGGCCGAGAGCCGCACGATTGGAACCCTCACCAATCTGGGGATACGCCCACTAGCTCTTGAGTGGGACGCCGGCAAGCCCTGGTTGCGGATTTTTGGTGCCGAACAATCTTACTGCTGGGATACCAGCGGCGCCTTGCTCACCAGGACGAACGGGATGGGCAAGGGGATCCAGCGCCTCGCCACTGCTTCCGGCGGGCACAGAGCCGTGGCCGCACGAACTGCCTACGATCTAAGTGTCCTGGACCTCTCCAAATCCAGTCAGATCGGCGAGGTAAAGCTGGGCGCTCCCATCCGCTCGCTGGCCATATCTCCGGACGGAGAGACCACCGTCACCGGGGATTATGCCGGCAATTTGGAAGTGCGTCCGGTCTCAAACCTGCAGGAGGCCCGGCTCATCAAAGACCATCGAGGCATGATTGCCACGGAAAGTTTCTCTTCCGACGGCGCCTGGCTGGCCAGCGGCGGAGTCGATCAACTGATCCATCTTTGGAATACGACCAATTGGACCAAGGCGCGAATGCTGCGCGGGCACCGCAGCGCTATTTTTGCAATCGCTTTTTCTCCTGACTCGCGTTGGCTGGTTTCCGGCGACAAGACCGGCGAAATAAAGCTGTGGAGCCTGGCCAACAACAACGAACAAATGGCCACCTCAGGTTCCGGGGGCGGGATCCTGGCAGCGGACGGATCGAGTTTGGCCTTCGAGAATTCAAATCGAGTTTCGGTAATTTGCCCGGTGGGCGGCCGGGCTGTCGAATTGGGAGCCGACACCCTGACGGGGACCCTGCCCTGTGCGGTTTCGTCAAACGGCTTTGTCATGCAGGACGCCTCCAGCGGCGCCTCCCTGCTGCGTTCTGGCGAAGACGGGCGACACAACCGATTGCCTGCATGCCTGCCCAACTCGGTTAAAGCCCTCTCGCCGGATGGGCATTACTATGTTTACTTCGATCCGGAGACACACGCGCCGACCGTTTGGGACACCTTCGAACATCGCCAATTGTGCCGGATCACCAATGCCCCCTTTGCCGCAAGCGCCCCCGCGATCGCCGCGGATAATTACCATTTCGCAGTGGGTTCACCGGACGGACAAGTGTATGTCTCGGACCTGCGCAATGGGGCGGCGCTGGCGCGCTTCCAAGCGCACCATGGATGGTGTTATGCCTGTGCCTTCTCTCCTGACGCACATCGATTAGCAACGGCCGGATTTGATGGCATGGCCATCGTTTGGGAGACGGAGTCCGGGAGAAAGATCGCCGAGTTCCGGTCCAGCGCCGACGCGTATTGGAGTGTCGCCCTTTCACCCGACGGGCGCAGAATCGCGGCCGGAACCGGTGAATCCACCGTCGTGCTGTGGGATGTTGCTAGTCAACAGGAAGTGGCCAACCTGGTTGTGAGCGAGCGCATCTCGCCCGTCGAAGGCGGCCTACGATTCACCCCGGACGGGACAGCCCTGATTTTCGCCCGCCCCGATAGCTGGAAAATCTGGCTGGCGCCGAAGTTGCCGGATGACCGGGCTAGAGCCAGGGGAAGCCATGGCTCCGGTCAATTTGAACCTGAAGCGAAGCAAAACAGATGATGCTCGCCACGCAGGAAGAGACGGTTGGCGACGGCGACCGGCGAGGCAATCAATTGCTCGCCGAGTTTGTTCTCGGAGAGCAGTTCGAACTTGGGTTGAATCGAGGCAACGAAAACAACTCCATCCTCACGAGCGGCATATAACTTGTCGCCGGCAATCAACGGCGAAGCATAAAAGTTATGGCTGGACTTGGGAAAGGCGTCTTTCCAGCGCGTTTCTCCGCTTGCCGGATCCAGACACTCCAGCTCGCCGCGGTCGCGCAAAATATAGAGCTCCCCGTCGGCCACAGCGGGAGTAGGCACGAAGGTGCCCGTATCTTCGCGTTTCCAAGCTCGATGTGTGACGGTCACGTCCCCTGCCCCGCCCAATTTAATGCCGTACAAACGGGGTTGCCCGCGATCGGCACGACCGCAGGCGACAATTGCGATGTCGCCGCAGACGACCGGAGAGGCAACCGCCGGCCAATTGGGCACCGCCTGCGGATTAAAGTCATCACAAGACCAGAGCATTTTTCCGGTTGCGATGTCGTGGCTGGTCAGGTGCTGCGCCCCCCAAACCAGGACCGATTGCCGGCCATGCTCCTGAATCAGCAAGGGCGTATCGTAAGCATGATCGCCTTCAACGGGAGTTTCGAAATTCCGCGCGACTTTCCAATGCAAGCCTCCGGTTAATTTGTCGAATGCCGCCAGCCACGAATCGCCCCCATGCATCCGCGCCACAATCACGTCGGTTCCCGTCAGCACCGGCGAAGTGCCCTGGTCCCAATACAGATTTTCCGGGCCGAAGGCGGAAATCAGGTTCGTTTGCCAACGGACATTGCCATCGAGGTCCAGCCCGGCCAGCGTGCCGCTTTTGAATCGCACGAACAGGCCCTTTCCGTCGGTGACCGCGGAAGGATTGCTGCCGGAACCGTTGCGGTGGGCTCCGGGTGATTGCGCGCCGAAGGCAGTCACCCAACGAGGTTTGCCGTTCCAATCGAAAGCGAATGCAGCATCGAGGTTGTTGGTCGGTGCGGTAAGGAAAATCTCTTTATTCCAGATGATTGGAGTCGAGCAGCCTTTGCCTGGCAGGTCGGCTTTCCAGAGGGCATTGCCGGCGTTTAGATCGGAGGGATAAGTACCGGGCTCCGCCGAGCCATTGTCGTGCGGACCGCGCCAGGCGGGCCAGTTGGGTTGCGGTTGGGCAACTGCCGTGGCAAGGCTGCAGCATAGGATTATCAACCGCAGCAACAGCACTTTGCTTGGGCCCGACGGCTTGATTTGCATAAAGACCGGTGAGAAGAAAACCAGCTCAATCATCCGCATCCTCTTTGGGATGTGGGAACACGAAGGCGGCGCGGACCGGTGCGGGCATGGGGTTGTTAGGGCCGCGGACCGAACGCCAGACCACTTCGTTGAGCAGCAGATCGTCCACCGCATCTTCGCGGGTAAAATTCATCTTGATGCGCCCGCCCCAAGCGTGTTTGGAATTCAGGGCATCGAGATTTTCGTTTGCCGGCTTGCATTGATAAGGCTTGAGGTCGGCCACGCTCTGGAAAGCGTTGTACATCGGCCGTGCGGCGGCGTCGAATTGTGACATCGGTTTGAGCCCAAGAATCAGTTCCATCGTGCGCAGCATGCTACTGGTCGAGTAAAGAGTCGAATCGACCGCGCCCCGGCGGGCATACGGACTGATCACAAACGCGGTCGTGCGATGGGCGTCGACATGATCGGGGCCATTCTGGGCGTCATCCTCAACGACAAAAATCGCCATCTCCGGCCAGAATTTCGAATGGCTCAGCGCCTCGATGACCATGCCCATAGCCAAATCGTTATCGGCAATATAAGCCGTCGGGGTGCGAACCCCGATCGTCCCGCCGTGAGTGTGGTCGTTGGGCAAACGCAGGATTTGCAATTGTGGCATGTCCCCTTCCTTTTCGAACCGCTTCAGTTCGGAAATAAACCGCTCCGCACGTTTGACGTCGGGGTAACCCAAATCGAAGCTGCGGTACCACTCGTCAAAATGGCCTTCCAATCCTTTGACCCGGGCATGTCCGGGTTGATTGGTGGATTTCCCATCGGCGATGAACTCGCCGTAGCTGCGGTAGCTTATGCCGGCTTCTTTGGCTCGATCCCACAAATAACCTCCAGCCGGCGTAGCAATTGCAAACGTCCCTTCGCTCGGGTAAGGAAATTTGCCGGATTTATTGTGGCCGTAATCCAGCGGCCACATTTTTTCGACGAAATCGGTCGCATAGGCGCCCATGCTCCATTCATGACCGTCGGCGCTGACTTCGCCATCGACGTAAAAGCTGTCCAGCAGCACAAAATCCCGGGCAATTTGGTGCAAGTTCGGCGTAACATGTTCGCCGAACAAGCACAATTTGGGATCTCCATTACCCTCTTTCATGTCGCCCAGGATCTGGTCGTAGGTGCGATTCTCTTTAATTATATATAGGCAGTACTTGATGGGAGACCGGCCGCCCACCACCAGGGGAATGGGATTGTCCGTCTGTGGCGGAGCGGTGACGGAAAAGTCGCGCCGCAACGGACTGCATTGATAAGCCTGGCGCGTCCACGCCGTGAGTGTGCTGTCGCGCTCGCTGCGCGAAGGCAAATCGATGATGCTCAGCGAGCCTTTCAACAACCGGCCAATGTACTGCTGAGTTGCGTTGGTGGATTCTTTGATGCCGGGTTGCGGCGCCAGGGGATTGGCCAGCGGTACTATCCCCTTGCCGTTTGCGACTACGAGTTGCTTGCCGTCCGGCGTCACGCGCACGGAGGTGGGGTACCACCCGACCGGGATGAACCCGAGCGGGCGGCTTTTACCGGCCGTGCTCACATCGAAAAGGGCCACGGTATTGTTATCGGCATTGGCAACGAAAAGCGTGCGCTCATCCGGCGACAAAGCGAGACTGTTCGGTGTCGAGCCGGGAGGCGAATTCGGATAAAGTCCCGAGGAAATCACTTCCAAAGACTTTCCAGTTTTGGTGTCAAACACGCTGACGGTATTCCGGCTGGCATTGGCCACGAAAAGGGTTTTGCCCGACCGCGTCAGAGCCATTTCACACGGATGATCCTGTGTGGGCCATTGCGCCGTTACCTTCATTGAATTGAGGTCAATGACCGCCACTCTGGCGGCGGCCCACAAACTGACATAGAGCCGGTGCCGCGCTTCATCCAGGCAGCAGGCGTAAGGGAAGGTGCCGGAGCCGGCCTTCTCGTAGAGCGCAGCCTGGGCGCGCTTCTGCGCCGCCGCGGTGTCCGGGTCGGACGACGGTTGGATGGGCGCTTGGGAATTCGCATCGAGGTTGGTGCCCAGGAGGATATCGACTGGCTGAGGGTCGCCGTGCAAAGCAACGCGTGAAACCGAGTTGCCCCATAGATCAGCGGCGAATACATAGCGGGCCGCTCGGTCGAGCGCGAGCCCGGCAGGCACTCCATGTTTCTTCGGCTCGCGGACCTGGATCTTGGGATGGGTGCTCAGCTTCCCTTCCTGGAACGTGAAGACATGGATAACCTCATCCCCTGCCCCGCTGCACACTAAGGTCTTGCCGTCGAGTGAAAAGGCCAGACCATAAAAGGCTTCATGGACTGGCACGCGCCCAATGACCTTGCCGGTCGACAGGTCGACCACCAGGATCTGGTGCTCGCTGTAGCCGGAATGCAGCACAGCGGCAAACCGACCGCCCGGATGCACCGCCACGTTTATGGGGAAATCCGCCAAGGGGACCTGGCGGCCGACTGGATGAAGCGACCATTGGTTCGGTAACAGCACCGAGCCATCGGCCTTTCGGCCCGGCCACATGCCAATCGCCGGCTCAGTCTGCGCTTGAGGCAGTTCGGAAAAGGTGGGGGAAGGTCCGAGCGTAGGCGAACAAGCCGCCCCTAAAAGCAACAAAGCAACCCCCAAACAAAAAAACACACGCGACATAAAATCTTCCCTTACATTTGCCAGCCATCGGACGAGCCGTAAAGGGACAAAAGAGGCAGTAGAGTCAGTAGTGCTGACTTTTACGGCCAGCTTCGCGTGTCTCAGAGTGTGTTTTCAAATTGCAGCCGGACGCCGCGTGAGGGCACGCGCCTGCAAGATTGGGCTCCAGATGCAATTCTTTGTAGGCCCGGTCCCCGACCGGCAATTTTCAAACACGCTCTCAGCCGTTGTTGTCCCGCAAGCGAACCCAGGTTGGCGCATGATCGCTTGCGCCGGGCTGGCCGCGCACCCATCTATCCACGCCCGCCTCGAGCAATCCCGAACTGAGGGCTGGATTGAGCAGCACGTGATCGATTCGCAGTCCGGAGTTTCTCTGCCAATGCTGGCGGAAATAATCCCAGAAGGTATAAACCCGCTGGTCTGGAAAATGCCTGCGAACCGCATCGGTCCAGCCTTGAGAGAGCAGTCGCTGGTAACATTCGCGGGTCTCGGGCTGCAGCAACGCGTCCTTGCGCCACGAGCGTGGATCATAAATGTCAAAATCCGTTGGCACGACATTGTAGTCGCCGGCGAGCAGAGCCGGTGCCGCGCTGTGGCACAACGGGTCCGCATGCCGGATGAACCGCTCGAACCATGCTAACTTGTAGTCGAATTTTGGCCCCGGCTGCGGATTGCCATTGGGAAGGTACAGGCAGCCGACCCTGATTCCCTGCACCATCGCCTCAAGATAACGGCTATGGGAGTCCTCGTCTCCTCCCGGCAGACCGCGTTGGATTTCAATGGGTTTACTGCCGCGCGACAGAATGGCTACCCCATTCCACGCTTTTTGACCATGCCAGATCGCCTCATAACCCGCAGCCCGGACATCCAGTGCCGGAAAGGCATGATCCTCTGCCTTCAGCTCCTGAAGGCACACGATGTTTGGCGTTTCTCGTTGCAACCATTCCAGGAGGTTGCCCAGGCGCGCCCGAATCCCATTTACATTGAAAGTAGCGACTTTCAACGGTTAGCCGAAGGTATTTCCAGTGATGGCACATGGCACATTTACAGCCAGAATGAGCGGCTCTCAAGTGGGGAAAAGGTCCGAGGCCGAAACCCGATTGCACGATACAGAGTTATTGGCGGCGATTTATCTGCTCAACCGATAAAAGCGCGCCGGCTCACTTTGGCTGTTAGTGAGTGTGTTCCACCACTGCATTAAGGCAGGCGCAGTCCCGACATTAGACCACGCTTGAGCCGGGCTCAGATCGGTAGTGGTTTGGAGCTTGTACTCAAGGAGTGAGCTGCGCCAGGAGACGATGGTCTGGCCGGCAATTGGAGTAATCACCAGCGTGGCCGCAGGTTTAACGGCCGTCAGTTGAACCAACTCGATGCCTGTGCCGTTCACCGGGTCGAGATTGCGGCTGTACTGTTTGGCAGCCGAACTATTCCAATGTTCGTGCACGCCCAGGCTCGCCAGGCGGGCGCCGGCTTTGCCGGGGTCATAAACCGTGCCTGACGGCGGGTTGTTGGCCAGGGCGGCTTCGTGGAGGTAATCTTCGGCCCCGCCCTGCAGACCCGAGCCGGGGCTGGCGCTGCCGTTATTGACCACGTTGGGCCATTCAGCGAGAAGGAAATCATAACAAACGGAATCAATCGCTACGGGGTCTTGTGACGCGAACAAACTGGCCGGCCAGTTCCCGTTAAAGGGGGCAGTATTCCATTTTTTGGGGTGCGAATCCCAGAAGTACCCGCCGAACAGGCCATCCACGAGGAACAGCATCGTCTTGCCGCCCAAGGCCGGGCTGCCCAACAGATCCACTATGGCGCGATAATGTCCCAGGCCGGGTGTGCCCGGTATATTCGGGTCCGGCGTGCTGGTGTGCAGATTATGGTAATTAAGGGTGCCGCCCTGGTTCCGGCCAAACGCATCGCGGCTATAACCGTCAGGACACCGGAGCAAGGCGCCGTAAAAGTTCTTGCCGCAGAGAGTCACGCCAACGCTATGCCCCTTGAGAACCGCAAAATCAATCAGGTAGTCCGCCTGTGCCAACGGCACTGGGACATAATCCTGGACCACTGGCTGGCCGCTGCTCGCATTGGTTGCGCTCCAGTAGAATGGCGTGGTGGAAAACTCCACACGCAGGCGACCAGCTCCGCCGAAATTGTCAAAATAATGAACGGCTGGAAATTCAGGATGGAGCTTGTTCCACAGATAGCGCGGGAAATTGCCGGTCGGGTCGCCCAGAAAAATATTGGTTTGGTCGACGCCCGCCGTGTAGACGAGCTGGCGCAACAGGCTCAGCAACATTTGCGGCGAAGTGTCGATCGTGTTGAGCCATTTGCCGTCCGAGTAGGAATTCTGTTTTTCATAAGTGCCGCCGGTATCAACGGTCGCCGTTCCCGAACGCGCGTTGCAGGTGGTGAAATTGATCTTGATGGCGACCTTCTCACCAGCCTGGTAGCCCTGCGGGCCTTTGCCATGGTTTTGGTTGAAATATTTGAAGATGGCATCCCAGGCCGCCGCGTCGCTTCCGCCGCCTCCGACCGATTGCAAGGCTTTGGACATCATCTCCTCCACGACCGAGATATCGGTGTGGTTGGTTTCAAACCAATGTTCCGTCGAGGAGTAGCCGGCCCAGTTTACGGCTGGCGGCGCATAGACCCAGGCGACCCGCCCTGGAAATATGCCCTTGGCTATGCCGAGCGGACCATGAGGTGGGTTGCCTGCCCAGCTCCGCACGACCGGCAGGCTGGCTAACATCAGGGCGCACCCAGCCAGGCAGGCGGATGCCCACAAACACGCTCTCCAGAACGAAGCACTCCGCGCTTTGCGCCATGCAAATGCCGAGCCCAACAATGCCATCACCCAGACCAAAAACCCACTGGCCACAGGAAAGGCGATTCTCTGGCACGGGTAGGTCGCGCGGCTTGGTTTGGGAATAACCCTAATCAGAAACCAAAGCAATGAGACCAATCCCATTCCAGAAAAGATCCAGCCCAGGAAGCCAAGTCGGCGCGCCGGTATTTCCAAAGATCGCCCGGTAACAGGGCAGACGGGCTTAGTCGTGGATGAAGAGGGCTCGGCTGGCTTTGAGTTCGAATTCGGGTTTTTCATGAGATTATTGCCTTGTTAGTAATTGGTAAGCACGTTGGCTCGGAAGAAACCGGAGGAGCTGACGTTGGTCAGGATGAAATTGGTTTGGCCGCGCATACCGGTCGCAAGCAGGCTCCAGCTCAGTCGAGATTGCAGGGCAGGAGCATGGTAGATCTGGTATGTGAGTGAGCTGAGACCCTTACTGATATCTATTTCCACAGCCTCGGCCGGCAGGCTTCGCAGCGCCATTACCGGTTGCGGGGCTTGGGTGATAATGGGCAGCACGCAAACCGGCTTTGAGATCTGCAATTTTTGCCCGCTAGGCGTGAGCGTCCCATTCTGAGGGTCGATGGCATAAACGAGAATGCTGTCCGAATCCTGGTTCGCAACCAGGCAGAAAGCCCCGCTCGGCTCAATCGCAAAGTGGCGTGGAGTTTGGCCCACGGCTTGTTGCTGAACCGCCTTCAGAGCGCCGCTGGCTTCGTCCACCGCGAACACCGCCACGCTGTTGTAGCCGCGGTTGGAGGCATAAAGGAATTTGCCGGATGGGTGAACCGCAATCTCCGCTGCCGCATTTATTCCGTTCCAACCCGATGGGATGGAGCTGATTGTTTGGAAGAGGTTCAGGACACCCACTTGAGGATCGTAATTGTAGCCGATAATCGTCGAGTTGAGTTCGCAAATGACGTACGCACGGCGATAGCTCGGATCCATTGCCAAATGTCGTGGGCCCGCTCCGACGGGAACGCTCGTCCACGGAACCGAGTTGGTGGTCAGCGTACCCTGAGCGGAATCGAACCGATAGCAATAGATCCGGTCCAGACCCAAGTCACAAACCAGTGCAAAACGGTTGGCGGCATCTAAAGTGATACAATGGGCGTGTGGACTCGAACCCGGGTGCTGGATGTGGGCTGTGGCTGGCCCCAATTGGCCGTCAGGCTGAATGGGGAAAACTGTGATGCTGCCGCCGGTGTAGTTTGCCACCAGCAAGTTCTTACCGGCGCTATCAACCACCAGGTGACAGGGAGCAGCGCCTCCGGAAGGTTGCTGGTTCAACCACGTTAATGCTCCGGTCGAACGTTCCGCTGAAAACGCCATGACACTGCCGCCCCCTTCGTCGACCGCGTACAGGAACTTGGCGGTCGGATGCAGGGCCAGAAAAGACGGGTTCCCCATTATTGCCGCCAGATTCGTTGCCCCAAATGTCCCCGCGGCCAAATCCAGGCTGGATTGGTAAATCCCACGACTGGCAGCTGAGGTATAAGTGCCGATGTAAAGACGCTCCTTGCCGGCCGCCGGCAGTACGGGCTGGCAAACCGCGGCCCGAGCGACGAGAGTTATCGCGACGATGCCCCAGGCCCGCTTATTTAGAATGTCCTTGAGCTTGCGCCCGCTTTGCCAGTCCACATTGGATTTTAGTTAAACTTCGTGAATAGAAGACACTGTCAATATAATCTTATGGCAGAATTAGTAAAAGCAAAATTTATTTTTCGGGACAAACTCCCGAGTCTCTCGCTTCAGTTGCTCGCGGAGGCTGCAGGCCAATCCGAATAGTCACCGGCGCAAGCAATGACTCGCAATTTATGGGATTTCGGTGAAACTTCACTTTGGCCTGGCGGGTTTGTTCTTTGGGAAATGCCGTGAACCTGAGCCCAGTGTCGTGCTCGGAAAACCTGGTTTAAGGGAAAAACGATTGCATGAAAGCTCTGATCCTTTTCTGCGGATGGTGCATCCTGTTCGTACTTTGTTGGCCAGTGGCACTCTTGGCGTTGTTTCTGTTTCCGCTGGTTTGGCTCGTTTCTTTGCCGCTCCGCCTCATTGGCATCACGTTAGAGGCGCTGTTTGCCTTCCTGCGCTCGGTGTTGTTTCTGCCGGCACGGGTATTGAGCCTCGCGAAGAGAACCTGAGCGCGTTCGTACCTCTAAAATGGGGTCCGCGGCGCCAGTCCGGCGCCGAGACGCCGCCCGACCCCGCAGGCGAGGACGCCTGCGCTAAGTAGCGCGGGCCTCTGGCCGCCGAGTTTTGCCGGCGTCTCGCCGCCAAGATCATTATTAAAAGACGCTCTTAGGCCAAACCATCGGCAAGGTCGACGCTTTGCGCAGGGCCCAGTTCACATGCGTCACGCCCCGACCCTCGGGCGAAACTCAACAGCTACTCGACGGCCCGCAATCTGGGCGGGGCACGGCCCTGTCCAACTGAGAAGGAAGTGGAATCTCGTTGCCAGCGCAGGGTGCTTGGTTTAGTGCTCAGCACGATGAAACACACGTCTCGGTTTCGCTGCGCCTGGGTTGGCGCCACCGCCTTGGTCCTCGTCCTCGCCAGTAACGGAGCGTTGCCGCCGGGTTACCAGGGCAAACCGTTTCGGGACTCGGTTTACGGAGCTGGAGCACAGGTGATTCCCGGGAGAATTGAATGCGCCTATTACGATCTCGGCGGGGAAGGCGTCGCGTATCACGACACCGATGCGACCAATCACGGCAGCGGTGAACTCAATCTCAAACCCCAGCACCAGCGGCCGCATTCGAATTCTTACGTTTGGGGATTCCGGTCCGAGGAAGGAGTGGACATTTCTTACACCAAAGACTTTGCCGATTTCAACCACACCAACTTCGTGGCGCCGGCCACCAATCAGCTGTACATCGGTTGGACCGACAACGGGGAGTGGTGCAATTACACGGTGAACGTGAAAAAGGCCGGCACTTACAAAATCGTGGCCCTGTATGGCAACGCGGCCAATCGGATTACTTTTTCCATCAACCATCAACCCGTCAGTGAATGCCAACTGCCCCTCGCCACGGGCAGCATGCATATCTGGAACAAAGCTCAAATCGGGACCATCACCTTTTCCGAAGCCGGGCTTCAGTTGTTGACCTTTCATTACAACAAGGGAAACAACTTCGCTTATTTCGACTTCGAACCAGTGGCTGCGAATAAATAAGGCGGGCATTTCGATGCATCGGGCGGGAAGCGGCGTCCCTGCCGGGCATTATCGGACGGTGTTTCATCACCGGGGCTGATGCCCCGGAGGACCAAGACCACCCCGCCGCAGCAGGGATAGGTGTTTACGGATTGGATGGTTTGCCGGAGCAAAGGCTTCAACAGCCGCCTTCAAGTCAGAGTGTCGCTCCAGAGAAGTCCAGGGCATGATCGTTTTTTCGCCTGATTCTTTGATCAACCACAGCGATCGAATATTCAGAATCCTGAGCGGGCGAACTTCTTTTATTTCGTCCCAGAGAATGAGGTTTTGCCCTTTATGCAAATGCACCCCGAGAGTGCTGATCCCGACAGCTCGCACGGTTAACTTCTGCAACAACCAGGAATATAACAACCCTCCCAGAAAGAAAGGCACGATCCACACCAGATGTCGAGGGCTGAACATTCGGCGCACGTTGAACTCAGTCTTGGCCAACATCCCAAAGAACCACATTCCAACAAATCCAATTTCGCCGTAAATGGCCAGCTGCCAAAAGGCGACTTTAAATTCCGCAAGTTTAACCTGGTCGGCGCCCGTCATGGAGAGGGAGACTGGGCGCAGATGAGCGACCTGCGTTTGATCGAGCGGCTCGCCGGTTTCGGCCCAATGGAGCAGGGATTTGAGTTGTGCTTCGAGGGGAAGAAGCTGTTTGGACCGCGCCCACTGATTGAGCCAGTAGATGAACGCGTCTATGCCAATGAACACCAGCGTACAAGTAATTTTGGCATGGAGATTGATCGATAGGCCCCAGGTGGCAACCAACATCCCAATCGTCGGCGGAATCAAATACCACCAGAGCACCGACCCTAATAAATGTGATTGAGCGCGGACTGAATTCAGTTCCGCCCGCAGAGAGTCGACGATGGTCGCACCGGGAGGGGCCGGCGGAGTCGTGCGGCGGGTGTGAACAAGCTTCCAAGCGATGAAAATCGTGCTTCCGATGATAATCGAGTCGCCAACACGGGAAACCGGCTCGCGATACACCGTGAAAAAGAAAATTCCAAAAATAATTATCACCACCGCGCAGGCCAACAGCTCGCGGACATCGCGCGCGTCCAGGCAGCGGCGTAATAGCGTCGTTTTATTTTGCATGACGGAAATGAGCTCCACCGCCGATGGGGGATCCCTCAGCGATTGCTGTTGCCACAGTTTCTTTAGTTCGTCTTCGTTCATCGTGGCGATAGCTCCTTCATTAGTGAGGAAAGTTTCTTCTTCGTGCGATGCAACAGGACGCCCACGTTATTGGCATTGATGCCGGTGGCCTCCGCCATTTGTTCGTAGGTGAAATCTTCCAGGAAAAGGGTGACGAGCGCTTTTTCGAGTGGGTCCAATTTGTAGATGGCGGTGTAAAGGTGGGCAAGCCGGTCGTCCGGGTTTTCTTCAGACTGCCGTGATTCGATCGCGCGCGTGAGGTGGGCGTGTTCGAAATGAACGACGCGGCTCGAGTGTGAGGCGCGCTTGCGAACGAACGAAATGGCGGTGTTGATAGCCACGCGATAGAGCCAGGTGTTGGCGAATTGTTTTTCTCTCAGGCCCGGCAGGCCGCGCCAGATTTGAAACAGGATTTCTTGATACAAATCGTCCTGGTCGGCGGAATTCCAGGCATAGACGCGGCAGATTCTGAGAATTTTGTTTCGATTCTCATTCACCAGCTCCAGAAACTTATGTTCGTCTGCGGGCGTCGAATTCAATCGCGGACCTTTAATTCATTAGTCGCAGCGGAAGCCAAAATTATTACAGTCTCCTTCCGAGAAAGCTTGATTTAAGAACCACATCGTGTGAAGCCATTGCAGCAATAGAAAAGAGAAACTGTGCGTAGACCGACTCTCATAAATCTGCTTTTGGATAATGATCAAAAAGGGGGCGGCCCTAGTAACGCTTTTCTGGTTGAATATGTGAGGGTTTGGCGGTTGGACGCGAGCGACCGCTCGAAATGAAGCGACGCTGCCCTACCAGAGCAGTTGCGGCACATTTAATCCCAGCACCCCGGTCACACCCAGATTTGCGAGTCGCTGATACGTAAGCTTTTCACCAGGGGGTAGGCGTCCTAACCGCATAACTGTCCGGAATGTGCCCTTCACTTCACCAGGCTCGCTTCGCCTTTCAGGCTCTCAATCCGAGTTCTCTTGGTTGTGCTCGCGCCCATTTAGCAGTCAATCTGTTGTACGCCGCTTGGGCTATCCGCTGTGCGCGAAATCCGAGTGCTCGCAATGGTTCACCGCAGCGCTGGTCAGGATTCTGATGAAAAGCGCCGAGAACAGTGCATCGCACAGGAATGGGAATTCCCAGTCGTGGAAATGGTTTTTGAGAGCAGCCCTCTCCGTAGCTGAAGCAATCGGCCATCAATTGCCATTTTGCGGCTCACGCCACTTCCAACAATATCTCTGGATGCTTTGCCGCGATCTTCAGCAAAACCTTCGCTGGTCCCGTCGGCGAACGCCTGCCTTGCTCCCAGTTTTGCAGCGTGTCCGCGCTAATCCCCAAAATCGCAGCGAATTTCGATTGCGACAACCCGAGCTTCCCTCGCACCCGCACTATGTCGGCCTTCGCATTCACCCGAACCACCCGAGCGGCCTTGAGTGTGCCCTTCTCGATGGCCTTCGCCTGCTTCACGCTTGCCAACAATTCTTCGAACAGTTCTTTCTTCATAGCACCATTTGATTCTTCAATTGTTTCACCTGATCAGCCGTCAGATCATCCATTTCATTCTTCGGATAGACCAGCAGCATCGAAATCCTGTCCTTAGCCACCCACCAATAATAAATCACCCGCAACCCTCCACGCTTTCCGCGACCGCTGCCTGCCCACCGCAACTTTCTCATCCCGCCGGAACCCTTGATAATCTTTCCAGCATCGGGCCTTGCCGCCAAACCAACTGCAGCTCGGCATAATCATCGTCGTCCATCAACTGCCGAACCCGTCGATAAAAAATGGGCGTCTCAACAAAGACCACTTCACGAGTGTACGCCATTGGCGTATATAGTCAAACCTTCTGTTCCATCCCGCACATGTCTTCCACAGGTCTTCGACTGTGGACGGCGGCGTGAACATGTAGGAAATCCGCCGGTTTGAAATTGTTGGTGGCTGAGTGGTCGTCGGAACAAAAAACCCGGCTGGTGGTTGGGCGGCCCGGGTTCAGGAACGGTGATA
>Ga0070741_10008986_pt1 | contig 19710 bp, 17 predicted proteins | sample Coa_R1_4_FD_66440 | JGI IMG/M metagenome (GOLD analysis project Ga0070741, IMG submission 66440) | Surface soil microbial communities from Centralia Pennsylvania, which are recovering from an underground coalmine fire - Coalmine... | ecosystem: Environmental > Terrestrial > Soil > Unclassified ...
GTTGTCGCGCAGGTAGTCGAACCCGAACTCGTTGTTGGTGCCGTAGGTGATGTCGCAGGCGTAGTTCTGCCGCTTGATGTCGGGGTCGTCGATGTCGGGGATGACGAGCCCGACGGTGAGCCCGAGGAAGCGGTGGACCCGGCCCATCCACTCGGCGTCGCGCTTGGCCAGGTAGTCGTTGACGGTGACGAGGTGGACGCCCTTGCCCGACAGGCCGTTGAGGTAGGCGGGGAGGGTGGAGACGAGCGTCTTGCCCTCGCCGGTCTTCATCTCGGCCACCCAGCCGAAATGCAGGGCGGTGCCACCCATGATCTGGACGTCGTAGTGCCGCTGGCCCAGCACCCGCCACGCCGCCTCCCGGACGACGGCGAACGCCTCGGGCAGCAAGTCGTCGAGATCCTCCCCGTTCTCGAGGCGCTGGCGGAACTCGGCGGTCTTGGCGACGAGCTGATCGTCGGAGAGGGCCTTGATCTCAGGCTCGAAGGCCGAGACCTCGGGGACGATTCTCTGCAGCGCCTTGACCTTCCGACCTTCGCCCAGGTGGAGGATCTTGTCGAAAGCTCCCATAGAGAATCGAGTCTACCGACGAGCCCGAGGTCCGCCGCTCCGCCGATTCCGGCGAATCGGACGGGTCGCTCCGGGCAATAGCATCCGGCGGTGCTCCCCGCCCGACCGGTCGCCGCCGACCCGGAGGCCGGCCTGTCCGCCGCCGACGAGCCGCCCGGGGACGGGCGCCGCCCGGGCGCCCGCTGCCGGGCCGCCCGGGGTCTGCGAGGCGTGCCGGCGGGAGGGGCCGGGCCGGTGCTGGCCGCCGTCCTGGCGCTGTTCCTGGTGCGGGGCGTCGTCGGCGGGCGGCCGCCGGCCGGCGAGGACGTCATGGCCCACCTCATCCGGGCCGACTTCGCCCTTCCCCACCTGGTGGCCCACCTCCGGCCGGACGGATGGTTCCCCCGGATGGTCGTCGGCCAGGACGAGTTCCTCTTCAACGGGCCCGGCCTCACCTGGCTGGTCGGCCTGCTCCGGACGCTGACCCTCGGGGCGCTGTCGACCACCGGTGCCCTGAAGGTCGTCAGCGTGGCCGGCGTCGTCACGCTGCCGCCGGCGGTGGCCTTCCTGGCCCGGTCCTACGGGCTGACCCGGCCGGCAGCGGGCCTGGCCGCCGTGCTGTCGCTCCTGGTGTCGAGCCCCTACGGCCCGGGCCTCCAGGGCCTCTTCGCCGTCGGGCTCATCCCCAACCAAATCGGGGCCGTCCTCTTCTGCGTGGCCCTGGGGGCGGTCGTCCGCACGCTCGAAGGGACGGGCCCGGGCCGGTGGCCGCCCCTGGCCGCCCTGGCCTCCGCCGCCCTGCTCGTCACCCATCTCATCTCGGCTCTGATTTTGGCCGCCTTCGTGGCGCTGACGTTGGTGGCCCGGGCCGCCGCCGGGCGGCTCACCCGCCGGGGGCTCGGCCGCCTGGCGGCCGTGGCCGCAGCCTCGGGCGGGCTGGCGGCGTTCTGGCTCGTGCCGATGCTGGCCCACCGCGACCTCCACGGCGTCTACACCGGCTGGAACACGCCGCCGCTTCCGACCCGGCTGGCCGATGTCGTCACCGGCCAGGTCCTGCTGCCCGCCGGCTTCGCCGTCCTCGTCGTCGCCGGATGGGTCTACCAGCTGCGCCGGGGCCCCGGCCGGCGGGCGGCGCTCGTGTGGGTGGCCGTCGGGGCCGCCTACCTGCCGGTGGCCTACGCCGTCCTGCGGGTGTTCGGGCCGGGGGACGTCACACTCCAGCTGCCCAACCGGGGTCTCGGCTACGTCGGCCTGCTGGCCACATTCGCCGTCGCCGCGCCGCTGGCGGCCGCCGCCGGCCGCTTCGGCCGGAACGGGTACGCCGCCCTCCTGGCGCTGGCCGCCGCCGCGGTGCTGGCCTTCGCCCCGGGCCGGGGCGCCCCGGGTCAGCTCGCCGAACCGCACCCGGAGCTGCGGGCGGCGGCCGGGGCGCTGCGGGTGCTCGTCCCGCCGGGAGCCCGCTTCGCCACCCAGCGGGACTGGCCGGCCGAGATCAGCCACACCGGCGTCGTCCACCCCGAGACGTGGCTGGCCCGGGTGTCGGGCCGCGACACGCTCAACGGCTACAACCTCGAGGCGGTCAGCACGCCCGGCGCCGCTCTGGTGCCGGAGTCCATCGAGGCCGACGAACCGGCGGTCTCCGCCGACCGACTGGCCCGCTACGGCGTCAGCCACGTGGTGCTGACCGACGACCGGGGCGCCGGCCGCCTCGTCGCCTCGGGACGTTTCCGCCTGGTGTGGCGGGTCTCGCCGATCGTCATCCTCGCCGTCGAACCGCGCCACGACGCCCCGCCACCGGCCTCGCTGGTCGAATCGCCCGTCCCCCTGTCGGCCTTCCTGGTCGACGCCCGGGCGGAGCACCTGGGCGTCGACGTCCACACCGACCGGCGGGCACCGGTCAGCCTGGCGGTGGCCTGGTCGCCGAAGTGGCACGGCCGCCTCGATGGCCGCCGCCTCCACCTCGGACGCACCCCGGACGGCCTCATCGAGGCGGCCGTCCCGCCCGGCGACCACGAACTCCGGCTCCACTACCGCCGCGACGGGTGGGACCGGCTGGGCCTCGGCCTCAGCGTCCTCACGGCCGCCGGTTGGGCCGGGGCCGGCCGGGGACGTGCCCGTCAGCTGATGTCGAGGATCTTCTCCCGGACGGCGTAGACCACAGCCTCCATCCGGGAGTGGAGCTGGAGCTTCTCCAGGATGTTGCGGACGTGGTTCTTGACCGTGTTCTCGGCGATGAACAGCGCCTCGGCCACGTCGCGGTTGCTCATGCCTTGCGCCACCAGCTTGAGGACCTCGAGCTCCCGGGTGGTGAGCCGGGGGGCCTGGAGGCGGGGCTTCTCGTCGGCCTGCTTGGCCAGCGTGTTGAACTCGTTGAGGAGCTTCGACGCCATCGACGGCGAGATGAGGCTCTGGCCCTGGACGACCGAGCGGATGGCGTCGGCCACCTCCTCGATCGAGATCTCCTTCAGCAGGTAGCCGTTGGCGCCGGCCTTGATGGCGTCGAAGAGGTCGTCCTCCTCGTCGGAGACGGTCAGCATGACGATCTTGGCCGACGGGACCGACTCCCGGATGGCCCGGGCCGCTTCGATCCCGTTGAGCTTCGGCATGCGGACGTCCATCAGCAGGACGTCGGGTACGAACTCCTCCGCCTTGCCGATGACCTCGGTGCCGTCCTGCGCCTCGGCCACCACCTCGATGTCGGGCTCCGCCTCGAGCACCATGATCAGGCCGCGCCGGAACAACGCATGGTCGTCGGCGATGAGGACCCGGATGCGGTCGGCACCGGCCGCTGACATGTCCGTCACGGAACCTCCTGGCGTCTGCGCGTCAGGTTAGCCCGCAGCCTCGATGAGGCCGAAGTTTCCGTCGTTCCGGCGGTAGATGACCGCCGCCCGGCCCGTCTCCGAACTCGTGAACAGGAAGAAGTCGTGGCCGAGCAGGTCCATCTGGAGAACGGCCTCCTCAGCCGACATCGGCTTGATCGTGAACTCCTTGGTCTTCACGATCCGGGCCGGCTGCGCGTCCTCGTCCTCCGGCTCGTCGGGGAGCGGCGGCAGTTCGACGCGCTGCGTCCGCACCCGACGGGGGTGCGTCCGGGCCACCCGCTTGTCCTTCAGTCGCTTGACCTGGTGCTCGACCTTGTCGCAGACCGCGTACAGCGCGGCGAAGGGCTCGGCCGCCGAGGCATGGGCCTTGAGCAGGTGGCCCTTGACGTGGACCAGCACCTCACAGCGCTGGTTCTCGGCGATGCGGGGGTTCCGCTCCTCGGAGAAATCGACCTCCGCCCGGGCGAACCCGTTGGCGAACCGGTCGAGCTTCGTCAGGTGTTCGGTTGCCGCAGCCCGCAGCGATTCGGAGACCTTGACGTTCTTGCCCCGGATCACGACGTCCATGGCTCAACCCCCGGCGCCACCACAGACCCGCACACGGCCATGCGCCAGTATATGCGGCTGCTACCGGTGTGTTTTCTGGCCGCTGGCGGCCCGCCGGGCCATGACGACGCTGACCAGCCGGTTGACGAGCTCGTCGACCGGCGGCTGGTAGGCGCCGTTGGCCACCTCCTTGCGCAGGCGGACGATCACCTCGTGACGGCTGACGGTGGGTCCCTGGATGCGTTCCATCGGCTGTTCTCGGCTCCTCCCGAAGGCGACTCCCGCCCGGAAATCAGGCCTCGGCTCACTGGTGGTAACGGCGCTCGGACGAGACGGCTTGAGCGGCCGGCGACCGATCCGCACCGCTCGGGGAAGGGAGCGGCCGGGTCATTCCGGCGGGGTGTGGCGGCCACCGTGGCCGCCTCCACGCCCCGGGCTCCGGCCGCCCGCAGCGCCCGGGCGGCGGCCGCCAGCGTGGCGCCGGTGGTCGCGACGTCGTCGACCACGAGGACCCGCAGGCCCGTCACGGGGCGGGCCCGAAAGGCCGGCCCCCGGCGGCGCTCGGCGGCCGACCGGCCCGTCTGGGACGGGCCGCCCACCCGGGAGAGGCAGCCGCGTACGGGGACGCCGAGCCCGCGCCCCACCGCCCGGGCGAAGTGTTCGGCCTGGTCGAAGCCCCGCTGCCGGCGCCGGCCGGGCGTGGTCGGCGGCCAGGTCACCACGTCGACGGCGAGCGGGACGGCACCCGCCGGGCCGACGCTTCGCAGCCGCCGGAGGAGGCCGTCGGCCAGCACCGGGACCGCCGAGCGGGCGTTGCGGTACTTCACCCGGGCCAGCGCCTCCCGCACCGGCCCCTCGTAGACGAAGGCGGCCACCCACCGGTCGAGCCCCGCCGGCGGTGCCGCCGACGGCGCCGGCCGGGCCGAGGCCAGGCAGGACGGGCAGAGGGCGGCCGGCGCCGCCCCGCAGCCCGCGCAGCGGGCCGGGAAGAGAAGGCGCAGCACCGGTGCGAGCACGTCCACCACGTCCACCACGTCCACAATCCGGAAATTACCGAGAGCCTGTGACATCTTCCGTGGCCCCGGAACCTGCCCGGGACGGCCCGCTCCCGTCGTGGGAGACTTTCCGACGGCCGGTGCTGGGGTCATGCCGGCGGGGGATGGAAGAGAGGTGCCGGCTGTGCGCCGACTGCTCGTCATCGTGCTACTCGTCGGGATGGCCGCTCCGGTGTGGCCGGCGCAGGCCCACACCGGCGGCACCGTGACCGGTTTCGAGAACCCCGAGAGCGCCCCCTGGGACAGCGCCACCGGGTTCTTCTATGTCTCCAACATGGGGCCGGGGCCGATCGACCCGATGGGGCGGGCGCCCGACGGCTACATCAGCAGGATTTCGTCCGCCGGTCGCCTGGAGACGGCCAAGTGGGTCACCGGCCTGCGCTCGCCCAAGGGGATCCACCGCTGGGGCGACGACCTCCTCGTGGCCGACGTCGGCCAGCTGGTCGTGATCGACGTCGCCGGGGCGAAGATCCGGCGCACGATCGACCTCGACTCGCTCGGCGCCCAGTTCCCCAACGACGTGACCGTCGACCCCCGCACCGGCGACGCCTACGTCTCCGACACCGCCCGCGACATGATCTACCGCGTGCCGGCCGGCGGGTCGACGGCCGAGGTCTGGCTCCAGTCGCAGGCGCTGGAAAACCCCAACGGGCTGTACATGGACGGCGACAAGCTCATGGTGGCCGGCTACGGGCGCGACCCCGACGGCAACGGGCCACAGCCCCGGGGGCCCGGGCGCATTCTGGTCGTGGACATGGCCACCAAGGCGGTGAAGCCACTCGGCGACATGGCGCCGCTCGGCAACCTCGACGGGATCGAGAAGCTCGACGCCGACTGGATCGTGGGCGACAACGCCGGCCACGTCTGGCGGGTCACGGCCGACGGCAAGGCGAGCGAGCTGGCCAAGATCGCCAATGCCGCCGACCTGGGGCTGCGCCGGGCCGACCGGGTGGCGTCCGTCCCCACGCTGCAGGACAACACGGTGCAGTTCCTCACGGTCCCGTAGCGGCCGGAGGCCGGCGTCAGCCCGGGGTTTCGGGGCGCAGCGGCCGGCGGTGGGGCGCGGCCTCAACCAGGCGCCGCAGGCTCTTGTCGTAGGGCGGACGGGCCACGCCGAGTTCGGTCACGATGGCCGTCACGAGGTCGGCCGGTGTCACGTCGAAGGCCCGGTTGAGGGCCGAGAACCCTTCGGGGGCCGTCGCCGCGCCGCCGATCCGGCGGACCTCGTCGGGCGAGCGCTCCTCGACGGGGATGGCGGCGCCGCTGGGGGTGGCCAGGTCGACGGTCGACGTGGGGGCGGCCACGTAGAAGGGCACCCCGTGGTGGGCGGCGAGGACGGCGAGCGAGTACGTGCCGATCTTGTTGGCCACGTCGCCATTGGCCGCCACCCGATCGGCGCCGACGACGACGACGTCGACGTCGCCCGACGCCATCAGCGACCCGGCCATCACGTCGGCCACGAGCGTGGCGGCGATGCCGAGCCGGTCGAGCTCCCAGGCCGTGAGCCGGGCCCCCTGGAGGACGGGCCGGGTCTCGTCGACCCACACCCGGGGCGCCTTGCCGGCCTCGGCGGCGGCCCGGATCACCCCGAGCGCGGTGCCGTAGCCGACGCAGGCCAGCGCCCCGGCGTTGCAATGGGTCAGCACCCGGGCCCGCTCGGGGACGAGGGCGGCGCCGTGCCGGCCGAGGGCCCGGTTGTCGGCGACGTCCTCCTCGGCCAGCCGCTCCGCCTCCTCGAGGGCGGCGCGGGCGACAGCTTGGGCGGTGTCGGCGGAGGCGGCGGCCACGTCGGCGGCGGCCAGGACCCGCCGCACCCCCCAGGCCAGGTTGACGGCCGTCGGCCGGGTGGCGATGAGGCGCCCGGCCGCCTCGGCGGCGGCCCGGGCCGCGGCCGTCGGGTGCTGGGCCCCGGCCGTCGCCGGGTCCGAAGCCGCGGTCGCCGCCGGGTCCGAAGCCGCGGTCGTCGCCGGGTCCTGGGCCGCGATCGTCGCCGGGTCCTGCCGTCCGCCGGCCGCGGCGGCGCGATCGTCACCGGCCAGCACACCGGCGGGGCCGGCAACGTCCCGACCGCCGGCTCCGGCGGTGGCGGCCAGCCGGACGGCCAGGGCGACGCCGTACCCGCCGGCCGCCCCTAGCGCCGGCGCTCCCCGTACCGCCAGCGACGAGATGGCGTCGCACAGCTCGTCGACCGTCCGGCAGTCGATGAACACCAGCCGGCTCGGCAGCTCTCGCTGGTCGATCAGGCGGACGGCGCCGTCCCGCCACTCGACCGTCCTCGGAATCGGATCCTCCTGGAACGCCACCCCCGCATTCTGGCGTTCGTTTACCGCCCCCCAGCGGAAAACGAACGCCGGTTGGCCACACACCCACCCCCACCTCGTTCTGGCGTTCGTTTACCGCCCCCCAGCGGAAAACGAACGCCGGTTTGAGGTGGACGATGGACGGGTGGGTCAGTGAGGGCCGAAGTGGGCCAGGGCGGCGGCGAGGGCGGGGGCGGAGCGGGCGGCCGTCTCCAGCGAATCGCCGGCCAGGACGGCGGCGATGGCCTCGGCCACGCTGCGGGCGCCGGCCTCCGGCCCGCCGGGGTGCTCGTAGGCCCCCATGCCCAGCAGCAGCATGACGTCGGGCCCGGCGGCGGCGAGGACCCCCGGCGTGGAGCCGGCCCACACGCCGCCGCCGTTGACCGGGACGGGCACCCGGGCCCCGCCCAGCGGACGCCGGCAGGCGGCCAGGTTCCGGGCCACCTCTTCCTCCGTGTCGAACAGCTTCCCGCCGAAGCCGCCGATCTGGACGAGGTCGGCGCCGGCGATCCGGGTCAGCTCACAGAGGACCGACCCGTCGACGCCGACCTCGGGATTGCGGGCGATCGGCCCCGCCCCGACCCTATGCGCCAGCACCGGCACGCCGAGCCCGGCCGACGCCACCGCCCGGACGGCGTCGATCCCGGTGGCGAAGGCGTTGACCATGATCGCTCCCGCCCCGGCGGCGACCGCCGCCGCCGCCCGGTCGAGCAGCGTGTCGATCGGCCCCGACACGTTGGCGGCGTACATCACCGGCCGCCCTAGCGCCGCCAGCGCCTCGGCCACCCGCCGGACCCGCTCCAGCAGCGGGCACCAATCGGGATCGGCCAGCAGCTCGTCGTCTTTCACGAAGTCGCATCCGCCCCGGGCCAGGGCGGCGGCGGTCGCCGCCACCTCGGCCGGCGACAGCCCCAGCGACGGCTTGACGATCCCGCCCAGCAGCGGCCGGCCGGGAGGCGCCTCCAGCCAGGCACGCACGCCGTCCAGCCCGAAGCGCGGCCCGCCGCCCACCGCCGCCACCAACTCGTCGGGCCACTCCAGGGCCACCAGGCGGCAGCGGGTGAAAAGGGCCGTCTCGCAGCCCTCGCCGACCAGCACCGACGCCATCAGCTGGGGCAGGTTCGGCCCCCAGTTGCGCCAGGGCCAGGCGATCACCGCCCGTCCGCCGCCCTCGGCCAGGACCTCGCCGCCGACCCGGGCGGCCATCTCGGCCGGAATCGTCTCCGTCCCCGTCGACTCCTCGACCGCCAGCGCCCGGGCCGATCCGTCCGGCTCCAGCTCGAAGGTGGCCACGAGATGGTGCGGGTGGGAGGAGATATCGGGCACTGAGCCGCTCAGCGCCCGGTCAAGCGCCAGCGACCGGAGCGGGACGGGCGGCGCGGCGTCCGAGAAGCGAAGGCGCGGTTCGCCGAAGCCGGAGGCGGGTCGCTCATCGGGCCAGCTCCTGTTTCAGGCGGACGATGGCGTCGATCGGGGCGGGATCGACGCCGGCGTCGAAGGCCAGGTACAGGCTCACCCAGTCACCGAGGTACATCAGGTCGACGAGCTGGGCCAAGCGGCCGTCGCCTTCGGCCCGGACGGACAGCACCGAGGCCACCGCCTCCTCCACGATCGCCCGGGTCGCCTCGACCCGCCGGCCGAGCTGGGCGTGCTCGTGGTCGTGGCGGAGCTCGACCAGCGTCACGAGCTGGCGGGTCACGTCGCCGTGCTGGCCGAAGGCGCAGATCTCGTTGTGGTCCAGCTCCGGGAAGGCGTTCGAAAAGGCGGGCGCCTTGGCGTTCTCGTTGATGTCGACCCGCCACCGGTAGGCGGCCACCGCTCCGAGGGCGCCCGTCCCCCAGATCAGCGGAAACGTCCGGCCGATCCGGCGGGCGAGTTCCCGGGCCGGGTTGGACGGCCCGGCCACCGAGGGCAAGCAGGCGTCGCGCCGGCGGGCCGCCTGCGTCTGCGCCGCCTTGACCGCCGCCTCGCCGCCGGGCAGGAGCCCGAGCCGGTCGCAGACGGCGAACAGCGGCGTGGCCAGGTGACCGAGGGCCGCCCGGGGCATGAACCCCGGCGGGCAGGCGAAGACCGGCGCTCCGGCCCCGGCCGCCAGGCGGGCCAGCTCCCCACCGGAGCAGACGGCGACGACCTGCGCCCCGGCGGCCAGCGCCGAGGCCGTCGCCTCCAGCGTCTCCTCCGTCCCCCCGGAGTAGGACATGGCGAAGAACAGCGTCCCCGGCCCGACGAACCGGGGCACCCGGTACTGCTTCAGCACCGTCACCGGCACCGTGAAGTCGTGGGAGCCGGCCGTGGCCAGGACGTCGCCGGAGATCCCCGAACCGCCCATGCCGGCGACGACCACGTTGGTGATCACCGCCCCCGCCACGGCTCCCAGGTCGACCGAGCCCGCCGCCGCCAGCGCCTCGGTGAACTGCTCCGGCAGCGAGGCGACGGCGTCGGCGAACCCCAGCGAGTCGACGACGGTCGTCACGGCTCGAAGGTCGGCGACAGGCCCAGCTCGCCCGCCCGGGCCACGACCGCCTCGGCGTCGGCCGCCGACAGCACCACGGCCTCGTCGATGAGCATCACCGGAATGTCGTCGCGCACCTCGTAGCGGCGCCGGCAGGCCGGGCAGAACAGGAACCCGTCCTCGGAACCGGAGAGCCCGCGCTCGAAGTAGTACAGCGGTCCCTTGTCGTCGGGGCAGGCCAGGATCTCGAGCAGGCGGGCATCCAGTGCCATGTGGGTCACGCTCCCCGGATGATGGCCAGGACCTCGTCGGTGGCCCGCTGGCACGTGTCGGCGTCGCGGGCCTCGAGGTTCAACCGGAGCAGGGGCTCGGTGTTCGACGGCCGGACGTTGAACCAGAAGTCGCCGCAGTCGACCGACAGCCCGTCGAGCCGGTCCTTCGGGGCGTCGGGCCAGGCGGCGGCCACCTTCTCCATGGCCGCCGCCTGGTCGGCGACCCGGGTGTTGATCTCGCCGGAGTCGGCGTAGCGCTCGAACGGGCGGCGCAGCTCCGACAGCGGCACGCCGGCCCGGGACAGCTGGGCCAGCACGACCAAGGCGGCGATGATGCCGGAGTCGGCCCGCCAGTTGTCGCGGAAGTAGTAGTGGCCGGAGTGCTCGCCGCCGAAGATGGCGCCGGTCTCGGCCATGACCTGCTTGATGAAGCTGTGGCCGACCCGGGTGCGGACGGGCGTGCCGCCCATCTCCCGCACGATCTCCGGAACGGCCCGGGAGCAGATCAGGTTGTGGACGACGGTCTCGCCGGGATGCTTCTCCAGGATCCCCTTGGCCACGATCGAGGTGGTCAGTGAACCCGACAGCGGTCGGGCCTGGTCGTCGACCAGGAACACGCGGTCGGCGTCGCCATCGAAGGCGAGGCCGACATCGGCGCCTTTCTCCCTGATGGCCGCCTGCAGGTCGCGCAGGTTCTCGGACTGGATGGGGTCGGCGGGGTGGTTGGGGAAGGTGCCGTCGAGCTCCGCATAGAGGACGCTCAAGTCGAAGGGCAGCCCGTCGAACACCCGGGGCACGACGAGGCCACCCATCCCGTTGGCGGTGTCGGCCACGACCGTGAGCGGTGCCAGCGCCGCCACGTCGACGAAGCCCCGCACGTGGGCGGCGAACTCGTCGACGAGGTCGCGCCGGGTCACGGTGCCCGGCGAGGCAGCCCGCTCCAGGCGGCCCTCGGCCACCGCCGCCTTGATCTGAGCCAGGCCCGTGTCCTGACCGACCGGAGCGGCGCCGGCCCGGCAGAGCTTGATCCCGTTGTACTGGGCGGGGTTGTGGCTGGCGGTGAACATGGCGCCCGGGGCGTCGAGGCGGCCGGCGGCGAAGTAGATCAGGTCGGTGGAGGCGAGGCCGGCGTCGACCACCGAGGCCCCGGCCAGCGTGGCGCCGTCGATGAACGCCGCCGACAGCGGCCCCGACGAGGGCCGCATGTCGTAGGCCACCACCAGCCGCTCGGCGCCGGTGAAGACGGCGAAGGCGTTCCCGATCCGGCGGGCGACGTCCTCGTCGATCTCGTCGGGGTAGACCCCGCGGACGTCATAGGCCTTGAAGATGGTGTCGAGGACGTTCCCCATAGAGGGCCGGATCGTAGTGCGGATGGAACGCCGAAACGCCCGGCCCGGAGGGCAGGGGCCCGCCGCCGGAGGAAACCCTAGGCGCTGCCTGCAGCGCCGCCGTGGGGTGGGGGCCCCACGGCACACGGCGGGATGCCCGGAGGGCAGGGGCCCGCCGCCGGAAGAAACCCTAGGCGCTGCCTGCAGCGCCTAGGCCAGCAGTGGGGCCGGTTCCTCCTCGGACGGGCCGCCGGGGTCGGGGCCGGGCGGGCCCGAGGGGCCCGATGGCGGCCCTCCCGCCGTGGCCGGGCCGCGCCGGCGCGGCGGGCGGGCGGCCAGCGGCTCGAGCTTCCACTTCGACAGCCCCACCAACCCGCCGATGCCGAACAGGGTGAGGATCATGCCCGCCCAGTCCACCCCCGTCCGGCCGTAGTGGAGCGAGACGTGGGTGCCGGTCGGGACCACGACCATCAGGTTGGGTGTCGCCCGCCACGGGCCCTTGGCCCCCGTCACCTGCCAGTTCGGGAAGTACGACGTCTTCACCAGGACGGGAACGCCCGGCTGCGACACGTCGAAGCTCACCGAGTCGTCGTCGCTCTTGACGTTGCTGACCGTCACCTCCGGCAGCGGCTTCTTGGGGGCGAAGCGGGCCGAGGCCGCCGGTGCGTGGGCCCAGCCGGACGGGCCGCCGTCGGTCAACGGCCGGTCGAGGGCCGAGGCGTCGTCGAACCAGGCCGCCGCCGGCATGAGCCACTGCTTCTTGGCCGCGCCGGACATGACGACCGGCTCGTACGAGAGCGGCTCGACCAGCGGCGAGTCGAGCACCTGGTAGATCTTCCACCGGGCGACCTGCGGCGTGACGTTCGGCGACCCGGTCTCGGTGATGAACTTGAGGCCCGGGCTGGCGTCGGCCTTGGCCTTGGCCTCGTCGGACTGGGCCATGTAGTAGTTGACGCCCATGTCCCGCATCTGGGCGACCCCGAGCTCGAAGTCGGACAGCGTGTGGTAGTAGGGCGCCATGCTGCGGACGGGGTTCGACGGCTGCTTGGCCAGCGCCGAGACCATCACGAAGTGGTACGGCGTCGTGGCCGACGACTCGAAGTACAGGCCCTCCATCGAGGCGATGCGCCCGTCGGTGAAATGGGGCAGAAGCTCGAGGGCCAGCGTCGTGCCGTAGTGGTCGATGGCCGGCGACGGCTCCCAGAGCGCCCGGCCCGGCGGCAGCTTGGCCATCGTGGTGATGACCTCGCGGAACTCGGGGTAGGCCGGCTTCGCCTCGTAGCCGCTGTAGTTCCACCGGATCCACGAGGGCAGGAAGTTCCGGGTCTTGTAGGTGTACCGCATCGCCCCGCCGAGGGCGACGGCCACGACCACGGCCGACACCACCCAGGCCGGCACCGCCCGGCGGCGGGGAGTGTCGTCGGACGGGATGGCCCGAGGCTCCGGCGGGCCGAGCACCGCCTCCGACGGGCCGAGCGACGGGCCGGTCAGGCCGGGCCTGTCGGCGGACTCGGCGGTCTCCACCGGTATCGCCGCCGGCGGCCGGGGCGACGGCTCCGGCGGGCCGAAGACCGGCGCCGGTTCCGGCGCCGCTGCCGGGACCGCCTCCTGCCCGTCGGCCGCCACCGGAGCCAGCTCCTCGGGCTCCGGTACGGGCTCGGAGATCAGCCGCCAGATCCCGGATCCGATGGCCGGCGCCGCCCGGAGCAGCGGCGACACCAGCGAGGCGACGGCGCTGGCGGCCAGGAACATCACCATCAGGTAGTAGAAGGGCAGGATCCGGGCGTTCCACAGCCTGGCCTCGGGGATGACCACGAAGGCGACACCGAAGATGACCGCCATCCCCAGCACGGCCCGGGTGGCCCGGGTCTGCGGGTAGTCGGGCCGTTGCCGGCCCCGGAGATAGGCGACGACCTCCGCACCGGCGTGGTACAGCGCCGGGATGGCGGCCAGGGCGGCCAGCACGAAGGCCCACCGCAGGTCGTTGGGCAGGAGATTCTTGTTGGGCCCCATGGGGGGCTCCTTGGTCCAGCCCATGTCGGTCGTGTAGCCGAGGCGCAGCACCAGGGGCAGGGACCAGATGGCGGTGACGAGGGCGGCGACCCCACCGATGGCCACGGTCACCGACAGGTTGCGCAGCGGCCGGCGCTGGAGCCAGATGACCAGCGCCCCGACGGCCACGAACACCGTGACGATCAGGTGGCTCATGACGGTGGCGGCCAGCAGCACCGCCGGCAGCCCGAAGCCCGTCCGCTCGTCGAGCGCCCGGGCGAAGGATCCCATGAAGAAGAGCCCGAGCCCGATGGCGATGCAGAACGAGAACTCTCCCGCCAGCGTGCTGGCCAGGTTGCCGCCCCAGATGGTGTAGCCGGTGTAGAAGCTGTAGGGCAGCGTGGCCACTGCAAACAGCGGCGGTGCCGGCCAGCGGGCGCCGATCCCCCGGGCGAAGGCGTAGGCGGCGATCGGGAGCATGATCGGCCCGAGCGCCGTCACCAGCTTGAAGGCCACGTTGTAGGGCAGGAAGACGTCGAGGATGACGACGAGCAGTGACGGCAGCGGGAAATAGAAGACGCCGGCCGGGAATCCGGCGTACCAGTCCGGCGACCAGCCGGTCAGCCGCCACTTGGGGAGGATGTGGTCGCGCAGGAATGCGGGCCACCACACGTGGGCGCCGGTGTCGCCGCCGTTGACGGTCGTGTTCGACAGCAGCAGATCCGGCTGGAGTGTGAACCAGACGTAGAGCGACGTGAGGGCGGTCGCGACGAAACCGATCCAGCGCTCCCGGGAGGACAGTCGCACGCCCTTAGCATGCCAGTCGCGGTCCGCCCGCCGGGTTCGGTCCCGGCGGGCGGTCTTGGTCAAGGGGGGCGAACGGTCATGCCGGTCGGCGGTTCCGGCGGCGACGCCGGCGGCCCGAGCCGCCGATCACCGCCAGCCCGCCCAGCGAGAGGGCGAGCCCCCCGCCCGCGGTGCCGGTCCGGGTGGCGGCGGAACCGGTCCGCGGCAGCTCCGCCGGCGCGGCGGCCGACGGGGTGGCGGGCGCGGGCGCCGGCGCCACCGTCGGCGCCGGCCGGCCGAGGGTGATGCCCGCCACCTGGGCGGGGGCTTCGCTCGTGGCCCGGGCCGGGACCGTCGTCGTCGTCGCCGCCGGCGGCTGGGTGGCGGGCGGCGCCGGCGGCGCCGTGGGCGGCGGGCTCGGCGGACCGCTCATCGGCGGCGGCCCGGGCGGCTCCGGGCGCCCGGACATGAAGCAGCGACGCTCGCTGCGCAGCTCTTGCGGCCCGCCCCCGGCCGCCGTCCCGGCGGCGAAGCCCTCGGCGCAGATGTCGCACCCCGGACGGATGTCGTCCGGGACGTGGAGGCGGTACTCGAAGACGCCGTCGTTGGCGGCGGGCTGCTCCTCTGCCGACAGGCTGCCGTCCAGCGCGCCCTTCACCCGGACGCACTGGAGTGCCCGGTCGAGGGCCCGGCCCGACCACTTGGTGGGGTCCCAGGTCAGCCGGAGCATGATGTCCTGGCCGGGCGCCACGGTGTCGCCGTCGGGGACGTCGGCCGAGAGCTTCACGTCCCCGGCTCCGCTCGGCGGCGTGTTCATCGAGGCGTCCTGGCAGTCGGCGCCGGTGCCTCCGGCCGGCGGCGTCCCGCATCCCCGGTCGCAGCCGGAGCCCGGCCCGGGCCCGGAGCCGGACCCGGCGGCCGGCGACACCAGTGTCAGCAGTAAGAGCCCGGCGCATCCCAACGCGCCGGAGATCATCCCACCCCGCATACGGCTCCTCCCCTCGGACGCCAACGGTCCGTGACTGGTAGCCCTTCCCTTTCGTCGGCGTTTACTAACGCTCGGCGGCGGAATCTATGCGGGAAAGCCGTAGGAGGCGGGGTCCGGTGGCCGCCCGGTCACTTCCGGGCGCCGCAGGACCCGGCGCTAGATCAGCCAGGAGGACGGCCCGTCGTCCCACGGCGCCGGTCCGTCGGTCACCGCCCGGAGCAGCCCACGCCGGCGGGCCCCGGCGGCGACGCCGAAACCACCGGCGGCCAGCAGGGCCCCGGCGGCGAGGAGGAGCAGGCGGTCGTGGGGACCGGTGCGGGGCAGCACCCGCACCGGCGCCGGCTTCGGCGCCGGCGGCTTCGCCACCCCAGCCGCGGCCCGGACCGCCGGGGCGGTGGTCGTCGTCGTGGGCGGGGCGGTGGTCGTGGTGGTGGGCGGCGGCGGGGCGGTGGTCGTGGTGGTGGGCGGCGGCGGGGCGGCCTCGGTGGTGAAGCAGACCCGGGGGCTCGAAGTCAGCGAGTAGCCGCCGCGGCTCAGCACCCCGAAGACGAAGCCCTGCTCGCACAGCAGGTGCCCGGGCGCCATGTCGACGGGGACGTCGAGTTCACGGTCGTAGGCCCCGTCGTTGGGCGACGGGCGTTCCTCGTCGCTCAGCTCGGGGGCGACCGTGCCATCGACCGACACGCAGTTGAGGACCTTCTCCACCCAGGTGTCGTTCCAGTCGGCCGGGTCCCAGGTGAGGTGGACGTCGATCACGTCACCCGCCACCGCCGGCCCGGGGCCGGGGGAGGTGACGTTCTCCACCCCGCCGATCGGTGGCCGCTGGAGCTCCTGGCGGCAGGTGTCGGCGAAATAGGACATCTGCTCGGGGCTGCCGGGGACGGGCCCGGGCGTCTGCGGCGTGACCGCCAGCGCCACTCCGCCGCTGGCGAACAGACCGACGGCCCCCAGGGCCGCACACCCGACCACCCTGCCCAACGCCGCTCGCATCCCGCACCCCCGGCTCCAGAAATCCCCAGTCCGCGGACCATTGAAACCGGTTCCTTACCGGCGGACAAGCTCGGCGACTTCGCCCGCTCTCAGGTCATTTACCGGGTTCTGGCGCCTCCTGGGCCCACTCCGGACACTGCACCCAATCCTGTTGCCGGGCCGGAACTCGTCCGAGGGATCCGCCGCCCCGGCCCCGAAACCTTCTGGCGCAGTCGGCTTTTCGCGGTCCCTCCCCCAACCTTTCCGGTCGCCGTCCGCCGGGCACGAGCTCGTGCCGGGGACCCGGCAGGCCCGACCGGGCAGTCCGAGTTTTGAAGGAGTAAAGGAATGCGCATCATGCGCCAGCGGCTCGCGGCCATGGCCCTGATCGGCGGGCTCACCACCCTGGGCATCGGCCTCGCGGCCGGCCCGGCCATCGCCAACGTCTCTGATTGCAACGGCTACATGGGGCTGCCGCAGAGCGGCTCCCTCCACATCAGCAGCACACCGGCCGCCGGTTCGTCGGTCACCCCCGGGTCGAGCATCACCGTGAACGCCTCGTGGGATGACGCCGACTTCAACGAGACCCACGCCCTCTTCGTCTGCGGTTCGGTGGACGGGGTGTTCAACCCGGCGATGTCGTCCGAGAACCAGGGCGTCGACAACAACGGGGCGCTCAGCGCGACGGCGGCCGTCCCGGCCGACGCTCCGGCCGGCTCGAACATCTGCGTGGTGTCCGCCCTCGTCGGCCAGCTGCCCACGAAGACCCAGGGCCAGATGGTGAGCGAGCAGCTCTGCTACACCGCCGCCGAGGCCGCGACCACCACGACCACGATGGCACCCACCACCACGACCACCACCGCCCCGGCGGTCACGCAGCCGAGCGATGTCGGTACCAACGAGGCCGGCGCCCCGTCGGCCCCGGCGGTCGAGGCTCCGGCCGTCGCCCCGGAGGTCGTCCAGGCCCCCGCACCGGCGCCCGAGCTGCCCCGGACGGGGAGCAACGCCGACGAGCTGGCCGGCTTCGGTGCCGTCGTCCTGGCCCTCGGTGGCCTGGCTCGGTTCTTCGGCCGGAAGCGCCCCTCGGAGGCGTAGGCCTTCGGCTTCTTTCAGGTCCCTCCAGGCCGCCGGGTTCGGCGTGCCGGTGGCCCGGTCCCGATCCGTCGGGGCCGGGCCACCTTCCTTTGGTGCTTGGCCGATACGCTCGAGACCGTGACTTTGGACCGGTCGATGATCGCCGACGTGCGGTCCCTGTCCGACCCGGAACTCCGCCGCCTGGTGATCCTGGCCCAGGATCTGCTCGAGCGGCGGGGCGCCGGGCGGGTTCCCGACGGGGCCAAGGTCACCTACCGGCGCGAGGAAGTGCGCTGCGGCAAGGCCAACTGCACCCGCTGCCCCCACGGCCCCTACTGGTACGCCTACTGGCGGGAGAACGGGCGCCTCCGCTCCCGCTACCTCGGCTCGGCCAAGCCGGGCCGCTCCCCCGGCGACGGCCCGCCGGCGGCCGACGCCAGCGGCGAGCGTTGACCGCGGCAACCGGGGGCCGGGCGGGGCCGGCCCGGATCACCTGGGGCATTCCCGACGCCGTGCTGTGCTGGCTGGCCGGCTACCTCGGCGCCCTCCTGGTCAGCTTCCCGCTCTACGCCGGCCATGGCGCCGGTGGGGACCTCGACACCAAGCTGGTGTTCGGCATCGTGCTGCCGGCCCAGCAGCTGGCGGTGGTCCTGGCCGTCTTCTACGTCAGCCGGCTGAAGGGCCAGGGCTCGCTGGCCGGCGACTTCGGTTTCCGGATCCGGCTGCGCGACGCCAAGGCCCTCATCGTGGGCGGGATGCTCGAGGTCGTCCTCACCTTCGCCCTGTTCCCGATCCTGCAGCTCGATCCGCACGCCAAGAACCAGCAGCTGCTGACCGACCTCAAATCCCACCAGGACGCGGGCACGGTGGTGCTGTTCGTGATCGGGGCCGTGATCCTCGCCCCGATCGTCGAGGAGCTGCTCTTCCGTGGGGTCCTCCTCCGGTCCCTGCTGCGCAAGGTCCCCCCGGCCAGCGCCGTTTTGATCTCGGCGGTGGTCTTCGCCCTCGTCCACTACCTCGGGGACCCGAACACGCTGCCGTTCCTGCCGGCGCTGGCGGGGCTCGGGGCCGTGCTGGCGGTGGCGGCGCTGCGGACCGGGGATCTCTCGGCGTCGATGTTCATCCACGCCGGCTTCAACCTGACGACCACGGTTCTGTTCCTGGCGTCGGGGGTCAAACTCTCGTAGCCGTCCGTCCGGGGAGCGTCTTAGGTAACGCGTTGTTACATAAGACTCGCGTCCTCATCGGCGGCCCTGGAATGCGCCCGCCCGGGGGTCGGACCCGGGCCGGGGAGGCACCCTGCCGCCGAGGCAAAAAGCAGCGGCGACCTGGGACTTCGCCCGGTCGCGGCCACAAAGGAATGCAAAAAAGTCTTCCGCAGTGACCCTGAACCTTGCGGTCCCGGCCTCTGCGGAAGACAACTACCAACATACCACAGATTCGAGGTTCCGTCAAGGGAATCTTGCTGTGCCTCCCGGGCGCCCTGGTCGTCGGCCCCGCCCGCGCCCGCCGCCCGGGGGCACCTGCCCTGCGCCGGGCGCCGTCCGGGGCGAACGGTCCCGGCGACCAGGGCGCCCGTCCTACGATGGGTCCGTGAGCCCCCCACGCCCGACAGACCAGCGCCCTCCGGGCGCCGGCAGGCCATCGCGCCCTCCGGGGGCCCCCGAGACCAACTGGCCGCGCTGGGTGCCGTGGCTGGTGGCGATCCTCGTCGTCACGGCCCTGCTCCTCGGGAACCTCGGGCGGGGCGGCAGCAAGCAGAACCTGAACTACTCCGACTTCCTGAACCAGGTCAAGGCCGACCAGGTGGCGCGGGTCAAGATCGATCAGGTGACGGGGAAGATCGACGGCGTCCTCAAGAACGGGAAGCAGTTCCACGTCAACGGGCCGCAGGACCAGATCCCCGACAAGGACATCCAGCTCCTCTCCGACCACAACGTCGCCCGCGATTACAAGCCCCGGTCGTCCGACTTCCTCGGGTCGCTGCTCGTGTGGGTCCTGCCGTTCGGGATCATCATCGCCCTGTGGTGGTGGATGGGCCGGCGGGCCCAGGGCCAGATGGCCGGCATCATGAACATCGGGCGGAGCAAGGCGAAGGTCTATACGACCGAGAAACCGAAGACGACGTTCACCGACGTCGCCGGCTACGCCGGCGTGAAGGAGGAGATCACCGAGGTGGTCGACTTCCTCCGCAACGCCGGGAAGTTCAAGGAGATCGGCGCCCGGATCCCGAAGGGCGTGCTCCTCGTCGGCCCCCCGGGGACGGGCAAGACGCTCATCGCCCGGGCCGTGGCCGGCGAGGCCGGCGTGCCGTTCATCTCGGTCACCGGCTCCGACTTCATGGAGATGTTCGTGGGCGTCGGCGCGGCCCGGGTGCGCGACCTGTTCCAGACCGCCCGCAAGCAGGCGCCGGCCATCATCTTCGTCGACGAGATCGACTCCATCGGCCGCAAGCGCGGCGCCGGCCTCGGCGGCGGCCACGACGAGCGGGAGCAGACGCTCAACCAGATGCTCTCGGAGATGGACGGGTTCGAGACCACCGAGGGCATCGTGATGATGGCGGCCACCAACCGGCCC
>Ga0070741_10008987_pt1 | contig 19709 bp, 25 predicted proteins | sample Coa_R1_4_FD_66440 | JGI IMG/M metagenome (GOLD analysis project Ga0070741, IMG submission 66440) | Surface soil microbial communities from Centralia Pennsylvania, which are recovering from an underground coalmine fire - Coalmine... | ecosystem: Environmental > Terrestrial > Soil > Unclassified ...
AAGCCCGGTACCCCAGGGAGAGCGCGGAGTAAGCCGTAAAGCCATTGCGCAGGGAGTGCCGGCGCGTGTCGGCCTTACCTGACTACTTGTGTGCGCTTCTACCCCTTTCAGCACACAAGGCTTGCGGGTGCGGCCAGCGCCCGGCATTCCCTGCGCCCTCTTGCTATCGAGGGCGACACGACAATGCCCAACCCGGGTGGATTTCCGCCGCGGGAATGTTGTTTGACGCCCCCTCCCCTGTCATGCTCCGCGAAAGCGGAGCATCCCGTATTCCAGCGGCCTCTCGGCCAAGCACCGCCGTCTCTGGAATACTGGATCGCCCGGCCAAGCCGGGCGATGACCGCATCGTAGATGTTTTGAAATTCCTGGACGCCCATAAATGGACATGCTCGTTAAGCTCTACGACCTGCCGGACAGCCGCGACATTTTCGCCTCCCTCGCCAAGGACGGCATCGCCGTGCGGCGCGCGATGGCGCCCGACAGGCACAAGGTCGTGGCTTTCGTCAAAAAGGAGTTCTCGGAAGCCTGGGCCAGCGAGACCGAGGTCGCGTTCGCGCGGGCGCCGATCACCTGCTTCATCGCCGCGCGCGGCCGCGACCTCATCGGCTTTGCCATTCACGACGCAACCTGCGCCAATTTCTTCGGGCCGACCGGCGTTTCCAGCGGCGCGCGCGACAAGGGCGTCGGCAAGGCGCTGCTGTTTGCCTGTCTGGAGGACATGCGCGCGCAAGGTTTCGCCTATGCCATCATCGGCGGCGTGGGGCCTGCCGAATTCTACGCGAAAACCGTCGGCGCGGTCGCGATCGAGGGCTCCGCGCCCGGCATCTATCGCGGGCTGTTGTGAGTAAAGCCCTGCCGCAATGCTGCCGCACAGGTGAATCGCGCAGCCCATTTTCGCACGCCGACATAATGACTATGACAACCCAATTGCCCCTAAAAATCGGCCCGAATTTGCCACTTCTTAATTCCTACTCTTGCTAAAGATGATTCCAGGCGCGGGCAATTTCGGCGGCGGCCGTATTGACCAACGACGGAGCAGCCCATGCGCACCGCGGCTTTATTCATATTTGCCCTGCTGGCGGCATCGCCGGCACACGCGTCGAAGTCATGCATGACCATGGCGGAGGCGCGCGCGCAATTTGCGACCTCGCATCTCTATTGGCACGGCCCCAATCATTGCTGGGACGCGACGACGCCACAGCATCGCATCGTCCGACGCGTCAAGCCCAGGGAGCAGCAGGCCGAGGGCGACAGAGCCGCGCCTGATGTCGCCGCGCAGGATGACGGCGCCGTGCCCGCGACGCGCGAGCCGAAATGGCGCAACGCGATGTCGGAGATGCTCCCCGTCGATGCGCCCGGCGCCGCATCCGCATTGCCTTCGCTGCCTGAGCTCGCAACGACCGGCATGAACTGGCTCGACCGCTGGGTCGATGTCGCGCAGGTCGCCCCACCCTCCTTCCTTCGACGCAACACGGCGGCCGCGCCCGCCGAGGTCTCGCCGTCGGCCGGGCAAAAGGCCGATCCGATGGTCACGCCGATGCGGCTGATCCTGGTGTTCCTCAGCATCGTCGTGATCCTGGCGGTGATCGAGCTCTTGTTCCGCAACACCATTCATGAGCGGCTGGATTGAGGACCGCGCTCGCTGTGGGTTCCGTACGGTTCCCGTTGACCGCCCCAACCTCTCCATGGGCTCGCCTTGCTTTGGCCAAACCCGGCTGAAGTCTGTGGCATGGGCAGGGACGCCTACATTGGATGGGGATAGCCAATGCAATCCACACTGACCGCGCGAGAAGCCGATCCGCACGACATGTTCGTGATCGAGCCCGACGTCGTGCTTGCCGCGCGGGCAGATGCAGCCGACCCGCAGCGGCGCGAACCGAATTTGCGCGCGCTGGTGTCGGAGATTTCGGCCGGCGTCGCCGCGCAGGCCGCGGCGCCGAAGGTCGACACCAGCTTCCGCGCAGCACACGTCGAGAAGAAGCGCGGCAGATGGGTGGGCCGCTTTGTCGTGGCGTTCCTGTTTGCGCTGGTGAGCGCGGTCGGCGCCGCCGCCTGGCAGCGCTATGGCGACAGGGCGCAGGCCTATGTCGCGATGGCCGCTCCCCTGCTCGGTCTTTCCTCTTTGCAAGCGACCTCGGCGCCGCCGAGCGCGCCTGCTGTCGCGGAAACGACGCCGGAGCAGGCGACCGCGCCGGCCGAGGCGACAACGCCAACGCCTGCCGCTGCGGAGGCGACTGCACCCGCGCCGTCCGATCAGACGCAACAGATCCAATCGTTGACGCGCGACCTCGCCGCGACGAGGCAGCAAGTCGAGCAGCTCAAGGCCAGCATTGCCGAATTGAAGGCCGGCCAGGAGCAGCTCGCGCACGATGCGAAGGCGGCCGAGACCAAGGCCAACGAAGCGAAGGCGTTCGAGCAGAACATGCGAGCAAAGGTCTCTGCCTTGCCGCCGCGACCGCCGGTCGCGCCGGTCAGGAAGCCGAAGCCTTATGTGCCGCCGGTGCAGGCCGCGGCCGCGCCGCTGTTGCCGCCGCCCGGCGCGCCCGGCTCCGCTCCGGTGCAGATCGCGCCGGTTCCGCCTCCTGCCGTTTCATCCACGCCGCAGGATGAACTTGTCCCGCGCCCGCCGATGCCGGTGCGGTAAGAAAAAAGGAGACGCGAAAAGTTGCGTCGATCGATCACGCCTTGTGAAACACCAGCGCCCGAAGTTCGATGCTCTCGCGCGGGGCGGCATCCTTGGGCGTCGTGGGATCGGTGAAGGCGGTGTGCGGTCCAAAGCGCGTGCGACCGTCATTGAGCGAGTCGTAGCACTTCAGGAGCAGCGCTTCGTCGGCGGTCATCTCCGGGAAATAGAACCAGCGATGGTTCGGATTGTATTTCACCGAGTAGGTCTCGCCGCGGCGGTTCGGATAGATCAGGTCGGAAGCGACGAGATCGCCCTTTTCGACGGACGTGCCGTCGCACATCGCCAGCGGCGCATCGCGCACCGGCCCGCGGATCGGCCGCCACAGATTGATCACCTGCACGCGACCCTTCAGCAATTCATCCGCCTCATCGGGACAATGCTCGCGCACGCGGTTCGGCCCGGAGGCTTCGGTCTGGTCGACATGAACGCGGCTGGCCGGCTGGCGCGGTCCGGCGCCACGGATGTCGGCGGCGCCCTCGACGCGCCGGCGCACGGTATGGTCGAACAGAACCACGCGGTCGGCGCCGAGGGTGGCGCGGAGGAACGCTTCGGCGGCGGGATAATAGACCCGCCTGATCTCGTTCTCGTCGTAGAAATTCCGCACGATGGTCGGGTGCCTCACCAGCGCAAAGCCTTCGCGATCCAGCGAGAAGCTTTTCGCGATCGGCCGCCCGTCGAAGATCGGCACATCGTGCGGCTCCGGCAGGTTGGTCGATTTCGGCTCGCCGGGCGGCGGATCGTAGGCGTAGGTGCGCGGCTTGCCCGGCGTGGGCGCGAGATAATTCAGCTCGGCGGTGACGAAGGAAAGCGGTTCGATTCTGGTTTCTTGCAGGCCCATGTGCCTTCTCCCGGCAAACGACGACTTCGCCACAATGTTTGCAGTGCCGCGGCCGGCGGCAAGCACACAAGCGAAATAGCAAGGATGCTGCCGCCGCATGGGTCGGGTGAAGAAAAATACTGTCGGGGGCGGCCGGTGCCGCGAACGGCTGTTCTCGGCAGCTCGGACCGATCAGCCGACCACGACCTCGCTGATCTGGATCACGGGCGCGATATCGGTGTAGTTCGGGATATCGCCCATGATCTCCTTGCCGTGCTGGGCCATGCCGGCTTGGAACGACTCGACCGAGTCGGAGAAGATATGGCACATGCCGACATAGGTCGCGGGCGCACCGGGCGCGCCGCCGGCGAGACCCTTGTCCACGGTGTAGGATTTGCAGGCTTCGCCAAGCCGCGCCTTCACCAGCGGCATGTGCTTGTCGCGATAATAAGTGTGGTCGAAACGCGCGCCGGGCTTGTTCGGATACATGACGCTGACCTTGATCATGACGGTCTCCCTTTTGACACCGGCCGCTTGAGCTCCGGCCTGGAGGGCACATTGCGTCAGCTTGATCGATCGTGCAACACCCGGCGCAATTTGACGATCAACTCTGATGCGGGCCGCGCATCGCCTTCATCGCGTCCTCGATGTGACGCCACTCGCGGGCATCGTCTTTATCGCCGCGGCTCTCGGACGCCTGGGCCTTCTGCGCGGCCTCGGCGATCGCCGCTGCGCCATGTCGCTCGAGCATCTGCCGCGCGATGGTGTGAACCTGCGTTTCCGACATCATGTCGCTCTCCTCATCTGGCGTGGAATTGGGGCCACGGCGATGGGTTCCCTGACCACGCGCCGGGCTTAATACAACAGACGATGAGGAGGTGTTGTTCCCTGTTCTCAGGCCACGTTGGCCTTCGCGTTCCGTTCCTCGGCCGCGAGCGCATCGAGGTCGATCAGCGCGGCATCGTCAGGCAAATCGCCCTGCGCGCTGCCATGCACATGCATCAGCGTCTGCACGCGGCGGGCGTTGAGATAGTCGACATGCTGATGCCGCAACGCAACCGCCAGCAACGCCTTGGGCAGGCCGACCATGGTGAACGCCGGCGCCTTGCATACCTGGCTGCCCTCGCGCCACAACAGCGGATTGAGGGTGTAAATCCGTTGCCGTTCGATTTCGGCCGGCAAGGTGTGCTCGGCCTCCGCGGGCGCGGCAGGCGTCGCGTTAGCATTGCCGGCACGCGTGCGCACCGCAATCGTGCGCAGCTCCCAACAGATCAAATCGGTCGCCGACATGACCTCGCGGCGGATCGCATCGACACTGGCGGCAAACTTCGTCGCTTCCGCCACCGCCGTCTTGTTCCCCGTCACAGCCTCCACCAGCGCAGTGGCGCCAGCGCCGAATCCCGGGCCCGCCCGTTCGATCGCCGCGGCGAGCGCTTCGATCTGGTCGGCGGCGAGTTCGCGGTCGCGTTGCGCTCTTGCATCCGTCAGGGCGCGTTCGGTCGCGGTGATCTGCTCGTCAAGCTCGGCAAGTTCCGTGCGCAACGTCCGTGCGCGCTCCTCGACCTCGCGCATTCTCGTTTCCGCACGCTGGAGCTTGGCTGCGCCCGCGCCGGCCACGGCAAGCTTCTCGGCGTCGGTGCGTTTCTCCATAAGGAGCTTTTCGGCGAGATCGAGCCGGGCCGCCAGCTTCCGCCGCTCATCCTGCTTGGCGAGATGCGCGCTCTCGAAGCGCTCGACCGGGCTGAGCTCACGCTTGAAGAATGCCATGCAATTACCCTCGCGGGGCGCGCGCCCCGCCGAATCAGCGGACCGCATTTTGCAAAGCCTAGTCGGAAAACTGCGATGACAATACGGCCTGTTATCGCTGCGGGATCGGCGCCGGTGGACGAAGCGAGCCGCCTGCGAGTCCGGGGCCGGGAGGCGGCTTTCTCGCGGCGATCCGAGGCGGGCGACCGCGCGGCGTCTCATCGACCGATTCCAGATAGGAGGCGAGCTCCCAGGCCACGCTGGAGTTGCTGGCGTAATGCTGCTGCAGGAACAGATAGAGCTGCAGGCGGAAGCGGCCTTTGGTCAGTCCCCTCGCGCGGTGATGGCAGGTCACGCAGGTATCGGCAAACAGCCGCGCGCCCGATTTGCCCTCATCGAGGTTTTGCGTCCGCGCCGGAGCCAGCATCAGCCACGCCGCAACGCCAAGGGCGAGCGGGAGGCACCCGCGCGAAATCGCTCTCATCATAGTGCGTAAGATCCGCCCTTCCCGATCCCCGGCTCACCTTGTCGCGGGCAAGCCTGTCAAAAAGAGGGCGCGCTTTACAAATCCGGCGGGTCGAACCAGTTGGTCAGCGCGAGCCCCCCATCGACGGTGATCGCGGCGCCCGTGACATAGCCCGACACCTTGTTGGAGAGCACGGCGAGCGCCATCGGCGCGAGGTCGTTGGCTTCGCCGAGGCGGCCGAGCGGAATGTGCTTTGCGAGCGCGGGATTGGCGACGAAGCCGCCGGCTGCGATCGCGCCGGGCACCAGTGCGTTGACGCGGATGGAATGCTGTCCCAGCGACTTCGCGAGCTCCTTCACCAGCATCGCCATCGCGGCTTTCGCCGAGGAATAATGCGGCAAGTTACGCGGCGTACCGGCATGCAGCGAGGTCAGGAACAGGAACGAGCCCGACGTTTTCGCCGCGACCAGCTTCTTCGCGAGCTCGCGCGCGAGATGAAAGCCGGCATCGATATTGACCGCGTGCATCTGGCGCCACGTGTCGTCGCCGACCGCGAGGATGTGGTCGGCCTCGTGCCGCGGAGGGGAAGCGCTATGCACGAAGTGGGTGACGCGTCCGATCCTGGCCTCGGCATGTGCGAGCAGCGCATCACGCTTGCCGGATTGCGCAAGATCGCCGACAAAGGGCACCGCAAGCTCAGGCCGCGATGCGGCCTTGATCGCCGCATCCACCCGTTCCACGCTGACGTCGGCGAACACGGTTTTCACGCCCTCGCCGACCAGCGCCAGCGCGATGGCGCGGCCGATGCCGTTGCCAGCGCCGGTCACCAGCGCCGCCTCGCGCGCGGGATCGAAGGGCGTACTCAAGAGGCTCATGGATTGTTACTCCTGCTGGCGGGAACCATCGCCGTCACTTTGGCACCCGTCAACCGCCTCAATTGGACTCTCTTGCCGCCGCATTGTCACGCTAACCCCTCGCGAGGAATCGAGGGGATACGGCATGAAGTGGAAAATCGCGTTTTCGATTTCGGCGCTGTTGCTCGCCACTCAGGCATCTGCAGACGAGCACCGCGGCGGCGACGCCGCGCTCGGCGCGCTGTCGGGAGCCGTCGTGCTCGGACCGATCGGCGCGGTTGCGGGTGCGGTGGTTGGCTACACCGCCGGCCCATCAATCGCTCATGCCTGGGGATTCCGCCGCGGAAACGCAGCGCATCGTGCGCGCGGGGCCAGGCAGGAGGCGCAAGTGTCGCCTGCGCAGGTCACGCCGGCTTCCGCGGCCGTGCCGGCAAAATCGCAATCGCGACCGGCGACGTCAGCCAGGACGGCGTCCTCGAAACCGCCGCCGGTGCAGACGCTGGAGTAGCCGCGCTATTGCAGGCCGGCGAGGCGAAAGCCCTCGACATAGGCCTCGCGCTCGGCCTCATGCTTGAACGGTATTTCCTTGGCGATCCATTCGAGCGTGACTTCGGGCTGAACGCGCTTCAACTCCTTCAGCGCCTCGGCCGCGATCTCCTCGAAACCGCCGCACGCCGCGGCCGCCGTCAGCACACGATGCCCGCCGACGAAATCGGCACGCAGCCGCACCGATTGCCGGGCAAACCGCATGGCTTCCTCGTAGTTGCGGCCGACGAACTGACAGTATGACACCACGCCGCAATAGGTCGCGGCGAACGGATCGCGCGGGCTGAGCCGGAGCGCATGGCGGGCGTGACGATCGCCCTCCTCCCAGCGGCCGCTATAGGCCAGCGCCACGCCGTAATAGCCGCGCGCCAGCGAGAAGTTCGGGTTGAGGCGCAGCGCCAGCTCGAACTCCGCGAGGCTGTCGTCGAAGCGGCGATTGAACAGATAGACGCAAGCGAGCGCCAGATGCGCCCACGGGTCCTCGCTGTCGGCGTGAATCGCCGAAAGCGCGGCGCGTTCGGCAACCGGCATCGCCTGCGCCATCGTCTCCCACCCCATATGGGCGCCGAAGCTGTGGCTTGTCGCGAGCACGCCCAGCGCCTGGCCGTAGGTCGGATCGATCTTGATCGCCTTCTCCAGGAGCGCCTGCGCCACCACATTGTCCTGCCGCGTCACGCGCCAGTAATGCGACAGCCCACGCATCACCAGATCCCAGGCGTCCATGCTGTCGGGCGCCTTGCGCTGGGCGCGGAAATTCTCGGCGGCATAGAGCTGTGGCTCGATCGCGGCGACGACCGACTGCGTGATCTCGTCCTGCACGGCGAACACGTCGGCGAGGCTGCGGTCGTATCGCTCGGCCCAGATGTGGCTGCCGGTTACGACGTCGTTGAGCTGCGCGGTGATGCGCACGCGGTCGCCGTCCTTGCGCACGCTGCCCTCGACCACATAGCCGACGCCGAGCTCCTCGCCGATCTGCTTCAGATGCACCGGCTTGCCTTTGTAGACAAAGGACGAGTTGCGCGCGATCACGTAGAACCAGCGCAGCTTCGACAGCGCGGTGATGATGTCCTCGCTGATGCCGTCCGAGAAATACTCCTGCTCGATCTCGCCGCTCATGTTGACGAACGGCAGCACGGCGATCGCGGTGCGGTCGAGCACCGGCAGCGCGAGCCGCGGATGATCCGCCTCGTGTGCCATCGGTGAAGCCAAAGGCGCCGGCTTCGCTTCAACCGTTTGCGCCTGCACTTCGCCGACGAAGCGAAAGCCCTTGCGTGCCACGGTGCGCACGAGTTGCTGGTCGCGGCCGTTGTCGTTGACCGCCTTGCGCACGGCGTTGATTCGGCTGGTCAGCGTCGATTCGGAGACGATACGGCCGTCCCAAATATTGTCGAACAGCTCGTCCTTGCTGACCACGCGGTCGCTGTTCTGCACGAGATAGAGCAGAAGATCGAACACTTGCGGCTCCAGCGCGATGCGCTGGCCGGCGCAGCTCAGCTCCCGCCGGTCGATATCAAGTACATGATTTGTAAAGAGAAATTTCACCGTCGCAGTTCCGGCCGTCACTCATCCTCAAGAAAAATCAAGCCCGCCTGAAGGCAAAATCAAGCTGGCCTCAGAGTCTTTGGGTCCTCGCGAGAGCACCTTCGGTTCACCGCGGCATAACCGCGATGCAAACGGGACAGGAGACACCCATGGCGAGCACGACCGCGGCAAGGCAGACTTCCGCGAGTACAGCGAACTCCGATCTCTCCGCGCTGAAAATCAGGCAGCAAGCCGCCTGGTCGGCGGGCAACTACGCCGTGGTCGGCACCACCCTGCAGATCGTCGGCGAGCAACTCTGCGAAACGCTGGATCTGCGCGCCGGAGCCAAGGTGCTGGACGTCGCGGCCGGCAACGGCATGGTGACGCTCGCGGCCGCACGCCGCTGGTGCGACGTCACCTCGACCGACTACGTGCCGGCTCTGCTCGAACAGGGCCGCGCCCGCGCCTCCGCGGAGGGGCTTGCGATCGGCTTCATGGAGGCCGATGCCGAATCCCTGCCGTTCGACAACGCCTCGTTTGACGTGATCGTCTCGACCTTCGGCGTGATGTTCACCCCGAACCAGCCGCAGGCGGCAAGCGAATTGCTCCGCGTCTGCAAGAGCGGCGGCAAGATCGGCCTCGCCAACTGGACGCCGGAAGGATTCATCGGCCAGGTCTTCAGGACGCTCGGCAAATATCTGCCGCCGCCGGCCGGCGCAAAGTCGCCGGCGCTATGGGGCACCTTCGCGCGCCTCGACGAGCTGTTCGGCGCCGAGGCCGCCTCGATCAAGGCGGAGTCGCGGATGTTCAAGTTCCGCTACCGCTCGCCCGATCATTTCCTCGACGTGTTCAAGACGTTCTACGGGCCGGTGCTGAAAGCCTTTGCCGCGCTGGACGCACCGACCCGAGAAAACCTCCGCAACGACCTGCACGCGTTGATCGTGCGCATGAACAAGTCGGGCGACTCCACCATGGTGGTGCCGAGCGAATACCTCGAGGTCGTGATCACCAGGCGGTGAGCCCCGGCCAATCCTTTTTCAAACCAGGAGTGCCTTCAATGAGCAGAGTGATTGCCCTTGTCTACGGACTGGTGTGTTACGCGTTGTTCTTCGTCACGTTCCTTTATACTATCGCCTTCGTCGAAGACTTCCCCGTGCCGCGCACGATCGACGCCGGCCTGCACGCGCCGATGACGGAAGCGCTTGTTATCAACATGCTGCTGATGGCGCTGTTTGCGATCCAGCACAGCGTGATGGCGCGGCCGCAATTCAAGGCATGGTGGACGCAATTCGTGCCGAAGTCGATCGAGCGATCGACCTACGTGTTGTTCGCCACCGCGTTGCTCGCGCTGTTGTGCTGGCAGTGGCGGCCGATCCCGGCTGTCCTTTGGCATGTCAGCGACCCCCTGGGTGCGGCCATGCTGACCGGCGTGTCCCTGCTTGGCTTCCTGATCGTGTTGTCCAGCTCGTTCCTGATCAATCACTTCGAGCTGTTCGGATTGTATCAGGTCGCCAACAACCTGACGGGCCGCCAGGCACCGGCGCCGCGATTCTACACCCCGCTGTTCTACAAGTTCGTGCGGCATCCGCTCTATCTCGGCTTCATCATTGCCTTCTGGGTGACGCCGACAATGACCGCGGGCCATCTGCTGTTCGCAGCCGTCAACACTGTGTACATCCTCATCGGCATCCTGCTCGAGGAGCGCGACCTGGAAGACGTGTTCGGAGACGACTATCGCCGCTACCGGCGACGCGTGGCGATGCTCGTGCCCTGGCGTCGGTCATCGTGACCGCTCTCTCCACATTGCAACGACAAAACGCGATCCGGGCCCGTGTCCGGATCGCACCGTCAATCAACGAGAGTGTGCAATGACACTTTCAGACATTTCCCGCGCGCGAGACCAGACGGGCTGCGTGATCGCGTTGCATTGCTCGCTCGGCTCGGGCCGGCAGTGGACCAAACTAACCGAAGCGCTCGGCCCCAGGCGCCGGGTGATCGCACCCGACATCGCCGGCTATGGCGACAGCGGCATTCTCGACCTGCCGCTGACGCTCGCCGATGAAGTCGCGTTCCTGATGGACCGCATCGACGCGGTCACAGGACCGGTTCATCTTGTCGGCCACTCCTATGGCGGCGCCATCGCGTTCAAGATGGCGACGGATTCCCCGCTCGCGAGCCGCGTGCGCAGCCTGACCTTGATCGAGCCGGTGCTGCCGACGCTGCTGAAGGAGAATGCCGCGGACCGGCGATTGCACGATCTGTTCGCACAGCTGGCACGCAATGTTTCCGTCGACTTGTCGAGAGGCATGGCGGTCGAAGCGATCGACCGCTTCATGACATATTGGAACGGTTCTGCCGCGGCCGAGCCGCTGTCGACCGAGGCCAAGCTGCGCATGGTCGCGCATATCGACAAGCTTGCCTGCGATTTCGCCGCCGCACTTTCGGAGGGCAACGTCAGCGCAAACGCGGCCGGCATCAAGGTGCCGACCTTGCTGTTTTCGGGCGGGCTGTCGCCTTACATGACCCAGCGCATCGTTGGACGGCTCGGTTCGCTCATCGAGGGCGCGGAGATGCATCACCTCCCGTCGGCAGGCCACACGCTGCCGCTCACCCATGCGCGGCAGATCAATCCGCAGATATCAGCGCACATTGCGCGTGCCGACGATCTCGCTGAGATCACGCTGGCCTCCAGCCTCGCCCCGGACGGCCGGGCCGCCGATCGCGAGCTTGGGCCCGCGCCGAAATAGCCATGCGAGACGTGAGGCGAGCTTACAGCAGCTTCGCCCTTGCGAATAACGAGCGCAGGGCGTTGGTCGCCGGCACCGTCATCATGGCGTTGCCGGCGGCGCGTTCGAGCAGGTCGACGGCGTCGTCGTGCAGGCTGCGAAACTCCATCCACTCGATGGAGCGGAGATTGGTGAGAAACCGATAGGCCTGTCCGACGGTCGCGATGCACACGCTTTTGCCGTTCAGGCGAATCCTGAACGTCGTCCGCAACGGCGTTTCGGAGGCGGATGTCGCGTTCACGTCCGGCGCAAGGAACGTCACGATTGCGAGGTCGTGCGCGACGCTGTCGCGGGCGCGGCGGTCATGGTCGGCACCACGACGAGGCGGTTGATCTCGCCGTCATCATAGGCCTTGCGGAAGCGAACGTAGTCGCGGATCGACACGCAACCGTTCGAATCGCCCTCGGGACCGAGCATGAAGCTGTGGACCAACAGCCCGGCACGCCCGAGCGCGTCGCTGCCATCGGCGGGAATCATGCGCAGCGCGCGCACGCCATGAAACAGTTTTTCGCGCGGCCGCAGATCGTAGACCGCGGGCGGCGTGGCGCCGGCGTTGCGCGCCTGCACGTGCTCGGGATCGTCCTTCAGGGTGCCGAGGCCGGAATGCGCCTCCAGCGTCAGGCCATTCGGCAGATAGACCGCATGGGCGGAGATATCATAGACAGCGGTCTGGCTGTCATAGCCGAGCGACTGGAGGTCGGGATGCGAGCGGAACAGCCCGTCGCCCGGCGTCAGTGAGGCGAGCGTCAGACGCGCAGGCCAGAGATCCGACAGCTTTTGCAGCAATGTACGATCGGGTTTGGCCGGCACCTCAGACCGGGGCACCGTATCGATCGCCGCAGCGGACGCAACGGACGCAACAGTCGTAACCGTGACGTCGGCGGCGGCAGGCCGCGATCGCGGCAGCGGCACATCGGGCGCACTCGCCGGCTGCGGCGTCTCGAGCAAAGTGCTGCGCCACTCGCCGAGCTGCAGCCTCTCGGCCAGCAAACTCCTGGCGTCCTGCACCTTGGATTCAAGCGCGGCCAATGCGGAGCGGTCCAGCGGCTGCAGAACGTGGCCGCGCAGGGATTGCGGCGCGGCCACTTGAGCAAAGCGCTCTTCGAAAGAAACAAGCTCATGCGCCACGGGGGACGTGACAGGCGATGAGAAGGACTCGCTGATCCATGCCGCTGCGCCACAGGCGCAGGCGAGCGCGCCGCACAGCAGCGCAGCCTTATCCGACAATCCGATGCGGCGACGCGGCTGCAAACGACCAGCCATCGCTGTTTCGAACGTCATTCCATCCCCAATTCCACCTTCAGCGGGGTGCCCATCCCTGAGAAGGTCTTCGACCAGCCGAAGCAGTATACGAGCGCCGGAACTGCGGCAAATCCTAGACGCTTCGCCGCGCCCGTCACAGGGATATCGACTTTGGTAGAAGCCGGCGGCCGTTGTTTTTGCGGTGTTAAGTATGCCCCATCGCGCCGCTGGCCGATTTCAAGTTTTCACCACAATTGATTGCCGGAAATGGGCGCGCTTTCCCTGATGGGGATTCTCATGCGGATCGCAAAGCTCACCCTCGCCGGTTCCATCGCGGCGTTTGCCCTTGCCGCAACGCCCGCGTTCGCGAAGGACGCGTCGCCAGCCCAGAAAACCGAGGATCAGTCGGCCTCCTGCCATTCCTATCGGATGGCGGCAGACGGATCGTGGTCGGTCCTGCCGTGCCATGAGGCCGGGCAGACCGAGCACAAACCGCCGCCGAAGGCTGGCGAACAGGAGCCGCGGTAGGGCATCGGCGCCGGAGCGCTACTCCGCGAAGCCGACGTAACGCACGAAGTCGTCGTGCGGCTTGCGGTCCGAACGCACACCATTGGCGGGGAACGAGTCGTCGGGATATCCCATGGCGACGCAGGTCATGATGACCTGATCTTCGGGGATCCCGGCGACCTCTCGCACGATGTCCGAGCGCATGATGCCCTGCCCGTTGATCACGCTGCCGAGCCCGCGATCCCATGCGGCGAGCACGATGCCGTAGCACAGCGCGCCGAGATCGAAATGACAGACCGCGCCGGGATCGAGCACGCGGTCATAGGTCAGGACCAGCGACACCGGCGCGTCGAACTGCCGGAAGCCGCGCAGCACCCAATCCTGCCGCATCGGCTTGTCGTCGCGCGCAATCCCCATCGCGCCGAACAGTTTTTTGGCGATGTCGACCTGGCGCTCGCGATGCACGCCCTGATATTCGCCGTGGCTGACGATGTCGCGCTTCGGCCTCGCGCCCGCGATCATCTCTTCCATGTTGCGGCGGCGTACCTCGTCGAGCGGCTCGCCGGTCAGGGCATGGATGTGCCAGGGTTGGGTGTTCATCGACGAGGGCGCACGTTTGGCGACCTCGACGATCTCGGCGATGACCGCGCGGGGGACCTGCTTCTTCTTGAATCCGCGCACGCTGCGGCGCGATTGGACCAACTGCTCGAAATCCATTTCCTTCCCCAAAACCCCGACCGGCGCAGCCTTGTAGCGCACCGCGCAGCAGCCGTCATCGGCGGAATTGCCAGCCGGGGCGCGCCAATGCACTAATGAGAGCGGGCCTTTGCCAAGGTCTCCGAGGGCGTCTCACCGAATCGCAAACGGTAGCTCGCCGAGAAGTCACCGAGATGCCAGAAGCCGAACGCAAGGGCGCAGGCCTTGATGCTGTCGGTCCCCGCAAGCAGCGCCTTGCGTACGAGCCATAAGCGCCGTAACCGCAGATAACGGTGCAGGCTCATTCCGCGGTAGCGCCGGACCGCATCGTGCAAGGTGCGAACCGAGACGCCGACTTGTCGAGCGAGTGCCTCGCTGTAGACCGGTTTGCTGAGACGGCTCGACAGCACCTCTTCGATGTCCTTGAAGATCTTGAATTGCCGGGTGGAGTTAGCGTAGGTGGTCCATCCGGACGGAATGACATCGGCAAACGCCGCGTCGACCCCGGCGAGCAGCGATTCCCTGATTGCTGCAGATGCCTCGGTCGCGCTGATGCTGTCGGCAAGCTGAGGTGCAACCGTCAAGACCTGCACCACCAACTCGCGCAGACGCTGTTGAGCCGCGACGCTCGTCTCGAAGATCTGGAAGTTCACCGCCGCACGGGGCCAGCCTCGATCCTCCACCGTCGGCCGGAACACAATCCCGGCGTATCTCCGCTCTGTCCGTTCGACGGAGCTAAAGGCTGCGCCACCGTCTCCGATGACGACCACCGCGTGATCTCTGTCCGCTCCGTTGAATCGGATGGGAGCGCCTTCGTCATCCATCGTGAAGCCGATCGTGGTGCAGTTTGGCGCCAGCCTTGCGTCGATGATCCGCGGAAACGATCGGGTGAAATTCACGTCGCATCCCGCGAGATTGAGGACGGTTTGTTCGGCCGAGATCGTGCGCACCAGCGGCGTGAAATCCACTTCGAGGCTGCGCACCGAGCTGCGAAACGCGTCGATGTCGGTAAACCGAAACGTTTTCGGAACCAGATCGGGGATGAAAACACCGGAGCTCATTCCGCCACCTGTTTAAAGGATGGTCCGGACTCAATTGGACGGAAATTCAAAGTCGAGACGGATAAGAACGCTCACCTCAGGCAGAGCAATTCTGCCGAATTTCGATATCGTTTCAGCGCGTTACCCCAGGTATCACAACACCAGCCGGCAAGCTCAATATAGCAAATGTTAAGTTTCGAAGCGAAAGCTGTCGTCTTTGAAACAAATACGTTTCAACGGCGAAATTGTCACACCCATGAGCGCCATTGCTTCGGCGGATTTGTTGGACGAGTTGGAAGCCGCGCTGCAGGAGGGCTCGGCCGACCGGCGCGTGCGCACGCTGCAGCGGCTAGCCGAGCTGCTACGGTCATGCGCTGAGCAGCTAAGTCCATCGCAAATCGGCGTTTTCGACGACGTGCTGGTCCGGCTTCTTGAATGCGTGGGAGCCAGCGCACTTGCGGAACTCAGCAGCTCTCTGGCTGATTTCGCCGCACCGCCAGAAAAGACCGTTCGACAGCTCGCGCGGCACCAAAGCCCGACTGTGGCCGTCCCGCTCTTGTCCAAGTCGCCGGTCCTCGCGGACTCGGACCTCATCGAGATCGCGAAGAACCGCAGTCAACAGCACCTTGTCGCAGTTGCCGGCCGGCAAAACCTCAGCGCGGCCCTCACCGATGTTATCCTGAAGATGGCCGGCAGGGACGCCTCGCGTGCGCTGGCGAAGAATCCAACGGCCCGCCTCTCCCAGGCGGGCCTGATTGTCCTGATGGCGGCAGCCAAGCGCGACGAGACACTGGCAGAGTCGCTCGGCCTTCGGCCGGATCTGCCGACGGGAACGCTGCGGGAGTTGCTCTCCTCCGCCACCGCAACCGTTCGCGCCCGGTTACTCAAGGCCGCTCCGGCCGAACTGAAGCGGAAAATTCAGGCGGAGCTGGACAGCATTGACGCCCAGGCAAAACCGCAGACGCAAGGTCCGTTGGGGACCTCCGACGCACACGCCGCCGTTGCGGTGCTCAGCCGCACCGGGAAACTCAACGACTCGAGCGTCAACCGCTTCGCCATGCGGCGTGAATACGCCAACGTCATTGCGGCGCTGTCGCTGCTGTCGGGCGCGACGGTGGAAACCATCGCGCCGTTGATGGACGAGAACGGCGGCGAGGGTCTGATCATCGCTTGCCGGGCCTCCCGTCTGGACTGGCAAACGACATCGGCCATTCTCAACAACCGGCGTGTTCCGCCGCTTTCCATGCAGCAACTTGAGCAGGCCAAAGGGATGTTCGAGATGCTCTTCGTGTCGACGGCTCAATACACGATCCGCTTTGAGCCTCCGCCCGTGGGCGCGGGATCAAATGACAATGCGGTTGCCGCCGTGGGAGAACGCGCATGAGGGGAGAGAATCGACGAGCCTCCCGCGTTCGATTTGACCACACACATCGGGTCACCCTGATGGGTGTCGACGGCACATGGCGGCGAAGCTGCTTCCTGCTCGATGCCTCGGCAAGCGGCGCCAAGCTCGAGATCGACGGACCGGCGGGCGTACTGCAGTCGAAGGAGTTTTTCCTGGTGTTGTCATCCACCGGCCTCGCCTTCCGGCGTTGCGAAATGGTTTGGGTGGATGGATCGCAAATCGGCGTGAGATATGTCGGGAACGACACGGGCAAGAAGCCTCGCTCCGCCAATTCGCATGACTAGACGAATGCAAAATTCTCGATCTCAGCGCATGCGGCTTGACATGGAGCTGGTTTCGTCACGGACGATTCCGTTTATCGACAGCGGGTCTCTGGCGCCAGGTCAGGCTCGCGAAGCGCTGTTTCGTGCCAACGGCGATCGCTTCGTGCTCTATCTTGCAGATGGCGCTTCTTCGTCGGCCGGAGAAGAGCGCGTCATCTTTCTCGAACTGAGAGAAGCGTTGATCTGGCTCAACGAACCGCCGGAACAATCCGGATCGTTCTGGAGATGACCTGCGACCGCAGCCAGAAGGCGTAGCGCACCAATGCTTGTTCACATCGTTTCAGACAATTCAACCAAGCTGGCTGGCGTAAGGTCCCTGCTCGAGAAGAGGTATGACCTGACGTCAGAATTGCTGAACGGCGTGAGCGTCCAGCGCAGCGGGATGCAGGCGCTGGTCGTCAAGGCCGACCTGCGCGTGCTTCAGAACATTTCCGCGCTCAGAAAAATCCTCGACAGTCTGCCGAACGTCGACAAGCGCATCTTTCTGCTCGATGACGCGGCCCATCTGTCGGCGTCACAAGCTTATGCGTTGGGTGCAAGCTGCGTGTTGCAGGGGCAGCTCAATCAAGCCAAGCTTCTGAAGGAGCTGGCCAACTGCATGCCGGCCGAACCGTCTTCCGCCGATGCGCTGAGCACCCAGGCCGTGGCAAGCGCCGGCGAGGTTGCACTCGCCTCGATGTTTGCGGCCGTGGCGAGCGGTATGCCGATTGACGTTGCCGCCGCGCACAAGGCCGGTGAAACGATCACCGGCGCCATTGAGGAATATGGTTTGTCGAAGTGGCTCGCAACGGTTCGGAAGCACCACGAGGGAACGTATCAACATTGCCTTCTGGTGACCGGGGTTGCCATCGATTTTGGATTGAGTCTCGGCTTTCCAAAAAAGGATTTGGAGCGGCTGCACTCAGCGGCGATATTTCATGACATTGGCAAGGCAACTATCCCGCTCACTGTCCTCGATAAGCCAGGCAGATTGGACGACAGGGAGCGCGCGATCATCGAGACGCATCCGGGCGCCGGATACGACATACTCAGGGACAACAGCTCGATCTCAGCAGAAATCCTGGACGGGGTTCGGCACCATCACGAATATCTCGACGGAAGCGGCTATCCAGACAAGCTTTGCGCGGAAAGCATCTGCGACCTCGTCCGCGTGTTGACTATCTCGGACATCTTCGCCGCCTTGATCGAGGACCGGCGCTACAGGCCGCCGATGCCGCGCGCCGATGCCTACGGCATCCTTTGCGGAATGAACGGCAAGCTCGAGAAAGCGCTCGTGTCCGCATTCAAGGACGTCGCGTTGTCCCGCTAATAATTCCCGACAATCCTTCTTTGCTGGCCGATGATTGCGGGCGTCGCGCGCGGCCTCTATGCTTGAATCCACAACAAGAAAGCACCCAAGGACGCCGAAATGCCCGCGCCTCTCGATCCCGTCGTCGCCCAGATCATTCCGCTGCTGCCGCTGCGCGATCCCACGACCATGACGCCGCAAAGTGCCCGCGATGCGTTGCGGGCGCTGGCGGCTTCGCGTGCGGGAGTGCCGCCGCCCCCGGTTGCCGAGGTCAGGGATATCAAGGTCCAGGGCGGCGCCGGACCGCTTGCGGCGCGGGTCTATCGCCCCGCCCCCGGCAAGTCGCCAACGGTCGTGTTCTTCCACGGCGGCGGCTGGGTCGCTGGCGATCTGGAGACCCATGACCGCCAGGCGCGATGGCTCGCGATCGAGACCGGCGCGGTGGTGGTCTCCGTCGATTACCGCCGCCCACCCGAAACGCGTTTTCCGGGCGCCTTCGAGGATGCTTTTGCCGCCGTGAGAGACGTCGCAAACCGTATCGCGGAATTTGGCGACGACGCCGATCGTCTCGGCGTTGCCGGCGACAGCGCGGGTGGAAATCTGGCGGCGACCACCGCGATCGCCTGCCGCGACGGCGGCATCAAGCTCGCCGCACAGCTTCTGGTCTATCCCGTCACCGACGTGTTCGGGAATTTCGCGGATGCCGCCGAGAACGCGCGCTTCCCGTCACGCGCCGCCAATGCAGACGGCTATTTCCTGTCGCGTGCGGTGATGGAGTGGTTTTGCGGCCACTATCTCGCCGACAAGGCGCATGGGTCCGATTGGCGCGTGTCGCCGCTGCGGGCCAGGGACCATGCGGGGCTCGCACCCGCCATCGTCTGTACCGCCTGGTACGACCCGCTGCGCGACGAGGGCATTGCCTATGCCGCCGCGCTCGAAACCGCCGACGTCCCGACCCGGCACTACGGTGGCGAAGGCCTGATCCATGGCTATTTCGGGCTGGGCGAGGCGTCCGAGGTCGCGCGCGCGGAGGCGCAGCGTGCACGGGCCGATTTCAAGGCGCTGCTGCATCGCTGATCCTGACTGGAAGATGAACGCGGCCGGCGGCGTGGCGGAAATTATTGCATCGCATCGACCGGCATGGAGCTTGATTGCCTGACGATTCCAAGTTCCAATCCCCAAACTTTTCTTCGTCCAGGGAGACAACACGATGAAGCGGATTTTATTGGCTGCCGTTATCGCCACTTTCGCGGCCGGCTCGGCCTTCGCACAGGACGCGTCCTGCGACGCCAAGGCAGTCGGCAAGGACGGCAAGCCGCTCGCGGGCGCGGCGAAAACCTCGTTCATGAAGAAGTGCACCCACGATGCCTGCGAGGCCAAGGCCGTCAGCGCTGACGGCAAGAAGCTCTCGGGCGCCGCAAAGACCGCCTCCATGAAGAAGTGCGAAGCCGGCGGCTAATCGCTACAGCCACCAATGCAAAAGGGCGGCCGCACGGCCGCCCTTTTTCGTTTGCCTGCGGATTATCAAACCTTTCCGGTGTGGCCCCAGGTCTCGTCCCAGTCCTGACCATTGGCATCGATCACGCGGCCGTCGGCCTCGAAGAATTTGTTCGGGACCTGGAAGATCGCAAGCATCAGCCCACCCTCCGGACACCAGGCGACATGGCGGCTGTGCGCCTCGCGCCAGATGAACTCACCGGCCTTGCATACGATCCCCTTGGCCGGACCTTCCTTGTCGACGAGAGAGCCTTCCAGCACATAGGTCTGCTCGATATTGACGTGCTCG
>Ga0070741_10008988_pt1 | contig 19704 bp, 17 predicted proteins | sample Coa_R1_4_FD_66440 | JGI IMG/M metagenome (GOLD analysis project Ga0070741, IMG submission 66440) | Surface soil microbial communities from Centralia Pennsylvania, which are recovering from an underground coalmine fire - Coalmine... | ecosystem: Environmental > Terrestrial > Soil > Unclassified ...
GGTGCGCTACGACCGGGACGGCGACCAGCACTACGACGTCGCCTCGGCGCTGATCAAGTCGATCCGGGGCTCGGACGTGGACGCGGCGCTGCACTACCTCGCCCGGATGATCGAGGCGGGGGAGGACCCGAGGTTCATCGCGCGCCGGCTGGTCATCTCGGCCAGCGAGGACATCGGCCTGGCCGATCCGACCGCGCTGCCGACCGCGGTCGCGGCGATGCAGGCGGTGTCGTTCATCGGCTGGCCGGAGGCGCGCATCAGCCTGGCCCAGGCGGTCATCGCGCTGGCGCTGGCGCCCAAGTCGAACGCGGCGATCTCGGCGATCGACGCGGCGCTGGCCGACGTGCGCGCGGGCCTGGCCGGACCGGTGCCGATGCACCTGCGCGACGGCCACTACAAGGGCGCTGCGAAGCTCGGGCACGCGCAGGGCTACATCTACCCGCACGACCTGCCGAGCGCGGTCGCGGCGCAGCAATACGCGCCGGATGCCATTCACGGCAAGCGGTACTACAACCCGACGCGCCACGGGATAGAGGAGCGCTACGCCGACCGCGTCGAGAAGATCCGTGCCGTGCTGGCCGGGGAGAGCAGCGAGACGCGGCCCGAGTCCGACGACGCCTAGTGCGAACTCAGTCCGAGTGAATCGGCGGCCTGCCGGAAGGCGGCGAGTGCCCGGTCGTCGAAGAGCACGAACCTGATCTCCTCCACGCGCGTCGGGGACTGAGAAACCGTCCGCAGTGCGATGACGGCAGCGTCGTCGACCGGCCAGCGATAAACGCCGGTGGAGATGGCGGGAAGCGCTATCGATCGCGCGCCGAGCCCGTCCGCGACGAACAGGCTGTTGCGATGACAGTCGGCCAGCAGGGTTGAGCGATCCTCGCTCGCCGAGAAAACCGGCCCGACCGTGTGGATGACCCAGCGTGCGGGCAGCCTTCCAGCCGTGGTCGCGACCGCCTGGCCGGTCGGCAGGCCGCGGCCGTAGGTCGACGCGCGCAGCGCCCGGCACTCCTCCAGGATCTCCGGCCCGCCCCGCCGGTGGATCGCGCCGTCCACGCCGCCCCCGCCGAGCAGCGAGGAGTTCGCGGCGTTCACGATCGCGTCGACGTGCTGCTCGGTGATGTCCCCGCGCAGCAGCGTCAGCCGGGGCGCGCCGGAGGCGTCGGTCACGAGCCGACCGGCTCCCGTCGCGGTGCTCCGCGCCGGATCAGCAGGTAGACCTCGCAGCCGAGGCAGAAGTCGAAGGCGGCGTTGAGGAAGGCGGCGGCCAGTGCGAACGCGGTGAAGACCAGGCCGAGCGCGGTGACTCCGGACAGGTAGCCGAGGGTGCCGACGGCGGCGAACGCGAAGCCGACGCCCTGGGCGAAGGTCGGGGGCGCGGGATTCTCCAGTTCGGTCGGCGTCGCCAGGCGCGGCCGGATGAGCTTGCGGTACAGGTAGCCGTACGGCGCGTACTTGAGCCCGGAGAAGGCGCCGAGCGCGAAGACGACCGTCTGCGCGGCGAGCAGCCAGCCGTTGCCGGTGAGCAGCACGACGGCGAGTACCACCGTGGTGATCACGGCGCCGAAACGCGGGCCGCGCGGGTCGATGAAGGCAGCGGGTTGAGCCTGGGGCGGGTTTGACGACACGGCGATTCGCTCCGAATTGGCGTCAGAAATGCAGGAGAGGAAGTGAGCCGAGGAAGTAAGCCACAGAGACTCGAAGGGTCTGCGGAGGCTACGGATTCGGCTCGGGCCGCGGCCTGATCGGCTCTGCGGCGGCCTGGATCGGCGCTGAGTCAGCGCTGGATCAGCTGTGGCAAGCCGGACACGCGCAGGTGCACACGCGGCAGTGGTCTACCGCGCGCCTGCGAGTGAGTAGCTCTCCTTGCATGTCTCTATCGTACGGACACGTCAAGCGCGGCAAGGACCTGTTCCTTCCGCGGTACGCCGGAGGCCCGAGCGGTCACGCGCCCGGCGCCGTCCAGCACCAGCGTCGTCGGTGTGCGCAGAATGCCGATCTCACGCACGAGGTCCAGGTGCGCCTCGGCGTCGATCTCGATGTGCTCGACACCGTCCACCTTCGCAGCCACGTCCGCGAGGATCACCTTGGTCGCGCGGCACGGCTGGCAGAAGGCCGAAGAGAACTGCAACAGCGTGGCGCGGTCGCCCAGGGCGCGTCCGAGCTGTTCAGCGGTCAGCACCGGCTGCGCGCCGCGGTCCGGCCGCCGCGCTGCCTGGTCCGCGTTGTCGTCGCCCTCGACTTCGGCACCGGGAATCGGCATCGTCTCGTCTAAGGGCCGCTCGTTCAACACGCCGTTGTCCAAGGCCGCCGGATGGATTCGGACGCGACCGTCCGTCCGCTTCCGCCACACGCCGAAGGCGCTCGCCAGCGCGAGCACGACGATAAGCACGATCAAACCGGTGGCCACGTCGTTGTGCAGCGCGGTCGGTGGTCGCGTTATTCCGGCTTGTCAGTCGGCGACCTTGCCGCGCTATCTCCGCGCTCGTCAGTCGGTGACCGCGCCGCTCGCCGCGTACTGCGGCTCCAGCACATGCGATGCAGCCGCGGTCCGCGCGCGCCTGACGCGGTGCGTCACAGTCACCGCCGCCGCCGCCAGTGCACCCGCCGCGCCGACGAAGCCGACCGCGGCGAAGCCGAAGGCGGGCGAGGAGTGGTCGATCATCGCGCCCGCCAGCGGTGCGCCCAGCGCGTTGCCCAAGGTCAAGGCCGCCGAGTGCAGCCCGAGGGCCTCGCCGCGAGCCGACTCCGGCACCCGGTGACTCACCGCGACCACGGTCTGTGCGACCGTCGGCGCGCAGGCCAGACCGGCCGGGATCAGCGCGAGCGCGAGCAACGGCCAGCTGTGCGCCATGCCGACGGGTATCGTCGCCGCTCCGAGCAAGGTCATCAAAGTGAGCATGCCGAGCGGCCGAGGTATCGCGCCGTGTATGAAGCCGCCGATCATCGAGGCCCCGCACCACACGATGATGGTCACTCCGGCCCACTGCACCTGCCCGTGCGCGCGCAGCACCGCGACGATCGAGACGTCGGTCCCGGACAGCACGACCGTCGCGGCCACGGCGACGAACAGCACCAGCGCGAAGCCCGGCCCGAACCAGCTGCGCCGCGCGGGCCGCAGGCCGGCCGCGGCCGCCGCGTCGGGCCCGGTGACCCGCGGGTTGTACGCCCACATCACAGCTGCGGCGAAGGCCAGCGCCAGGCCGAGCGCGCGCAGGGTGGATATCCCGTCGCCCAGCTGCGTGATCAGGAGCACGGCGAGCGCCGGGCCGACCATGAAGGCGATCTCCACGGCCATCGAGTCCAGCGAATACGCCTGACGGCGCTGCTCCCGCGGCACCCTGGCGGCCAGCGACTGCCGCACCAGCGGCATGATCGGCACCTGCAGCATCCCGCCGAGCACCGCCGCCGGGATGAGCGCGGCGAACGGCAGCATCGGCGCCGTGGTCCAGAACGCCAGCGCCGCGACGCCGGTCACCCCGAGCACCGGCCGCGGCCCGCGCCGGTCCACCACCCGCCCGAGCAGCGGGGAGCCCACCGCGAGTCCGACCGTGAACGCGGCACTGGCCGCGCCGGCCGCTCCGTACCCGAGATGGCGGTCCAGCACGACGCTCAGCGTGAGCGCGGTGCTGGTCGCCGTCCCCGGTATCCGGGCGATCAGCGCGACGAGCATGAACAGCCGCATCCCCGGGATTCGGAGGACGGAGCGGTAAGGGGCCAGGTGCATGACGGTCGACTACCTCCAAGAGGATGTTCCCAGATGCCACCGACAACCAACAGCGCGATTCCGCCGCCGACCCACCGCGCGATTTGACAACAAGCGTTGGCCAACGAAGATGGACATCACTAAGCGCACCTGACCGAGGAGCCCCGATGACCGTGCCGGACCGCCGCTTCACCGATCGCTCGGCCCCGGCCCGCGCCGCGATCCTGGCCGCGGCCCGCTCGCGCTTCGCCGCCGACGGGTACGACAAGGCGACCATCAGAGCGATCGCCGCGGAGGCCGGCATCGATGCCTCCATGGTCATCCGCTACTACGGCAGCAAAGCAGAGCTCTTCGAAGCCAGCTCCGCCATCGACCTCGCGCTGCGCGAGACGGTCCCGACGCACGAGGGCCCCGAGCGCCTCGCCGAGGAGTACGGCCACGCGTTCATGGCCCGCTGGGAGAGCGGCACCAACGAGGTCGAGCAGCTGCTGATCCGCACGGCGCTCACGCACCAGGACGCCGTCGGCCAGATTCAACGGATCTTCGACGAGCAGATCAAGCCGCCGATCCTCGCCGTCCTCGGCGACGACCCCGACGCGGAACTGCGCGCCGCGCTGGTCATGACCCAGACCTTCGGACTGGCGATCTGCCGCTACCTGCTAGGACTCGACCCGATCGCGTCGGCCGACCCGGCCACGCTGGAACGCGCCATCCGCGATTCCATCCGCACGCACCTGACCCGATCCATGCGCGATGACGCCGACGAGCCGTTGCACGAGCCGGTCACCGAGCCCTGAGCCCGAAACACGATAGTGTCTGCGCCGACGGGCAACAGGGCGAAGGGATGGATCCCAAGGTGTCGGCAGGAGCAGTCGTCGGGCTGGTATTCGCGATCTTCTTCGCGATCGGGGTCATCTTCCTGTGCTTCGTCCTGCTGCGGCTCGCCGAGGTGCTCAAAGAGGCCGGGAAGCTGGTGGCCGGGATCGCCGACCAGACCGTGCCGCTGCTCGGCGAGGTGACCACCACCGTGGTCACCGCCAACCAGCAGCTCGGGCGGGTCGACACCATCACCGAGAACGTCGCCAACCTCTCCGGCAACGCCTCCGCGCTCGCCTCGACCTTCTCGGCGACGGTCGGCGGCCCGATGATCAAGGCGGCGGCCTTCTCCTACGGCGTGCGCACCGCGCTGGCCAACCGCCGCAAGGCCGACGTGGAGAAGCGGGTTCGCGCCGAGATCAAGGCCGAGCGCAAGGCCAAGAAGGGCTAAGGGCAGCAGCGATGGGCAAGCGGGTGTTCTGGATCGCGCTCGGCGCGACCGCCGGCGTCCTGGTCGTCAGGAAGGCGTCCAAGGCGCTGCACAAATTCACCCCGTCCGGGATCGCCGACGGCGCGGCCGGGCTGCCCGGGGCGATCGGCGGGGCGTTCCAGGATTTCGCCGACGATGTGCGTACCGCGGCCGCCGAGCGGGAGTTCGAGCTGTACCGGGTGCTCGGCGTGGACGTGGCCGATCCTTCCGAGGGCGACAAGAAGCTCCCGCGGTAGCAACGCGCACGCTGCCGGAGGAACCGCATCTGCTGCGGTGTATACCCTGCGAGGGGATATATGGGACTGGCCTGGGTCCGCTTCCTGAGACAATGGCATCCGTGCCCGGCCGCGCAGCCGGGCACACGCGCCCCGCGCAGCGAGCGCTCCCGTATGAAAGCCAGGGCGCGTTACCGAACTGATCGACCGACAGACCGACCGTTCCGAGAGGCACAGGACCGATGGACTCCGCAGAAATCCGCCGTCGCTGGCTCGACTTCTTCGTCAAGCGCGGACACGCCGAGATCCCCTCTGCCTCGCTGATCGCCGCTGACCCGACGCTGCTGCTGGTCAACGCGGGCATGGTGCCGTTCAAGCCGTACTTCCTCGGCCAGGAGGCCCCGCCCGCGCCGCGCGCCACGTCCGTGCAGAAGTGCGTGCGCACCCTCGACATCGACGAGGTCGGCAAGACCACCCGGCACGCGTCCTTCTTCCAGATGTGCGGCAACTTCTCCTTCGGCGACTACTTCAAGGAAGGCGCCATCAGCTACGCCTGGGAGCTGATGACGAGCTCCGTCGAGGCGGGCGGCTACGGCCTGGACGGCGACCGGATCTGGGCCACCGTCTACCTCGACGACGACGAGGCCTACGGCATCTGGCACGACAAGATCGGGATCCCGGCCGAGCGCATCCAGCGGCTCGGCATGGAGGAGAACTTCTGGTCCATGGGCGTGCCCGGCCCCTGCGGACCCTGCTCGGAGCTGAACTACGACCGCGGTCCCGCGTACGGCGAGGCAGGCGGACCAGCCGTCAACGGCGAGCGGTACCTCGAGGTCTGGAACCTCGTCTTCATGCAGTACGAGCGCGGCGCGGGCACCGGCAAGACGGACTTCCCGATCCTCGGCGACCTGCCCTCGAAGAACATCGACACCGGCCTCGGCCTCGAGCGGCTCGCCTCGATCCTGCAGGGCGTCGACAACCTCTACGAGATCGACACGTCGCGCACGATCATGGACAAGGCTGCGCAGCTGACCGGCGTCGTCTATGGCAAGGACCACAAGTCGGACGTCGCGCTGCGCGTTATCACCGACCATGTGCGTGCCGCGACGATGCTTATCGGCGACGGTGTGGTCCCGGGCAACGAAGGACGCGGATACGTGCTGCGCCGCATGATGCGCCGCGCGATCCGCAACATGCGCCTTCTGGGCGCGCACCAGGCCACCGTGCACGACCTGGTCGCCTCGGCGGTCGACGCGATGGGCCCGCAGTACCCGGAGCTGGTCTCCGACTACAAGCGCATCGATGCGGTCGCGGTCGGCGAGGAGGAGTCCTTCCTGCAGACCCTCAAGACCGGCACGAACATCTTCGACACCGCGGTCAGCGCGACCAAGGGCGAGGGCCGCAAGCAGCTGGCCGCCGCGGACGCGTTCCAGCTGCACGACACCTTCGGCTTCCCGATCGACCTCACCCTCGAGATGGCGGCCGAGCAGGGCCTGACCGTGGACGAGGACGGCTTCCGCCGGCTGATGTCCGAGCAGAAAGCCCGGGCGAAGGCGGACGCGAAGGCGAAGAAGACCGGGCACTCGGACCTGTCGGCCTACCGCGAGCTCTACGACGCCACGGGCGCGCCCGAGTTCACCGGCTACGGCGAGACCACCAGCGAGGGCAGCGTGCGCGGCCTGCTGCGCGGCGGCTCGGTGGCGGCCGAGGCGGGCACCGGCGAGGAGATCGAGCTGGTCCTCGACCGCACCCCGTTCTACGCCGAGGGCGGCGGCCAGCTCGCCGACCACGGCCTGATCCGGCTCGGCAACGGCGCGCTGGTCGAGGTGCTCGACGTGCAGAAGCCGGTCGGCGACCTCATCGTGCACCGCGCGGTGGTGCGCGACGGCGAGGTCGTCGTCGGGCAGCCGGCCGAGGCGGTCGTCGATGTGACGCGCCGTCACGCGATCTCCCGCGCCCACACGGCGACGCACATGGTGCACCGCGCCTTCCGGCAGTTGCTCGGCGAGACCGCTACGCAGGCGGGTTCTGAGAACGCGCCGGGCCGCTTCCGCTTCGACTTCGCGCACCCGCAGGCCGTACCGCAGTCCGTGCTCGCGGACGCGGAGCAGTTGGTCAACGCGGTGCTTGTCGACGACCTCGCGGTTACCGCACAGATCATGTCGCAGCCCGAGGCGAAGGCTATGGGCGCGATGGCGCTGTTCGGCGAGAAGTACGGCGACCGGGTACGCGTCGTGTCCGTAGGGGACTGGGCGCACGAGCTGTGCGGTGGCACACATGTGCCGAACACCGGGCGCCTCGGCCTCGTGAAGCTTCTGCATGAATCCTCCATCGGCGCGGGTGTTCGCCGCGTCGAGGCGCTCGTCGGCGCGGACGCGTACAACTTCCTCGCCCGCGAGCACGTGCTGCTCGCGCAGGTCTCCGAGCTGGTCAAGACCCGGCCGGAGGAGCTGCCCGAGCGCATCGCGGGCATCGTCGCCAAGCTGCGCGACGCGGAGAAGGAGATCGCGGCGCTCAAGGCCGGACAGGTGCTCGCGGTCGCGGGCGAACTGGCCGGGAACCCGCTGGACGTCCACGGCGTCGCTTTCGTGGCGCACCGCGCGCCGGACGGCACCTCCGCGGACGACCTGCGCAAGCTCGCCTTCGACGTGCGCGGACGGCTCGGCTCCCGGCCCGCGGTGGTCGCGCTCGCGGCCGCGGCGAACGGGCGCCCGGTGGTCCTGGTGGCGACCAACGAGGCGGCGCGGGAGCATGGCCTGAAGGCCGGGGCCCTGGCCAAGACCGCCGCGCAGGCGCTCGGCGGCGGAGGCGGCGGCAAGGACGACGTCGCGCAGGGCGGCGGCACCGACGTCGGCGCGCTCGACGCGGCGCTCGAAGCAGTCCGCGTGCAGGTCGCGGCGGCCGGTCCGGCATAAGCCGCTCCGGCCGGCAGCCGGCAGCCGGCGGCCGGCCCACGGTCCGGTCTCAGTGGCCGAAACAGAACCGGGGCGAATTGAACCAGAACGACCGGCCGTACGTCCTGGACGGTCGGCGCACCAGGATCGCGATACCGTGCTGGACTGGGACACACCGGCCCGGCGCGGCATCCCGCGGTCGGTGTGCCGCGGCAGCGAGGCGACGCGCGCCTGGGCGATAGGGAGAACGGTGAGAGCGGGCAGACGGCTCGGCATCGACGTCGGAGCGGTCCGGATCGGAGTGTCGGTCTGCGACCGCGACGGACTGTTGGCCACGCCGGTCGAGACGGTCAAGGCGGGAGAGGGCGACCTCGCCCGCCTCGCGGCGCTGGCCGCCGAGCACGAGGTCGTCGAAGCCGTGGTCGGACTGCCCCGGTCACTGTCCGGAAGCGAAGGGCCCGCGGCCGTGAAGGCCCGCGAGTTCGCCGGCCGGCTCGCGCGGACAATTCGCCCGATTCCCGTGCGGCTCGTCGATGAGAGGTTGACAACCGTCACCGCGACCCGTGGACTACGCGAGTCGGGAGTTCGCGGTCGCCGTAGCCGCGCCGTGGTCGATCAGGCCGCGGCGGTGGTGATCCTGCAGGACGCGCTCGACGCCGAGCGGGCCTCCGGGCGTCCGCCCGGTCAGCTGTCCGTGGTTGACGACGGCGCGCCCCACGCCCCGGTTAAGGAGTTCGAGGCTTGAGCGACGACGGTTGGTACGGCGATCCGCAGGAACCGGCTCCTACTCCCGGTTACGGACAGAGCCGGGGACGCCGCGCAGCGTACGGGCACGAAGAGCAGTCGGGACAGTCCGGACAGTACCCGCAGCAGGCCGGGCAGTCGGGTGGGTACCCGCAGGACCCGTACCAGTCGGATCAGTACTCGCAGGGCTACTCCTCGCAACCGCAGCAGCCGTATTACGACGAACTCGGCCCGCGCTCGACGCCCCCGCAGAGCTGGAGCTCTTCGCAGCAACAGGGTTACTCGGAACAGCAGTCATATCAGCAGTCGTCATACCAGCAGCCCTACGAGCGGCAGTCCTACGAGCAGCAGCAGCCGTCGTACGAGTCGCAGCAGTCATACGGCCAGCAGTCGTATGAGCCGCAGCAGCCGTATCAGGCTCCGGCTCAGCCGCAGACGCCGCGCGGCCAAGAGCAGTACCCGACACGCGGTCAGGCGCAGCGGCCGTCTCAGCCCGCCCCTCCGAGCGCGGACCCGTACGCATCGGGCTCGTACGGTAAAGACTCGTACGGCTCGTCATCTGAAACTTACAGCTCGGGCTCCTACTCGTCCGACACGTATCAGTCCTCATCCGGACAGTCACCGCGTGGCGGCCAGCCCTCGCAAAGCCAATACTCGTCCGGCTCGTACACACCGAGCGACCCGTACTCGTCCGGCGGCTATACGCGCCCGACCCGCGACGGTTACTCGAGTGGCGAGTACCAGCCCGTCGACCGTGACCCGCGCCGCCGCAGTGGCGAATACCCGACCACCGGTGGCGGCTACGAGACTGGCGCCCAGACGCCAGGCAGCAGCTATCCGGCGGCCGGCCGTGGCGCCCCGGGACGCGGCCCGGCGAGCACGCAGTCGCAGATGCGGGTCCAGGACCCGTACGCGCGCCGCGGTGGTCCGGCTCCTGACACGTCCAACGACTACGCGCAGTACGAGGACGATGACGAATTCCCCGGCGCGTCGCGGTCCCCGCGCCGTTCCCCGGGTTACCCCGGCGAGGCCGGAAACCGCGCCGAAGCTCCGTCGCCCCGCAATCGCCGCCGTGGCGGCGAACCCGCCGACGCCGTGCCCGAGGAGCAGCCGCCGAACGACGGCCGCTTCAGCCTGATCGACGACGAGGACGGGGAAGAGCCCGGCTCGGGCCGCGGCGGCAAGAAGCAGAAGAAGGGCCGCAACTGCCTCGCCGTCTTCATCGCCTTCTCGGTGATCGCCGGCGGCCTCGGCTACGGTGGCTACAAGGGCGTGCAGTGGTATCAGAGCAAGTACGGCGCGCCGCCGGACTACATCTCGACCACGGGCACCGGCGCGAAGATCGACGTCACGATCCCGTCCGGCTCCGGCGGCCGCACGATCGGCGGCATCCTGTTCGACGCGGGCATCATCAAGAGCCAGCGGGCCTTCACCAACGCCTGCAACTCCGACCCGAAGTGCGGCAACATACAGGCCGGCACCTACCTCCTGCCCAAGGGCATCAGCGCCGCGAGCGCGATCACCGACCTGCTGGACCCGAAGAACCAGGACAGCAAGTCGCAGCTGATCACCTATGGCGGCGAGCGTGCCTCCCAGATCTTCGCCGCGCTGGAGACCAAGACCGGCTGGAAGGACGCGGACGTGCGCGCCGCCATCGCCGGCGGCCAGATCGACCTGCCGTCCTGGGACACCGGCCAGCCCGGCGCGAAGTTCCCGTACGCCCACATCGAGGGCTTCATCGCGGCCGAGACGTACGTCCTGACCGACTTCAAGTCGCCCACGGCGCTGCTGAAGAAGATGGTCGACGACCAGATGGCGGTCTTCAACCAGGAGAACCTGGTCGCCAAGGCGGCCGGACTCGGCCTGACCCCGTACAAGCTGCTGATCATCGCCTCGCTGGCGCGCGCCGAGGCCGGGTCGAACACCGCCGACCTCAACAAGATCGCCGGAGTGGTGTTCAACCGGTTCAACAACCCGGCGCTGTTCGCGCACCTGGGCTTCGACACCTCCACGCTGTACGGCATGGGCAACGTCGGCACGGTACCGAACAACAAGGACACCACGAACCCGTACAACACCAGCGTCTTCGGTATCAAGGGGCTGCCGCCGAGCCCGATCGACAACCCCGATCAGGCGTCGGTCGACGCGGCCATAAACCCGAACCGGGCCAACAACTACCAGTACTTCTGCGCCACGCCTGACGGTGTCATGTACGCGGCGAACAACACGCAGTGGCAGCAGCTCGGCCAGAAGTACAAGGGGCTGTGCGGATCGAAATGATGACCTTGGCGCGATGGAAGGGGCGGTACGACGCCGCATGACGACCGCATGACGACGGCTTATCGCGCTGCGGTACTCGGCTCACCCATCGCGCATTCGCTCTCGCCTGTACTGCACCGGGCCGCGTACCAGCGGCTCGGTCAGAGCGGCCGAAGCTACGAGGCGTTCGATGTGGACGAGGCTGCGCTGCCGGGGTTTCTCGGCGGGCTCGACCTGACCCAGTGGTGTGGCCTGTCGCTGACCATGCCGCTCAAGCGCGCGGTCATGCCACTGCTCGACGCGGTGAGCGAAACCGCGCTCACGGTCGAGGCCGTCAACACCGTGCTGTTCGGTCAGGACGGCGCCCTGAGCGGCGAGAACACGGACGTGCCTGGCTTCGTCGCCGCATTCGCGGAGCGCGGGATCACCGCTGCGGATACGGCGGCGGTTCTCGGCGGGGGCGCTACCGCCGCGTCCGCGCTCGCGGCGCTCTCCTCGATCGTCGAAGGCGGCAGCGTTGATATCTACGTGCGCTCGCTGGCCCGGGCCGACGAATTGCGGCCGGTTGCGGAGCGCTTAGGCATCGAACTGCGCGTTCACGGCTGGGACGGCGCGGTTACCGCACTCGCTAGCCCGCTTGTCGTCAACACGACGCCTGCGGGCGCCGCCGACGAACTGGCCGAGAGCGTGACCAAGCCTGTGGGCACGCTCTTCGACGTGATCTACCACCCCTGGCCGACGCGCCTCGCTGCCGCCTGGCAACAGGCGGGCGGCACGGTGCTCGGCGGACTCGATCTGCTTATCCACCAGGCCGCGCTACAGGTGGAGCTGATGACCGGAGCCGATCCGGCACAGCGCGACAAGGTGGTCGCGGCCATGCGGGAAGCCGGGAGCGCAGCGCTCGGCGAACGCTGACTGTGGGGCCCGGGTGCCGCGTGCGGCAGCTGGCTCATACGCGTCGAGCGCCGTGGCTCGGGCACCATCACCTGTGCAGCGACAGACCGGTGAGCTGACCGTCCGCTGCGAACTCCACCGTGAACGAACCGATGCCCTCGGCCGCAACCACGATGCCTCCCGGCACGCGACTCCACTCCCAGCCGTGGTGCTCGACGTATCCGAGCACGCACTCGGCCGCGTCCTCTCCGAACGTCGCGGCGCCTTCCATCACGAAGCGCGGTACCGTGCCGAGCCGAGGTACCGCGCTCGGTACCGAGGGATCGCAGACCACGTAGTACACGCGTGCCCCGCCCTCTCCGTCCGGGCCGGAGTGCCCGATGTAGCCGCGCGCGCCCAGCATCCCCATGGCGGTCCAGGCAAGCATCTCCGCGGCGTCCTGAGGGCTGTCAGGCGCGTCCGCGATGCCCACGAGGCCGAAGGCCGCGGTGACGAACTCTGCGATGCCCTCGCGCTCGCCAAGGGCGCGCAACCGCCGGGCCTGCTCGGTGATCGCCGAGTTCTGCCCCCAGCTCGACGGATCGGCCCAGGCCCAGGTCCAGACGCCCGCCGGAGAGAGCGTGCCGAGGGCGTCGACCGCGAACTCACGACCGGACTGCCGATACGTCCGCGTCGCGTGATCAACGGACCACTCGCCGAGCGGCAGATAGGCCAGGAACGTCTCCAGCTGCTCGGTAATCCACGCCGCATGACGATTGCCCACGGCGTTGAAACCAGCGCTGAACTCGATCAGGTTCACCGCTTCCGGCGGAGCCGAAGCCACGGGAGCGACCGGATCGGTGTGAACGGTCGGTCCGCCCACGCTGTCTTGCGCCTGGTGCGCTTGCTGCGGTGCGTGCATCGGAGTCCGCGGGGGCACGTGCGGCGGTGCCGGTGGGTGTGCCTGCTGTGCGTTAAGCGTCGCGACGATCTGCGCGGCGGCGGCTTGCACAGCCTGCGGGTGCACCGGCGCGAGCGTGTACTGGCGAGACCTGATGTGCGCGAGCAGTTCCGGTTGCGGCGGAAGCTGGTAAAGACTCAGGTAGTAGCCCACAGCCGCCGGCCAGATCCACGTGCCGTCGCTGTGGAACGCGCGCGGCACGTTCGGCGGCGCGCCTGGCACCAGTTCGTCACGTGTCGTCCCAGGTGCGGAAAGCACGACGGGGGCTCGGGTCAGGTACGCCTGGAGCGCCGGTACCTCGCGTGGATCGAGGTTCTGGCGATTGATCAACGGGCCGCCATCGGGCTTGACGCCATCGAAGACGCGCGCCACCGGAAAACCTGCCTGCCGCTGGGCCTGAGGGTCGTGTGACGCCTGCTGTTGCTGCGGCGGCATCGGCCTGACCTGCTGAGTCTGCGGCGCCTGCGGAGTCCCCTGCGGCATGTGCTGCGGCGGCCCCTGCTCGTGCTGCATCGGCACACCCGAACTCGACGGCGCGCTCTCAGTCCCTTGCCGAACCGGGCTCGTGCCCGGCGCGAACGCACCCAGGCTCGGATCGATCGGCGGCGGCAGCAACGGCGGCAGGGACCCCGAGCCGGCGCCCGCATCCCGGCCATCAGGCTGCTGCGACGCCAGAACCGCATCGTGGTACACCTGCGGCGTCGAGCGCGCCAAGCTCCCCGCCCCCGTGGCTCCCGCCCCGCCGAAGCCCGCTGTGCTGGACATCCGCACTCCCAACCTCGCCGCACGCATCGCCGTTGAGGGACGGGTCAGTCTCCCATCGGGCCGCCCGCCGAACAACTCGCGGAGCCCACCGACGGCCGAACCAGGGGACCTGACAAAGTCGCCGGAAAAAGTCAGACCATATCCCGGCCTGTGGACAACCTTTTCCGCCAGCCGAGCACTCCGTGAAATGATCGGGGCATGTTGCGTTGGCTCACCGCAGGCGAATCGCACGGTCCCGCGCTCGTCGCGATCATCGAGGGACTGCCGGCCGGCGTGCGCACGTCCACCAAGGCGGTCTCGGACGCGCTCGCCCGCCGCAGGCTCGGCCACGGCCGCGGCGCCCGGATGAAGTTCGAGCAGGACGAGGTCGCCTTCCTCGGCGGCGTGCGGCACGGCCTGACCCAGGGCGGCCCGATCGCGGTGCGCATCGGCAACAGCGAGTGGCCCAAGTGGGAGACGGTCATGGCCGCCGACCCGATCGCCGGCCCCGCCTCGCTCGACGAGGTGGAGCCCGGCTCCGCCGAGTTCTCCAGCACCGGCTCCGGCCAGGCCCGCAGCGCCCCGCTCACCCGGCCCCGCCCCGGCCACGCCGACCTGGCCGGCATGCAGAAGTACGGGTTCGACGACGCGCGGCCGGTCCTGGAGCGCGCCAGTGCCCGGGAGACCGCCGCCCGCGTCGCGCTCGGCGACGTGGCCCGCGCCTTCCTCGACCAGGCCGCCGGAATCCACATCGTCTCCCACGTCGTGCGGCTCGGCCCGATCGCCACCCCCGACGGCCTGCAACCCGGCCCCGGCGACCTCGAACGCGTGGACGCCGACCCGGTCCGCTGCTTCGATCCGGGCACCAGCGCCGCGATGGTCGCCGAGATCGACGCCTGCCACAAGGCCGGCGACACCCTCGGCGGCGTCGTCGAGGTCCTCGTCTACAACCTGCCGCCCGGCCTCGGCAGTCACGTGCACTGGGACCGGCGGCTCGACGCCAGGCTCGCCGCCGCGCTGATGAGCATCCAGGCGATCAAGGGCGTCGAGCTCGGCGACGGCTTCGGCCTCGCCGCGGTCCGCGGCTCCCTGGCCCAGGACGAGATGGACCCCGGCCGCCCCGGCGTGCGCCGCCGCACCGGCCACTCCGGCGGCACCGAGGGCGGCATGTCCACCGGCGAGGTGCTGCGGGTGCGCGCCGCGATGAAGCCGATCTCCACCATCCCGCGCGCGCTGGCCACCATCGACACCGCCACCGGCGAGTCCGCCACCGCGCACCACCAGCGCTCCGACGTGTGCGCCGTGCCCGCCGCCGGCGTCGTGGCCGAGGCCATGGTCGGCCTGGTCCTCGCCGAGGCGGTGCTGGAGAAGTTCGGCGGCGACTCGGTGACCGAGACCGCGCGCAACGTCGCCGCCTACCTGGCCGACGTGCAGGCCCGCGGGCTCGAGGTGCTCCGGTGAGCCCGCGCGTGATCATCGTCGGCGCCCCCGGCTCCGGGAAGAGCACCGTCGGCCCGCTGATCGCCGACCGGCTCGGCGTCGCCTTCCGCGACACCGACGCCGACGTCGAGGCCACCGCCGGAATGACGATCTCCGAGCTCTTCGTCGAGAAGGGCGAGCCCTACTTCCGCGACCTGGAGGCCGAGGCCGTCCGCACCGCCGTCGCCACTCACGACGGAGTGCTCTCCCTCGGCGGCGGCGCGATCATGCGCGACGAAACCCGACAGGTCCTCGCCGGCCAACACGTCGCCTATCTCGAGGTGAACCTGGCCGAGGCCGCCCGCCGGGCCGGCCTGAGCACCGCCCGCCCGCTCCTGCTCGGCAACGTGCGCGGCCAGCTCGGCCAGCTGCTCGACCAGCGCCGGCCGCTCTACGAGCAGGTCGCCACCATCACCGTCTCCACCGTCGACCGCACCCCCGAAGAGGTCGCCGACCTGATCGTCAAGGAGCTGCCGGCATGACCGACTCGACCACCGTCAAGGTCGGCGGCGAGAACCCCTACGACGTCGTCATCGGCACCAACCTGCTCGGCGAACTGCCCGCGCTGCTCGGCAGCAAGCCCGCGCGCGTCGCGGTCATCCACCCCAAGGCGCTGGCCGCCACCGCCGAGGCGATCCGCGCCGACCTCGACGTCACCTACGAGGCCGTGACCGTCGAGGTGCCCGACGCCGAGGAGGCGAAGTCCGCTCAGGTCCTCGCCTACGTCTGGTCGGTGCTCGGCCAGGCCGGCTTCACCCGCACCGACGCGATCGTCGGCGTCGGCGGCGGAGCCACCACCGACCTGGCCGGGTTCGCCGCCGCCACCTGGCTGCGCGGCGTACCTGTGGTGCAGATCCCGACCACGCTGCTCGGCATGGTCGACGCCGCGGTCGGCGGCAAGACCGGCATCAACACCGCCGAGGGCAAGAACCTGGTCGGCGCGTTCCACCCGCCCGCGGGCGTGCTGTGCGACCTCGCCGCGCTGGAGACCCTGCCGCGCAACGAGTACGTCGCCGGCCTGGCCGAGGTGGTCAAGTGCGGCTTCATCGCCGATCCGGCCATCCTCGAGCTGATCGAATCAGACCTCGAAGCGGCCAAGTCCCCGCAGGGCCCGCACACCCACGAGCTGATCCGCCGCGCCGTCCAGGTCAAGGCCGATGTGGTCTCCGCCGACCTGAAGGAATCCGGGCTGCGGGAGATCCTCAACTACGGCCACACCCTGGGCCACGCCATCGAACGCAACGAGCGCTACCAGTGGCGGCACGGCGCCGCCATCTCGGTCGGCATGGTCTTCGCCGCCGAGCTCGGCCGCCTGGCCGGCCGCCTCGACGAACCCACCGCGCAGCGGCACCGCGACCTGCTCGGCGCGCTCGGCCTGCCGCTCACCTACCAGGCGGACGCCTGGCCGAAGTTGCTCGACGCCATGCGCATCGACAAGAAGTCCCGGGCCGACCGCCTGCGCTTCATCGTGCTGCAGGGCCTGGCCAAGCCGACCGTCCTCGAAGCCCCCGACCCGCAGCTGCTCGCCGCCGCGTACGCCGAGGTCTCCGCCTGACGCAAGCGCGGGCCGCGCAAACGCGCCGACCGCCGCGTGCCACCGCCCCCGTCGCACCACCGGTCGCCCCAGTTCGGCGGCAATCGGGCCGTTGCCCGGACGGTAGACTTGTCGGCTGGCAATCAGATCAGAGTAGTCTCACGCTAGGAGTCACCCGGCCGTGGCCTCGACCAACGACCTCAAGAACGGCATGACGCTCAATCTCGACGGCGAGCTGTGGAATGTCGTGGAGTTCCAGCACGTCAAGCCCGGCAAGGGCCCGGCGTTCGTGCGCACCAAGCTCAAGCACGTGCTGACCGGCAAGGTGGTCGACAAGACCTTCAACGCCGGCATCAAGGTCGACACGGCGAACGTCGACAAGCGCACGATGCAGTACCTGTACAAGGAGTCCACCGACTTCGTGTTCATGGACACCGACACCTACGACCAGATCCATGTCCCGGCCGAGACGGTGGGCGACGCCGCGCACTTCCTGCTCGAAAGCGCCGAGGCCACCGTTGCGACGCACGACGGCGTGCCGCTGTACGTCGAACTGCCGGCGGCCGTCGAGCTCGTGATCACGTACACCGAGCCCGGCCTGCAGGGCGACCGCTCGACCGGCGGCACCAAGCCGGCCACCGTGGAGACCGGTTACGAGATCCAGGTCCCGCTGTTCATCTCCACCGGCGAGAAGGTCAAGGTGGACACCCGCGACGGTAAGTACCTCGGCCGGATCAACAGCTGACGTGGCGACCAGGAGCAAGGCGCGGCGGCGCGCCCTCGAGGTGCTCTTCGAGGCGGACCTCAAGGGCGTGAACCCGTCACGCGTCCTGGCCGACCGCGTGGCCAGGTCCCAGCAGGCGACCGCGCAGGACACCGACCCGCGCATCGGCGAGTACGCGATCGAGCTGGTCAACGGCGTGGTCGAGCATCTGGAGCGGATCGACTCGCTGATCGAGACCTACTCGATCGGCTGGCCGCTCGACCGGATGCCGGCGGTGGATCGCAATGTGCTGCGTCTCGGCCTGTTCGAACTGTTGTGGGGCACGGACGTGCCCGAAGTGGTCGCCATCGACGAGGCGGTCTCGCTGGCTCAGGAGCTGTCCACGGCGGACTCCCCGCAGTTCGTCAACGGTCTGCTCGATCGGCTGCGCGAACTGAAGCCGACACTTCAGCGCTGACCGGGATGGCTGGATCCGAGCGCATCTGACTTGACGTCAGTTCCGGCCAGGCGTAGCGTAGTAAGACGTCGCCGAGTGCGGATCAGTGCAGCGCATGTTGCCGATGATCACACTGGCGAACTCCCTTCCTCCTCCTTTCGGATTCGCTTCCGAGGCTTCGCAATCGCGAAGGATTCGGGTGCTACTGCTTTCTCGTGAAGCGGTGGAAAAGCAGTCGGAAAGATCTGGTAGAGTAGGGATCACCGAAAGAGAACACCTCTCCGGAGCCGAAAAACTCCGGGGAAGCGGTGTCTGTTTCTTGAGAACTCAACAGTGTGTCGACATTTTTGTCTGTGGTGCCATTTATGTTTTGGATGGCTGTTGTCCCGACCCCCGTCGGGACGGATCAGCCAGGTTATCGAATGATCTTTTTTGGAGAGTTTGATCCTGGCTCAGGACGAACGCTGGCGGCGTGCTTAACACATGCAAGTCGAACGGATCACCCTCTTCGGGGGGTGGTGAGTGGCGAACGGGTGAGTAACACGTGGGTAACCTGCCCTTGGCTCTGGGATAACTCCGGGAAACCGGGGCTAATACCGGATATGACTACCGGGTGCATGCTTGGTGGTGGAAAGTTTTTTCGGCCAGGGATGGGCCCGCGGCCTATCAGCTTGTTGGTGGGGTGATGGCCTACCAAGGCGTTGACGGGTAGCCGGCCTGAGAGGGCGACCGGCCACACTGGGACTGAGACACGGCCCAGACTCCTGCGGGAGGCAGCAGTGGGGAATATTGCGCAATGGGCGGAAGCCTGACGCAGCGACGCCGCGTGGGGGATGACGGCCTTCGGGTTGTAAACCCCTTTCACCATCCACCAAGTCCCCGGTTTCTGCCGGGGGTGAGTGTAGGTGGGGAAGAAGCACCGGCTAACTACGTGCCAGCAGCCGCGGTAATACGTAGGGTGCGAGCGTTGTCCGGATTTATTGGGCGTAAAGGGCTCGTAGGCGGCGTGTCGCGTCGGGAGTGAAAGCCCGCTGCTTAACGGCGGGTTGGCTTCCGGTACGGGCATCGCTGGAGTGCGGCAGGGGAGACTGGAATTCCTGGTGTAGCGGTGGAATGCGCAGATATCAGGAGGAACACCGGTGGCGAAGGCGGGTCTCTGGGCCGTTACTGACGCTGAGGAGCGAAAGCGTGGGGAGCGAACAGGATTAGATACCCTGGTAGTCCACGCCGTAAACGTTGGGCGCTAGGTGTGGGGCCTGTTTCCACGGGCTCCGTGCCGGAGCTAACGCATTAAGCGCCCCGCCTGGGGAGTACGGCCGCAAGGCTAAAACTCAAAGGAATTGACGGGGGCCCGCACAAGCGGCGGAGCATGCGGCTTAATTCGATGCGACGCGAAGAACCTTACCAGGGCTTGACATGCACGGTGCAGCCGCAGAGATGCGGTGTCCTTTGGGGTCGTGCACAGGTGGTGCATGGTTGTCGTCAGCTCGTGTCGTGAGATGTTGGGTTAAGTCCCGCAACGAGCGCAACCCTCGTCCTGTATTGCCAGCAGCGCCTTCGGGCGGCTGGGGACTTGCGGGAGACTGCCGGGGTCAACTCGGAGGAAGGTGGGGACGACGTCAAATCATCATGCCCCTTATGTCCTGGGCTGCACGCATGCTACAATGGCCGGTACAGAGGGCTGCGATGCCGTGAGGCGGAGCGAATCCCGGAAAGCCGGTCTCAGTTCGGATCGGGGTCTGCAACTCGACCCCGTGAAGTCGGAGTCGCTAGTAATCGCAGATCAGCAACGCTGCGGTGAATACGTTCCCGGGCCTTGTACACACCGCCCG
>Ga0070741_10008989_pt1 | contig 19697 bp, 22 predicted proteins | sample Coa_R1_4_FD_66440 | JGI IMG/M metagenome (GOLD analysis project Ga0070741, IMG submission 66440) | Surface soil microbial communities from Centralia Pennsylvania, which are recovering from an underground coalmine fire - Coalmine... | ecosystem: Environmental > Terrestrial > Soil > Unclassified ...
CGCTCGGTCGAGGAACTGGCCGCGTGGCTGCGCCGCTACCGCGAGCGCGGGTACACCGTCGTCTTCGATCGCGGCGGCTGGATTGTGCTGCATCAGCGCGTATGATCGAGCGCGTGAAGGTCGCGCTGACCCGCGAGGTGAGCGCCGCGATGGCCCGCTGCGAGCTGACGCATCTGGCGCGCGTGCCGATCGATGTCGACGTCGCGCGCGCGCAGCACGCGGCGTACGAGCGCGCGCTCGCGGACGCAGGATACCGCGTCGAGCGCCTGCCGGCCGACGACGATGTGCCCGATGCCGTTTTCGTCGAGGACATCGCCCTCGTCTTCGCCGAGCTGGCGATCGTGACGCGGCCGGGCGCCGCGTCGCGCCGTGCCGAGATTCCCGCCGTCGCCGATGCGCTGCGGCGCTACCGGCCGGTTGCCGCGATCGAGGCGCCCGGCACGGTGGACGGCGGCGACGTGCTGACGATCGGGAAGCGAGTGTTCGTCGGCGCGTCGACGCGCACGAACGCCGACGGCATCGCGCAGCTGCGGCGCCTGCTCGCGCCGCACGGGTACGCGGTGCACGACGTCGTCGTGCGCGGCTGTCTGCACCTCAAGTCCGCGGTCACCGCCGCGGCAGACGACGTGCTGGTGGTGAACCCGGCGTGGATTCCCGCGGACGCGTTCGCCGGCTTCGAACAGATTGCGATCGATCCGCACGAGCCGATGGCCGCGAACGTCGTGCGCCTGGCCGATCGCTTGATCGTTGCGTCCGCGTTCGCGCGCACGGCGGATCGTCTTGCGGCCCGCGGATTCGATCTCGTCCGCGTCGACGCCAGCGAGCTCGCGAAAGCCGAAGGCGCGGTCACCTGCTGCAGCATCATTCTGGAGGACTGATGGACGAGAAGCGTTCGTTCCTTCGCCACACGGTCGCCACCGTCGCCTATCGCGGCGGCAAGGCGCTGCGCGGCGCGCCGCCGACGTTCGCGGACTATGCGTGCGGCGCGACGTCGCGGACGCCCGCGCGGATTCTCGCGCACGTCGGCGATCTCTTCGACTGGGCGCTGTCGATCGCGCAGGGGACGCAGGCGTGGCACGATTCGGCGCCGCTCGCGTGGGACGCGGAAGTCGCGCGCTTCTTCGACACGCTGCAGCGCTTCGACGCGTTCCTCGCGTCCGATGCGCCGCTGCACGACACGCCGGAGAAATTGTTTCAGGGGCCGATCGCCGACGCGCTGACGCACGTCGGGCAGCTCGCGATGCTGCGGCGGCTTGCCGACGCGCCGATCAAAGGGGAGAACTACCACAAGGCCGACATCGCGGCGGGACGCGTCGGCCCGGAGCAATCCGCGCCGAAACGGGAATTTTGATTTCGTAATCGGCGTGTAGAAAAACGGGACGTGTCTCGATTCCGTGACACCGTTTCCCGCGAAAATCCGGCGCCTTCGGCTGGAAGGGTTTTTGCGGACGCTCACTGTTACCATGAGCGCCCGCGAAGCCTTCGGCCCCAATCTCCGCCGCCTGCGCATCCAGCGCGGGTTGACGCTCGATCAAATCGCGGAGCAGACGAAAGTCAGCGTCGCGCTGTGGGACGGGCTCGAACAGAACGATCTGTCGCGTTGGCCGTCAGGCGTGTTCGCGCGCGCGTACGTCCGCGAGTACGCCGACATCGTCGGCGTCGATGCCGACGCGACCGTCGACGAGTTCTGCCGCTGGTTCCCGCAGGGCGATCGCCGTGCGGAACGATTGATCCGCGGCCAGGCCGAGATCGTCGGCCACCCGCTCGAGTGGAGCGACGAAGTCCCGCCCGAATCCGACCGCCGCGCCGGCGCGCCCAGCACGGCCGACGACGCGAAAAAGGCGCGCCCGCTCGCCGGCCTGCTCCGCCGCGTCCTCTCGCGCGCCTGACGCTCAAGACACGATCGCCCTGCGCCGTCGCGCACGCCGCATTAGGATCGCGGCATGCGCGTCACCGACCTCGCGTCGGTCTCGGCCGCGGTCGCAGCCGCCAGCGGACGGCTCGACAAAATCGGCCATCTTGCCGACCTGATCCGGCGCACGCCGCCGGCGGAGATCGCGATTGTCGTCGCGTTCTTGAGCGGATCGACGCGGCAGGGACGAATGGGCATTGGCGGCGCGACGCTGCACGCGCTGCGCGACGTGCCGCCGGCCGACGCGCCGTCGCTCGAGGTCGCCGAGGTGGACGCCGCGTTGGAGCGCATCGCGGCGACCTCCGGCCGCGGCTCGGCCTCCGCACGCGACACGCTGCTGCGTCAGCTCCTCGGCCGCGCGACGCGTGACGAGCAAGACTTCCTGATTCGCTTGCTGTTCGGCGAGCTGCGCCAAGGCGCGCTCGAAGGCGTGCTCACCGATGCCGTCGCGAAAGCCGCCGGCGTTCCCGCCGCCGACGTGCGCCGTGCCGCCATGCTCGCCGGCGATCTCGCGCCGGTCGCCCACGCCGCGATGACGGGTGCGCCGCTCGCGCAGTTCGTGCTGCAGCCGTTCCAGCCGGTCCAGCCGATGCTCGCCGACTCGGCGGCCGACGTCGCCGACGCGCTTGCCGAGCTCGGCGAGGCGGCATTCGAGTACAAGCTCGATGGCGCGCGCATCCAGGTCCACAAGGTGGACGACGAGGTGCGCGTGTTCACGCGGAACCTGCGCGACGTCACCGCGGCGGTGCCGGAGATCGCGGCGATCGCGCGCGCGATGCCGGCGCGATCGATCGTCCTCGACGGCGAAGCGATCGCGATGCGCGCCGACGGCCGTCCGCAGCCGTTTCAGGTGACGATGAAGAGTTTCGGCCGCACGCTGGCGACGCGCACTCCGCTGACGCCGTTCTTCTTCGACGTGCTGTATCTCGACGGCGCTCCGCTCGTCGACGATCCGCTCGCCCGGCGCGTGCAACTGCTCGGCGAGCAGGTGACGCCGCTGCATCTGGTGCCGCGGCTCGTGACCGGCGATCGCGCCGCCGCGGCGGCGTTCGCCGCGCGCGCGCAGGCTGCCGGACACGAAGGCGTCATGGCCAAGGCGATTGCCGGCACGTACGCGGCCGGCCGGCGCGGATCGGCGTGGCTCAAGGTGAAGCAGGCGCGCACGCTCGACCTCGTGATCCTCGCGGCGGAGTGGGGCAGCGGACGCCGTCAGGGCACGCTGAGCAACCTGCACCTCGGCGCGCGCGATCCGGAGCACGGCGGCTTCGTCATGCTCGGCAAGACGTTCAAAGGGCTCACCGACGCGATGCTGGCGTGGCAGACGAAAACGTTTCTCGAGCGGGAGATCGGCCGCGATGCGTACACCGTCTACGTCAAGCCGGAGATCGTCGCCGAGATCGCGTTCAACGAGATCCAGGCCAGCCCGCACTATCCCGGTGGTCTGGCGCTGCGGTTCGCGCGCGTGAAACGCTATCGCCCAGACAAAACGGCGGCCGAGGCGGATACAATCGCCACCGTTCGCGCGATCTACGAATCGCTGACGGCATGAAGCTCACGCCCTCGATCGGCATCGTCCAGGCGACGGCCATGGTCGTCGGCACCATCGTCGGCTCCTCGATCTTCGTGCAGCCCTCAGAAGTGAGCCGCGCGGTGCCGAGCTTCGCGGGGATGCTGCTCGTGTGGATCGCCGCCGGCGCGCTGACGTGGTTCGGCGCGAGCATCTGCGCGGAGCTGTCGTCGGCGCTGCCGCGAACGGGCGGCGTCTACGTGTTCCTGCGCGAGATGTTTTCGCCCGCCGCGGGTTTTCTGTGGGGCTGGGCGATGTTCTGGAGCATGCACTCCGGGATCATCGCGGCGATCGCGATGGTCTTCGGCCGGTACGCGGCGACGATCGTGCCGCTCGGCGATCTGGGCATCCGCCTCGTCGCCGTCGCCGGCATCGTGATCCTGTCGGCGATCAACTACGTCGGCGTGCGGCCGGGGAGCGCGCTGCAGACGGCGCTGACGATCACGAAGATCGCGGCGATCGGCGTGCTGCTGGCGCTGCTGTTCGGCGCGGGATCGCTGCACGCGCCGACGGCGCCGACCGAGCTGCATGCGCGCAGCTTCCTGCGCGCGCTGGTCGCGGGGCTGTTCGCGTTCGGCGGCTGGCACATGGTGACGTACGCGGCGGAGGAGACGCGCGACGCGGAGCGGACGATTCCGCGTGCGCTGATGATCGGCTCTGCGGTCGTCGTCGTCGTGTACCTCGCGCTGAACGCGGCGTATCTGCTCGTGCTGCCGCTGGGCGACGTGCTGAAGTCGACGCACATCGCGTTCGACGCGACGGCGGCGACGATCGGTCCGCGCACGGCGTCCGCGATTTCGGTGCTGGTCCTCGTCTCGTCGTTCGGCGCGATGGCCGGCATCGTCCTCGCCGGTCCGCGTGTGTACTACGCGATGGCGGAGGACGGGCTGCTCTTTGGGTGGATGGGCGCGCTGCATCCGAAGTACCGGACGCCGTACGTCGCGACGGTGGTGCAGGGCGTGTGGTCGTCGGTGCTCGTGCTTACCGGCACGTACGGCGTGATCGTCTCGCGCGTCGTGTACACGGAGTGGATCTTCTTCGGCGCGCTCGCCGTCGGCGTCATGCGGCTGCGGCGCTCGCCGTCGTACGCGCCGGCGTTCCGCGCGTGGGGATTTCCGATCGTGCCGGGGCTCTTTGCGCTGACGTGCCTCGCGATCGTCGTCAACCAGGTGGTCAGCGATCCGCGCGAGAGCCTGATGGGCCTGGGCCTCGTGCTCGTCGGCGTGCCCGTCTACTACGTCTGGAGATCCATCCATGGCCGTGATCGACTTCCACAACCATTACTATCCGCCGAAGTACATGCAGGCGCTGCAGTCGGGGCAGAGCAGCGTCCGGGTGACCATCGATAGCGAAGGGAATCCCTGCCTGCACTATCCGGGCGACTACAACGTCGCGGTGCGCGGCCATCGCGACCTCGCGTACCGGCAGGACGTCCTCGACGCGCACGGCGTCACGACGCAGGTCGTCACCTTGACGACGCCGGGGACGCACGTGGAGGAGCCGAAGGTGGCGGCGCGGCTCGCGGCGCTCGTGAACGACGAGTTCCGCGAGGCGATCGACACGCGCGGGCATCACTTCACGGCGCTCGCGACGCTGCCGCTCAACGATCCGAAGGCGTCGCTCGCCGAATTCCGGCGGGCGACGGGGCAGTTGAAGCTGGCCGGCGCGATGCTCTTCAGCAACATCAACGGCGTCGCGCTGAGCGACGAGCGCTTCTGGCCGATCTACGAAGCGGCCAACGACATCGGCGCGGTGCTCTACATCCACCCGGCGCATCCGGTGAACGTCGACATGATGCAGGAGTACTGGCTGATGCCGCTCGTCGGGTTTCTCTTCGACACGACGCTGGCGGCTTCGTCAATCGTCTTCAGCGGCGTCGCCGAGCGCTTCCCGAAGATCAAGTGGGCGCTGTGTCACCTCGGCGGCGCGATCCCCTATTTGGCCGAGCGGCTCGATCGCGGCTTTCATGCGTTCAAGGACTGCCGTGCGCACATCGACCGCGAGCCGAGCGCGTACCTGAAGCGCTTTTACTACGACACGGTGAACTTCAATCAGGGCGCGCTGAAGCTGGCGATCGACTTCGCGGGCGCAGACCACATCCTCGCCGGGAGCGACTATCCGCACATGATCGGCAGCATTCCGTCGATGATGGACGCGATCAAGCAGCTGCCGGTGACCGACGCCGAGCGCGCGGGCATTTACGGACTGAACGCCGCGAAACTGCTCGGGCTCGAGGTCGCGTGATGCGCTACGCGATCCTCGCGCTGGCCGCGGCGTTCGTCGTGTCAGGCGTCACCCGCACCGGCGCGCAGCGCACGCCGGAGATGCAGCGTTTGCCGCAGTTCGACAACGCGCGCGCGGCGTCGTGGACGAGCGTCATCCCGCCGCACACGGAATCGACGTTCCACCGCCACGATCGTCAGCGCGCGGTCGTCGCGATCGTCGGCGGCGATTTGAAGACGGTCACGCCCGACGGCAGGGTCACCGTGACGCACTACGAAACGGGAAAGTCGTACTGGTTCGAGCCGATGCCGGCGGGCGAGATGCATAAGGACGTCAACGACACGGACAAGACGATCACGGTCGTGACCGTGGAACTGAAGTAGTCGTTGGTCGGTGGTCGCTACTGAGTCAGACCCACGATGCGGTGGTGAAGGTGGGCGGCGCGTGCAACGAGATTCAGGCGCATCTGGGATCGGCGCTGACCGGCCGGCATATCAGCGCGTCGGAGCGCGCATCTTTATGCGAGCGTTTCACGATTGTTGGTAAGCAGCTGGTTCAACGCGCGACGCGGCCTGAGGATTGAGGTGCGCGATCGGATCGACCGATCGCTCGGCACCGAACACCAGTGGACGGTCCGTGTCGGCGCCGCGTTTCGGTAGGTCGTTCGCCGCGGCGGCTCAACGCGCCCACCGACGAACGACCAAGCCGAACGACCAACGACCAACGACTACTGTTTGGGTTGTCGCTGATACGTTCCGACCAACTCGGTCTTGCCGATCACGTGCCCTTCCATCGCCTTCTCGACGTCCGCCTTGCTCGCGCCCGCTTGTAACCCGAGCGTTGGCACGTCGAGCGCCATCAGCATGAAGTGATAGTGATGCACGCCGCTCGGCGGGCACGGACCGCCGTAGCCGGGGCGCCGGAAGCCGCTGTTGCCCGATACGCCCACCGATCCCGGCTGAAAGTTCTCCGGCAACTGGCGCGTCGTCGCCGGGATGTCGAACAAGACCCAGTGCGTGAAGCCGCCGGCCAGCGGCGCGTCGGGGTCGTGCAGGATGAGCGCGAACGACTTGGTCCCCTGCGGCGCGTCGGTCCACGCCAGCGCCGGCGACGGGTTGGTCATCCCCGCGTCGCACGTGAACTTGCTCGGAATCGCGCCGTCGTTCGTAAACGCCGGACTGGTCAGGCTGAACGCCGCCGCGAACACCATCACTCCGATCATCGTCGATACCCTCTCGACGGGAGAGTGTGATCGCGATTGCGGCGGCGGTCAAGCGCGCGCGTCGATCATCGGGTCGCGGCGGCGCCGGCCGCCGCCTTCTGCGCGCACGGCTTCAACTGCGTGTCGACGCGGCAGATGTGCGCGGTCAGCCAGGACGACAGCTGCTTCTGCGTCTCGATCGCGAGCAGCGCCGACGGTCCTTCGGCGTCGAACCGCATCTTCAGGTTCGCGAACGTCGTCAGAAACGCGGCGTGCGCCTGCTTGTTGGCCATGGCCGCGGGACACCGAAAGTCGTCCATGCACTTCTCTTGGTGCGCGAAGTGGCGTGTCGCGTAGGTCGCGAGGAAGGCGAGCACGCCATTGATGGCCTGGATGCCGTCGCCGCGCTGCATCCGGGTAAACAGCTCGTTGAGCCGGTTGATGAGCTCTTTGTGCTGCGCGTCGACCTCCGGCACCCCGGTCGACATGAGGCCTTCGTTCCATTCGAGGATCGGCAGACTCCTTTGGGACGGGAAATCGGCCGATTCTGCGTGGGTTTGAATTCTGTAAACGTTTGTCTCCGGCAAGAATCGCGTTGAAACCGACCCGATTCGGCGCTACCCTCAGCGGCAGTTCGGGAGGGAGGGACGCATGGAGATCGATCGCAGAGCGTTCATCGCGAGCATCGGCGGCGCCGCCGTCGTCGCGAAGATGGACCACGAAGCGAAAGCCGAAGCGCTCGAGCATTACATGGAAGAACAGCTCGACGCGCAGGTCGCGGCGAACTCCGGCCAGGCCGAGAAGTTCCCGACCGTCGCCGAAATCGAAGCGCAGGCCGAGACGCGCGACTTCCGTCGCGGCGCCGGATCGCTCTTCGTGTCGAACCGCGGGAACGTGAAGAAGCTGCCGCCGATGCCCGAGAAGCCGACGCTCAAGGATTTCTTCGAGCTGCGCTTCCAGCCGGCGAACCACGTGCTGCAGAGCGCGACGCGCGCGATGAAGACCGGCATGTCCGAGGAGATCATCCTCGCGTGCCTGCTCCACGACGTCGTTCTCAACTTGATCAAGCCGGACCACGGGTGGTGGGGCGCGCAGATGATCGAGCCGTACGTCCCCGAGAAGACGGCGTTCGCGGTGCGCTATCACCAGACGCTGCGCTTCTATCCCGATCCGGAAGCCGGGTACGAATATCCGGACCAGTACTACCGGATCTTCGGTCACGACTATCAGCCGCCGAAGTACATCGAAGACACCTACAAGTGGTTGAAGAACCACAAGTGGTACATGGAGCCGCGGCTCGTCACCGTGAACGATCTCTACGCGTTCGATCCCAACGCGAAGGTATCGCTCGAACCGTTCATGGACATCGTCGGCCGTCACTTCAAGCAGCCGAAGGAAGGCCTCGGCTACGACAACAGCCCGAGCGCCCACATGTGGCGGACGATGATCCGCCCGGACAATCCTCTCTAAGGAGCCATTCGTGACTCGGACGCTGGTCGCTGGCACTCTGGTCGCGGGATCTCTGGCGGCGCTCGTCGCTCAGGGAAAACCGGTCACCGACAAGAACCTCCAGATGACGCCGACCAGCGTCGAGCTCACCGACAAAGGCTCGTTGCGCGACTGCCCGCCGGGCACGAACACCGTCAATTCGGTGGCGCTGCCCGGCCAGCAAATCGCCAACGTCACCGTCGCCTTCAAGGTGCTGCCCGGCTTCAAGCCGGCGCCGATGAAGCGTCCGGTCGTCACCGCCGCGGACGGCAAGACCTACAACACGTCCGTGCAGTTCGTCGATGTCGGCTCCGTGCCCGAATTTTCATGCACCTTCGTGTATCGCGTGCCGCAGGGGACGCAGCTGAAGAGCATGAAGATCGAGGACGCGACGCTCGATCTCTCCGGTCTGTCCAAGTAACCTGCTATCGATCGCCGGGCACGCGCCGATAACACTTTTGTCGTGCTCCGCGGGTTCGGGATCAGCGACAAGGGTCGCAGCAGGCCAACCAACGAAGACTGTTTCGCCGTCGACGAAGCGCTCGGCTTGTGCGTCGTCGCGGACGGGATGGGCGGTCACAACGCCGGCGAGGTCGCGGCGAAGATGGCCGTCGACGCGATCGTCGGCCACGTCCGCGACAGCCGCGGCGACTGGCCGTTCGGCTTCGATCGCACGCTGTCGACGGAGGGCAACGTCCTCCGCACCGCCGTCCACATCGCGAACCTCCAGATCCGCGAAGCGGCCGTTGACGCCGCGCAATACGCCGGCATGGGCACCACGATCGTTGCGGCGCGCGCCGTCGCGGGACGCCTCGTCTTCGCGCACGCGGGCGACAGCCGCTTGTACGTGTTCGCGCACGGCCGCCTGCGCCAGTTGACCGACGACGATTCGTGGGTGGCGACGGTGCTGGCGCGCGAGCCGGACGCCGACCGCGTGGCGCTGGCGCAGCACCCGATGCGCAACGCGCTGACGAACGTCATCGGATCGCGAGGCCGCACCGACGTGCACGTCGACGAGCACCGGCTCGACGGCGGCGAGCTGCTCCTGCTGACCACCGACGGCGTCCACGGTGTGGTGGACGACGCGCGCCTCGAGGAGATTCTGCGGAAGGACGGATCGCCGCGCGGCATCGCGACGCAGGTCGTGGCGACGGCGCTCGCCTGCGGCACGCGCGACAACGTGACGGCCGTCGTCGCGCGATACACCGAACGCTGAGCGCCGCCGCGTTCGCGCGTCGGCTGTCGAGTTATCCGACGAACTTGTAGCCCGCGCCGTGGACGGTGAGGATGTGCTCCGGCTCGTGGGGCGTCTTCTCGATCTTCTGCCGCAGCTTCGCTACGAAGTTGTCGATCGTTCTCGTCGTCGGCGACTCTTCGTAGCCCCACACCTGATTGAGGATCTGCTCGCGCGTGACGACCTGGCCCGTGTGCGCGACGAGGTACCGCAGCAAATCGAACTCGCGCGCGGTGAAGTCGATGCGCTGACCGGCGCGGTGCGCCTGGTGCGTGCGGAAATCGATTTCGATGTCGCCGATGCGGCACGTCTCGAGGCCCGACGGCCGGCCGCCGGCGCGGCGCAGCACGGCGCGCACGCGGGCGAGGAGTTCGGTGATGCTGAACGGCTTGGTGACGTAGTCGTCGGCGCCGAGCTCGAGGCCGAGGACTTTCTCGGTTTCCTGCGACCGCGCGGTCAGCATCACGACCGGCGTCGGGTTGGCGCGCGCGCGCAGCTCGCGGCACACCTCGAAGCCGTTCTTGCGCGGGAGCGTGATGTCGAGGATCACGAGGTCAGGGGCGCTCGAAATTGCCTTGGACAATCCTTCTTCGCCGTCGGCCGCCGTCAGGACCTCGTAGCCTTCGAGCTCCAGGTTGTCACGCAGACCGAGCAACATCTGCGGCTCGTCCTCGATCACCAGTATCCGTTTCGTCACCGTGGCTCTCTCCTGCACTCAGCGGGAAGTGGAGCGAGAACGTGCTTCCGCGTCCGGGTTCGCTCTGGACGCGCACGAACCCGCCGTGCCCGCGCATCACGTGCTCCACGATGGCGAGCCCGAGACCGGTGCCCTGCGGGCCCGACCCGGCGTCGGTCTGGACGCGGAAGAACTTGCGGAAGATTTTACGCTGCAGTCGGGCTGGAATCCCGATTCCGTGATCGGTCACCCGGACGACCCCGAAATCGCCCTCGGTGTCGACGGCCACCTCGATCTCGCGGTGGTCGGGCGAGTACTTCATCGCGTTCGACAGCAGGTTTTCGAGCGCCTGCTCGGTCGCTTCCGGGTCGATCGTCACGGGAACACGGCCGTCGGCGTGCAGCGTCACCGTGTACTGATTGTGCCGAAACTGGCTGTCGAGCGATTCGACGACGCGCCGCGTCACGGCGGACAGATCCTCGGGCAGCCGCTTGTACCGCCGGAGCCCCGCTTCGATCTTCGAGAAGTCGAGCAGGTTGTTGATGAGGCGCGTCAGCTTCTTCGCTTCGCTGTTGATGATGCGGTAGTACTCGTGCGCGCGCTCGCTGTTCTTCAGCCGCCCGAGCTCGAGCGTCTCGGCGAACAGCTGGATGAGCGCGAGCGGCGTCTTCAGATCGTGCGAGACGCTCGACACGAAGTTCGATTTCATCTCCGCGACCCGCACCTCGCGCGCCGCGGCGCGGACGACGAAGAAGACGCCGATGGCGAGGAGCGCGGCGAGCAGCCCGAGCATCGCGCGCTGCGGACGCTCGCGCGCGGCGATGATCGCGGGGATCGTCTGCGCGCCGTAGCCGGTGCGCAGCCGCCACTGATCGGGCTTGCGATCCTCCGGCGCGATGTACTGCTGCAGCTCGGTGTCGAAGAAGACGAGCGGGAACGGCCGTTCGTCGACCCACGGCGCCGACGCGGACCCGGTCGCCGGGTAGATGACGCGTCCGTTGCCGTCGAGGATCGTCACCGAGAGCGCGGGGAAGCCGGTCGGCCCTTCCGCTTTCTTCAGGCGGCCGGCGACGAAGGTCGGCAGGAACCGCTCGCGGAGACGGTCCTCGTCGACGCGCAGCGCGACGAAGCTGGTCAGCTTGTCGCGCGACGGCGTCTGCCAGCGGACCTGCGCCTGGAAGTACACGTGACGCCCGTCGATGACCGTGTCGAAGAGCGAGATCGCATGCTTCTGCGGCGCGAGCTCGCGCACGCGGCGGACGATGAACGCGCCTTCCGGCACCTCCGACGTGAAGCCGTGCGTCTCGCGGTCGTAGGCGAGCACCTCGCCGCGGTGCAGCGTCGTGTGATCGGACCAGACGTAGAAGCGCGAGACGAATGGTTCGGCGGCGAGTCCCTGCTCGAAGGTCGGCGCGATGAGCGCGAGATCGAGCGGTTCGGTCTGCGCCTGGCCGACGCGCAGCAGGACGTTGATGTACGGCGCCTTCAGCGCGTCCTGCAGCCCTTGCGTGAGACCGTCGGCCGTTTCCTGCGAGAGCTGGCGCAGGACGACCGCCGACGACTGGCTGAGCGCCGAGATCGATCGGAACTGGAAGTAGAAGAGGCCGGCGACGGGAATCAGGATGGCGATCGTGAGTCCCGCCGCGAACCGGACGCTGCGATCACGCAGCCATTCCATAGAACCCTATTGCTGCGACGTGGCCTTCGGCTGGTTCGCCAGGAAGCCCTGAATCTGTTTCACGGCGTAGTCGACCTTGATGTCGAACGCCATCTTGCCGAGCGCCGCGGTCGAGCGGCGGGCGTCGCCGGTGATGCCGTTGTTCTTGCGCGGCGGCGCGTTCGGATCGTTCGCGCGGCCGCGGCCGCGCTCGCCGGGCGGTGGTACCGGGTCGCCTTCCGCCGTCGGGATCAGCTCTTTGCGCACCCAGCCCTTGTCGCCGCCGAGGTAGAGCATCGTCGACGTGTCGGGGATGCCGGCGTGCGAGCTCGTCGGGTAACCGTGATCGACGAGCCACTTGTCGAAATCGCCCTGCGCTTTCGCGTAGACCTCGTCGCAGAAGTACACGTGCTTTCCCTGCGGCGCGTACTTCGCGTCCATCTTCTCGGCGGCCGCCTTGTAGGCCGCCGGCTGGCCGCCGCCGTGATCGCCCATCAGGATCACGTTCTTGAAGCCGGTCGCCATCGCCTGATCGGTGATGCGCTCGAGGATCGCCTGCAGCAGTTCGGGCGTGAGGCCGATCGTACCGGGCAGATCCGCGCTGGCGTTGTTCGGCGTGTACGGCAGCACCGGCAGGTACAGCGCGTTGCCGAGGCGCAGCGCGATCGCCTTGACGATCGCCTGGCCCATCAGCGTGTGGCCGCCGTTGACGTTCTGCGGCCCGCGCTGCTCGGTTCCGCCCGTGTAGACGAGCGCCGTCGTCTTGCCCTCGGCGAAGGCCTGCTTCACTTCGGGCCACGTCATCATCGCGAATTCGACGTTCGGCTGCTTGGCGGCGGCCGGTTTCTTGGTTTGCGCGAACGCGGGCGCGGCGACGAGCGCGCACGCGGCGACGGCAAGGGCAGCGCGCCTCATTGCGTGGCTCCTTTGAGCTGATCGAGCTGACGTTTCAGCCCGGGGTTTTGCGGATCGAGCGCGGCGGCTTTCTCGAGATCCTTGATCGCTTCGTCCTTCTTGTTCTGTTTCAGGTGCGCGGCCGACATCGCCTGGAACGTGCGGGCGGAGCCGGGAAAGAACTGCGTGTTGATCTCGAGGAACTTCAGCGCTTCGTCGGGCTTGTCGGCGGTCAGCCGCTGCGCGACGGTGATCAGCGTGCCGTCGCCGAAATCGTACGCCGCGCGGCCGTAGAACTGTTTGCGCAAATCCCAGTACTGCGCGACGGCGGCGTCGGCGCCTTTGTCCTTCTCCGTCTCGAGCAGGATGTCGGAGAGCTGCTTGGGAATCGGCACGCCGCGGTGGCAGGTGACGCAGCCGACGCGCGTCGCCTGGTCCGCCGGCTTGTTCACCGCCTGCGGCAGCTTCTGGTTGATGTCGCGGGCGAGGATCATCATCTGCCGCGCGGCCGCCTTCGTGCGCAGATCGTCCGCCGCGCGGTCCTGCACGTGGCAGTAGTTGCAGTTGACGCCCAGCGCCTGCGTAAACGCCTGCATCGTCGCGAGCACCTGTTCGCGCGGCGTGTCCTTCGGAAACACCTGCAGGTTCTTGAGCGGCGCGGGCGGCTGCGCGGGCTGACCGGCGCCGGTGCCGCGCGCGGGCGGCGGCGCCGCTGGCGGCTGCGCCGAGGCGAGCGAGCCAGTGAGAAGCACAACGCCGAGTGCGAGGGTGCAGCGCGTCATGACGCTCCTTGTTCGTGTCGTTCGGGACGAATCGTTACGTATGCGTGACCGGCTGGCGCGCGAAGGACAGCCAGCGCCGGTACTGCGGCAGCTGACCACGCACCGCCTGGTTGAACGTGTCCTGAAGACGACGCGTGATTGTACCCGGTTTCCCGCCACTGATGACGTGGTCGTCGACCTCCCGAATCGCGGTGACTTCGACCGCCGTGCCCGAGAAGAACAGCTCGTCGGCGCTCAGCACGTCCTCGACCGAAATCGGCGAGACGCGCGTGGCGATGCCGAGGTCCTTCGCGATCTCGAGAATCGACGCGCGGGTGACGCCCATCAAAATGCTCGCGTCGACGTCGTTGGTGACGAGGGCGCCGTCCTTGACGAGGAATAGATTCTCGCCCGACCCTTCCGCGAGCTGGCCGTGCGAATTGAGGAGCAGCGCCTCGTCGAACCCTTTGCGCTGCGCTTCCTGCACCGCGCGCACCGAGTTGATGTACTGCCCGCACGCCTTGCCCCACGCCGGGATCGCCGAGTTGTCGTACTTGCGGATCGAGGAAATGGTGACGCGCACGCCGTTCGCGGCGTTCGCGTGATAGCTGCCGGTTGGAAACGCCGCGATCGCGACCGTGACGGGGCACTCCTTCGTCCAGACGCTCAGCGTCGCCGCGTCGAAGAAGGCGATCGGACGGATGTACGCCGACTCGAGATGGTTCTCACGGATGAGCTCGAGCGTCGCCTCGGCGAGCGCCTCGCGCGAGTACGGAATCGGCAGCTCGTAGAGTGCCGCCGACTGGAACATCCGTTCCAAATGCGCGTCGAGGCGGAAGACCGCCGGGCCGTCTGAGGTCGCATAGCAGCGCATCCCCTCGAAGACGCCGGTGCCGTAGTGGAGACCGTGTGCCAGGACGTGCACTTTCGCATCGCCCCACGGCACCAGTTTGCCGTTGAACCAGATGGTGTCGGTCGCGGTAAAGCCCATAGCGGGACACTATATCAAGTTGCCCGAGAGATCGGCCGATACGGAATGGAATGTCACAGTTCCGCATCGAGAAGCGGCGGGCCGAAGCGGAGATCACGCTGGCGACGGGCCCGACCGTCAAAGGCGCGTTCTTTCTCGCCGGATCGAGCGCGAAGCACGTCGGTCCCGAGCGCATCGGCGATCTGCTGAACGGCGAGACGGGGTTCTTCCCGTTCGAGACGGGTCCGGACGAAGCGGACACGCTGCTCGTCAACCGCGCGCATTTGATCGCCGTGCGGCTCCTCGACCGCACCGACGAGCCGCAGCACGACCCCGGCTACGCGGTCGCGACCGCGCGCCGCGTCGCGATGCTCCTCACCAACGGGACGACGCTCAGCGGCACCGTGCGCGTGTACCGTCCGCAGGGCCGCGATCGCCTCAGCGACTACGCGCGCTCGCCCGAGATCTTCCGGTATCTCGAGGGCGACAGCGCGACCTTCATCGTCAACAGCGGGCACATCGTCAGCATCTATGAAACCCATTGATTCCCTGTTCATGGCGATGTGCACCTCGGGCGCATCGGACCTGCATCTCACGTGCGGCATGCCGCCGCTCGTCCGCAAGGACGGATCGATTCAGCCGCTCGACGCCGCCGCCGGGGCGCTGACGCCGGAGTCGATGGCGTCGCTGCTCGATCCGATCATGCCGGAGAAGAACCGCGCGGAGTTCGAGGCGAAGCACGACACGGACTTCGCGTACGAAATCCCCGGCCTCGCGCGCTTCCGCGCGAACCTGTTCGTCGATCGCAAGGGACCCGGCGCGGTCTTCCGCGTCATCCCGTCGCAGATCCTCACGGCCGAACAACTCGGGCTCTCGCCGTTCATCCTGAGCCTGTGCAAGCTGCACAAAGGGCTCGTGCTCGTCACCGGCCCCACCGGTTCGGGCAAGTCGACGACGCTCTGCGCGATGGTCGACTACATGAACCGCAACCGCGACGATCATCTCATCACGATCGAGGATCCGATCGAGTTCGTGCACGAGAACAAGAAGTGCCTGATCAACCAGCGCGAGGTGCACACGCACACCGACTCGTTCAAGAACGCGTTGCGCGCCGCCCTCCGCGAGGATCCCGACATCGTCCTCGTCGGCGAGATGCGCGATCTCGAGACGGTGCAAATCGCGATCGAGACGGCGGAGACCGGCCACCTCGTCTTCGGCACGCTGCACACGACGACGGCGGCGTCGACGGTGGATCGGATCATCGACCAGTTCCCGACCGATCGGCAGTCGCAGATCCGCGTGATGCTGTCCGAGTCGCTCAAGGGCGTCATCGCGCAGAACCTTTGTAAGAAGATTGGGGGCGGACGCGTGGCGGCGCTCGAGGTGCTGATCGTCACCTCCGCGGTCAGCAACCTCATCCGCGAAGCGAAGACGTTCCAGATTCCGTCGATGATGCAGGTCGGGAAGGCGGTCGGGATGGTGGGGCTCAACGACTCGCTGTTCGATCTGGTCCAGAAGAAGCTCGTCGCACCGGAAGAGGCCTACTCGAAAGCTGTTGATAAGGCTGGGTTTGAGGCGCTCCTGAAGCGTGCGAACATCGTGATGAAGGCGCCGATGGCGTCGAGCACGCCGGTGCCGACTGCGGCCGGCGCGTAAGTTGCGCGGCCGAAAGGGGCCGTGCTATATTCGTCAGGTTCTCTTGAGGCTAGGACACCCTATCTAGCTTCACTGCTAGGGAAATATCTCCCCGGCTCTTCGAAGAACATTTTTCGAACTTAGGGTTTTTCAGGGTTTTCCGGCGCCAAGCCACAAGCTTCTAGGCCGGAAACGACACGTCTCAAGGCTCAAGTCTCGGGGCTCGCGAGCTCTGTTCGCGCGCGCTCGTGAGAGGCGAGCTTTGAGCGTTGAGATTTGAGATTTGAACGATGCCGACTATCAGTCAGCTGGTTCGTCAGGGACGCAAGAAGATCGTCACGAAGACCAAGAGCCCCGCGCTGCAGGACAGCCCGCAGAAGCGCGGCGTGTGCGTGCGCGTCTTCACCCAGACGCCGAAGAAACCGAACTCGGCGCTCCGTAAGGTGGCGCGCGTGCGCCTCACCAACGGGATCGAGGTGACGACCTACATCCCGGGCGTCGGTCACAACCTGCAGGAGCACTCGCTGGTGCTGATTCGCGGGGGCCGCGTCAAGGATCTCCCGGGCGTCCGCTACCACGTCGTCCGCGGCACGCTCGACGCCGTGGGCGTTCAGGGCCGCATGCAGGGTCGTTCGAAGTACGGGGCCAAGCGCCCGAAGAAGGCTTAGGACAATGCCGCGTAGACGAGAAATTCCGAAGCGTGATATCCCCGCGGACCCGATCTACCAGAGTCCGCTCGTCAGCAAGTTCATCAACTGCGTGATGAGCGACGGCAAGCGGTCGACGGCCGAGCGGATCATCTACAAGAGCTTCGACATCATCAAGGACAAGACGGGAGACGATCCCGTCAAGGTCTTCAAGAAGGCGATCGAGAACGTGAAGCCGAGCCTGGAAGTGAAGTCGCGCCGCGTCGGCGGCAGCAACTACCAGGTGCCGGTCGAGGTCAATCCGAATCGCCGCCTCTCCCTCAGCATCCGCTGGCTGGTCGGCTACGCGCGGCAGCGCGGCGACGGCAAGACGATGCAGGAGAAGCTGGCGAACGAGTTCATGGATGCGGCGAACCTGCGCGGCGGCGCCGTGAAGAAGCGCGAAGACACGCATCGCATGGCGGAAGCCAACAAAGCGTTCGCGCACTATCGCTGGTAATGAGACGCAATGCCTAGGCAGTCACCGCTCGCGAAGACGCGCAACATCGGCATCATGGCCCACATCGATGCCGGCAAGACGACGACCACGGAACGGATCCTGTTCTACACCGGGATCACGTACAAGATCGGCGAGGTCCACGAGGGCACGGCCGTCATGGACTGGATGGAGCAGGAGCAGGAGCGCGGCATCACGATCACGTCGGCCGCCACGACCTGTTTCTGGCGCGATCACCGCATCAACATCATCGACACGCCGGGCCACGTCGACTTCACCGCCGAAGTCGAGCGCTCGCTGCGCGTCCTCGATGGCGCGGTCGCCGTGTTCGATTCGGTCGCCGGCGTCGAGCCGCAGTCGGAGACCGTCTGGCGCCAGGCCGACAAGTACCGCGTCCCGCGCATCTGCTTCGTCAACAAGATGGACCGCATCGGGGCCGACTTCAAGCGGACCTTCGAGCAGATCATCACGAAGCTCGAGGCGAACCCCGTCGCGATTCAGCTGCCCATCGGCGCCGAGGACAAGTTCGTCGGCGTGGTCGACCTCATCAAGATGAAGTCGATCACCTACAAGGACGAAACGATGGGCGCCGACTACATCGTCGGCGAGATTCCGGCCGGCATGCTCGACGAAGCGAAGCACTATCGCGAGCAGCTGATCGAAAAGGTCAGCGAGGCCGACGACAAGATCCTCGAGAAGTACCTCCACGGCGAAGAGATCACCGAAGAGGAAATCAAAGCGGCCCTCAGAAAGCGCGTCAACGAATCGGTGCGCCAGAAGGGCGCGGCGTTCGTGCCCGTCATCTGCGGGTCGGCGTTCAAGAACAAGGGCGTGCAGCCGCTCCTCGACGCGGTGGTCGACTTCCTTCCCTCGCCGGTCGACGTCCCGGCCATCCAGGGCCTCGACCCGAACAAGGCCGAGGAGACGATCATCGAGCGTCAGGCCAGCGACGACGCGCCGTTCGCCGCGCTGGCGTTCAAGATCATGACCGACCCGTTCGTCGGTCAGTTGACGTTCTTCCGCGTCTACTCCGGCAAGCTCACCGCGGGCGAGAGCGTCTACAACTCGACCAAGCAGCGCACCGAGCGCATCGGCCGCCTGCTGAAGATGCACGCGAACAAGCGCGAAGAGATCAAAGAGGTCTACGCCGGCGACATCGCGGCGGCCGTGGGCCTGAAGAGCGTCTCGACCGGCGACACGCTCTGCGACGAGAAGCATCCGATCGTCCTCGAGTCGATGGACTTCCCCGAGCCGGTCATCTCGCTCGCGATCGAGCCGAAGACGAAATCCGACCAGGAGAAGCTCGGCGTCGGGCTGCAGAAGCTGCGCGCCGAGGATCCGACGTTCCACGTGCAGACCGACCTGCAGACCGGCCAGGTCATCATCGCGGGGATGGGCGAGCTGCACCTCGACATCATCGTCGACCGCCTGAAGCGCGAGTTCAGCGTCGAGGCGTCGGTCGGCAAGCCGCAGGTCGCCTACAAGGAGACGCTCACGCGTCCCGCCGACGGCGAGATGAAGTACGCCAAGCAGACGGGCGGCCGCGGCCAGTACGGCCACGCGAAGATTCACGTGTATCCCGGCGAGCCGGGCACGGGCTACGTGTTCGAGAACGAGATCGTCGGCGGCGCGATCCCGAAGGAGTTCATCAAGCCGATCGAGGAAGGGATCCGCGAAGCGCTCACGCGCGGCGTGCTCGCCGGCTACCCGATCGACGACGTCAGAGTGGAGCTGTACGACGGCTCGTACCACGACGTCGACTCGTCGGAGATGGCGTTCAAGATCGCCGGCTCGATGGCGTTCCAGGACGCGGCGAAGAAAGCGAAGCCCATTCTGCTCGAGCCGGTGATGCGCGTCGAAGTCGTCGTCCCGAAGGACTACATGGGCGACGTCATGGGCAACCTCGCGAGCCGGCGCGGCCAGATCCAGTCGCAGGAGGATCGCGGCGGCACGCAGATCATCGCGGCGCGCGTGCCGCTGTCGGAGATGTTCGGCTACGCGACCGACCTGCGCTCGCGCACGCAGGGGCGCGCGACCTACTCGATGCACTTCGATCGCTACGAGCCGGCGCCGCAGAACGTGAGCGAAGAGGTCGTGGCTCGCATGCAGGGAAAAGCGTAAATGGCTAACGCATTCAGCGACAAGATTCGGATTCGCCTCAAGGCGTACGACTACCGCGTGCTCGATCAGTCGACGACGGAAATCGTCGACACCGCCAAGCGCACCGGCGCGCAGCTCGCGGGGCCGATCCCGCTGCCGACGGCGAAGAACAAGTGGACGGTGCTGCGCTCGCCGCACGTCGACAAGAAGTCGCGCGAGCAGTTCGAGATCCGCAC
>Ga0070741_10008990_pt1 | contig 19695 bp, 11 predicted proteins | sample Coa_R1_4_FD_66440 | JGI IMG/M metagenome (GOLD analysis project Ga0070741, IMG submission 66440) | Surface soil microbial communities from Centralia Pennsylvania, which are recovering from an underground coalmine fire - Coalmine... | ecosystem: Environmental > Terrestrial > Soil > Unclassified ...
CACTGGGACCACACTGGTGGCAATGAGCGCCTCGGCCGGGAGAAGTTGCAAATCATTGCGCACGAGAACACGAAGCAGTGGCTCGGCGCGGATTTCTATTGCGATTGGCAGAATAACCGTCACTACACCCCTCGTCCGAAGGTCGCGTGGCCCACCGAGACGTTCTATACGTCGGCGAAGCTGACGGCGAATGACGAAGAGGTGGTGTACGGGTATCTGCCGCGGGCCCACACCGACGGTGACATCTACGTGTTTTTTCCAAAGTCGAACGTGTTGGTGGCCGGCGGGCTGATGTCGGTCGGGAGCTATCCCATCCTGGACTACACCACCGGTGGATGGATCGGCGGCATGGCGGATGCTTCGAAGGCAATGCTCGGGATCGCCAACAAGGACACCCGGATCGTTCCAGGCATGGGCCCTGTGCAGACCTATGCCGACCTGCAGGCTCAGAGCGAGATGCTGGCGACCCTGCGGGAGCGGCTCGTCGATCTGATGCGCAAAGGGATCGGCACCGATGACCTGGCGGCGAACCCGCCGACCCGGGAATTCGATGCCAGGTGGGGTGATCCCCAGCTTTTTCTGGCGAACGCGTACCGCGGCCTGTGGGGCCACGTGCGCGAGCTCGGCAAGATAGTGTAGTGCGACATGAGGGGCTCAATGCTGATCGATTGCAATCCCAGGGAGCGTCCTGCCGGCAGTACGGCGCCACTGCGCCGCGTGCTGTTGGCTGTTGGATTCGCGCTGGGCGCGGGCGCCATGGGCGCCCTCGGCGCCGAGCCGGTGACGCTCCGGGACGGCCAGCACGCCGCTGACGCGCTTTCCAGGCCGGCCCAGGCCGACGCCAAGGCGACCGACGCTCCGCACTTCGATCCCAACAACAAGTGGAGCTTCTTCGAGTCCTACTGCGAGAAGTGCCACAACTCCACCGACTGGGCCGGCGGGGTTGCCTTCGACGCCATGAGCCCCGAGAGCATCGGCGACGATGCGAAGGAGCTGGAAGAGGCAGTCCGCAAGCTGCAAGGCCGGCTGATGCCGCCCCCTGGCAAGCCGCAGCCGGATCAACAAGCCGTCGACACCATGGTGGGCTGGCTGACCGCGCGCCTCGATGAGGCGGGCGCTGCTCATCCGAGTCCCGGTAGCGTCGTGGTGCATCGTCTCAACAGGACGGAATACGCGCGCGAGATCAAGGATCTCCTTGCGCTCGACATCGATGCCCCGGCGCTGTTGCCCAGGGATACCAAGGGCGAGAGCGGTTTCGACAACGTCGCCAGTGTGCTGAAGGTATCGCCTTCCTTCCTGGATCAATACATCGTCGCCGCGCACGACGTGAGTGTGCAGGCGATCGGTAACAACACTCCGTCAGCGGCCCCGACGGTGTACCGCGCTCCGGCGGAGAACGATCAGTATCGACATGTCGATGGGCTACCGTTGGGCACTCGCGGAGGAATGCTGGTCGAGCATCTCTTCCCGGCCGACGGCGAATATACTTTCAACATCAATCAGGGCGGCAGCTTCGGCGGCGGCTATATCACGGGCCTGGACAGCAAGCAGACCCTGATCATGACCATCGATGGCCAGCAGGTCTTCGCAGGCTCCCTGGGCGGCCCGGAGGACCTCAAGGCCGCCGACCAGGGGCAGGCGCCGGCGGTGAAGAAGATCCGGGCGCGGTTCGAGAACATTCATGCGGCGGTGAAAGCGGGCCCCCATAAGATCGGTATCGCCTTCATCGCCCGCTCCATGCCGGAATCGGACGATAAGCTGCAACCGCTCGGGCTCACGAGCGGCAACGCCGTGCCGCGCGTGCCGGGTGTGCAGGGGGTCGAGATCATCGGCCCCAACAAAACCAACGGCATCAGCTCGACACCGAGCCGCGCCAAGATCTTCATCTGCTATCCCAAGAGCGAGAACGAAGAGCTGCCCTGCGCCCAACAGATCGTGGCCAACCTGGCGCGACACGCCTACCGCCGTTCGGTCGGTGATGTCGATCTCGCTGGCCCGATGCGCTTCTACGAGGCGGGCCGCGCCAAACACGGCTTCGAGGGTGGCATCCAGGAAGCGCTGATGGCCATTCTGGCCAGTCCCAAATTCTTGTACCGGATCGAGTCACCCCCGGCGGATGCGAAACCGGGTACCGCTTTCCGCATCGGCGACCTCGAGTTGGCCTCGCGCCTGTCCTTCTTCCTCTGGAGCCAGGGCCCGGACGATGAGCTACTCGGCGTTGCCGGCGAGGGCGAGCTGCACGAGGCTGGTATGTTGGAGAGGGAAGTGCGGCGCATGCTCGCCGACCCGCGCTCGAACGCGCTCGTCTATAACTTCGCCGACCAGTGGCTGAACGTCGACGAGGTCGATCGAATCGAGCCGGACCCGAGCCTGTTCCCGCAGTTCGATGGTCCGCTGCGCGCGGCTTTCAAGAAGGAGACCGAGCTGTTCGTCGGCAGCGTGCTGCGGGAGAACCAGAGCGTCATTCGCCTTCTCGATGCCAACTACACGTATGTCAACGAGCGGCTCGCGAAGCATTACGGTATTCCCAACATCCAGGGTGAGCAGTTCCGGCGTGTGACCCTCACCGATCCGAACCGTTGGGGCCTGCTGGGCAAGGCCAGCTTCCTCATGGGCACCTCCTATGCGAATCGCACCTCGCCGGTGAAGCGAGGCGCGTGGATCCTCGAGAACATCACAGGGACGCCGCCCCATGCACCGCCACCGGGCGTCGAAGCGTTGAAGGAGAACATGGACGGCATGAAGGCACGCACGGTGCGTGAGCGTATGGAGGCGCACCGCTCCAACCCTTCCTGCAACCAATGCCACGGCATCCTGGATCCATTGGGATTCGCGTTTGAGAACTTCGACGCGGTCGGCGCCTGGCGCAACAAGGACCACGAGACGGCCACACTCATCGACGCCGGTGGTGAGTTGGGAGGAGTGCAGCTCCGCGGACCTGCCGACGTGCGTAAGCATCTCATGGAGCGTCCACAGCAGTTCGCGCTGACGTTTACCGAGAAACTGTTCGAATACTCGCTCGGCCGCGGTCTGGAGTACACGGACATGCCGAGCGTGCGCGCGATCGTGCGCAATGCGGAGAAAGAGGACTACCGCTTCGTCTCGATCGTGTTGGGGATTGTGAATAGTCCAGCGTTCCAGATGCAGATCGTTCCGGAAGGCACCGGCTCGGGCGCCCCGCCCGTCAAGCAGGCCTCTCTGAGGACCTCTGACGGACCGCTGCCGCTTGCGAGCGCGCAACGCGCGAGCAAGCCCGAACCTCGCGGCTTACAGCGTTGAGGGTGCCGTGAAGGAGACCTTTGAATGTTTCTAACCAAAAAATTCATTGATCGTCGCACCGTGCTGCGGGGCGCCGGGGCGATGATTGCCCTCCCATTGCTCGATGCCATGATTCCCGCGAGCACCGCGCTGGCCAACACCCCCGCCAAGCCCCTCGTGAAGCTGGGGTTTGTCTACTTTCCCCATGGCGCGATCATGGAGAAATGGACTCCGGAGAAGGAGGGCACGGACTTCGAGCTCACCCCGATCCTCGAGCCGCTGAAGCCTTTCCAGAAGCAGCTCACCATCATCAGTGGCCTGGGCAACCGTCCGGGTGAGAGCCAGGCGGTGCACGCGATTGTTCCGGCCACCTGGCTGAGTTGCACGCATCCGAAGCAGGGGCAGGACCCCAACATGGCGGTGACCGCGGACCAGATTGCCGCGAAGTACATCGGCCAGGACACGCCGTTGCCCTCGATCGAGATCGCGACGGAAGCGCCAGGCGGCGGTGGCGCTTGTGACCGCGACTACGGCTGCAACTATTCCGGCACGATCTCGTTTCGCACGGCCACGACGCCGTTGCCGATGGAATTCAGCCCGCGCAAGCTTTTCCAGCGCCTCTTCGGCCGTGGCGACACCCCGGCGGAGCGCAAGGAGCTCATCGAGGAACAAGCGAGCATTCTCGACATGGTCTCCGAGGACGCCCAGTCGCTGCAGCGTCAATTGGGAGCGCGCGATCGCGCGATGTTGAATGACTATCTGGATACTGTCCGCGAGCTCGAGCGTCGTGTCCAGAAGACGCAGTCACAAGACCTGTCGCGCCTGCAGCTACCGAATGTGCCGGTGGGCAACCCGGAATCGTTCGACCAGACGATGAATCTGATGTACGACATGGCCGCGGTGGCCTATCAGGCCAATCTCACGCGCATCATGAATATGATGGTGGCCGCCGAAGTGAGCGGCCGCACCTACAACAACATCGGCGTACCCGATGCCTTCCACGCCGTATCGCATCATGCGAACGATCCGGTAAAGAAGGACAAGTTGGTCAAGATCCAGAACTACCACACCAAGGTGTTGGCGAAGTTCCTCACCAAGCTGCAAAACACCCCGGACGGGGACGGCTCGCTGCTCGACCATTCGATCATTCTCTACGGCAGCAACATGAGCAATAGCGACCGCCACAATCAGTTCCCGCTGCCCACGGCCTTCATTGGCGGGGGCTGTGGCAAGCTCAAAGGAGGGCAACACCTGCGCTACCCGGATCACACGCCCTTGGCAAACGCGCTGTTGACCATGCTCGACCGTGCCGGCGTGCCGCTCGAGAAAGTGGGCGATAGCACCGGCAAGTTCGCGGAGGTTTGATGTCTCTGAGGGCCTTTGCGTTACTACGGCCGCTCCTGCGCCCGCATTCGCGCGTCCAGGGAGCCGAGCGTTGCGCCAGACACGTCCGAATCCATGTGGTGCTGACGACAGCCGCCCTGCTGGCTCTCGCGGTGCAGGGACCTGCGCGGGCAACGACCCTTCTCGAAGCTGCCAAGGCTAACGACAGCGTCGCTGCGCTCGCGCTCGTAAAGGACAAGGCTGATGTCAATGCAGCCGAAAGTGACGGCACCACGGCGCTTCACTATGCCGTCTATCACAACGATGCCGCGTTGGTTGACCGCTTGCTCAAAGCCGGCGCCAAGCCATCGGTGATCAACAAGTACGGCTCCACGCCGCTGCTGGAGGCAGCGATCTGGGGTAATCCGGAAGTGATCGAAAAGCTGTTGAAGGCCGGCGCCGCGGTTGACCAGGGTAATGAAGATGGGCAGACGCCGCTCATGACGCTCGCGCGCACGAGCAACATCGAAGCTGCCAAAATCCTCATCAAGCATGGCGCGAACGTGAATGCCGTCGAACACTGGCACGAGCAGACGCCCCTCATGATGGCGGCGGCTGAGAGTCAATCCGCCATGGTGAAGTTGCTGTTGGAGCATGGCGCGAAGGTCGACGCGCGCTCCCTTCTCAACCATTGGACCCGGATGGTCACGGCGGAACCGCGCGCGCAGATGCGCGAGGTCGGTGGGTTCACCCCGCTTCTCTATGCCGCCCGGCAGGGCTGTCTGGACTGCGTGAAGTTGCTGGTCGCGCATCGCGCCGACGTGAACCTTCCAGATCCTGAAGGGGTTACGCCCCTGATCATGGCGATCACCAACTTTCACTTTGACGTGGGCGCGTATCTGGTCAGCCAGAAAGCGAACGTCAATAGCTGGGACTGGTGGGGCCGCACCCCGCTGTATGCCGCGGTGGATCTCAATACCATTCCGCACGGCGGCCGCCCAGACCAACCCTCGCTGGATAACACCACGAGCCTGCAACTGATCCGCATGCTGCTGGACGCGGGCGCCAACCCGAACGCGCAGCTCAAATTATTTCCGCCTTACCGCGCCGTGGGCCCTGACCGTGGTGCCGACATGATGCTCACGATTGGCGCCACGCCTCTCTTGCGCGCCGCCAAAGCGGGTGATGTGGAGGCGGTGCGGCTGTTGCTCGAGCACGGAGCGAACCCGAACCTCCCGAACATCCAGGGCGTCACTCCGGTGATGGCAGCCGCTGGCCTCGGCTCGAACGAAATCGATACCCGCGGTCGCTTCAAGACGCAGCCGGACCTGGTTGCCTGTGTGGACCTCCTCGTGAAGGCCGGTGCGGAGGTCAATGCGCATGACCACAACGGCTCGACCGCGCTGCACGGGGCCGCTCTGTTTGGCTACGACGATGTCATCAAAACGCTCGTGGCCCACAATGCCGACATCAATGCAAAGGACAACAAGGGCATGACGCCCCTGGATGCGGCAATGGGTCGCGCGGGTGGCCACGGACGGGGTGGCGCGAGCATCATCGTCCACGACGCGACAGCCGCGCTCATCAAGCAATACCAGGCGGATCCAACCGCCGGCCGCCCGCTCTAACCCACCGCATTCAGACTCGGCAGACTCCTATGGCAGATGCTCAAGACATTCCCGTGGCAGATGGTCAGGCGATCTACGTGCCGGCCGAGAAACGGGTGCTGGAGAGACGGCTCGTCTGGGACTTGCCCCTGCGGCTGTTCCATTGGCTGCTGGTGCTCAGCATGATCGCCTCGTACACGACCGCGAAGCTGGGTTTCGACTGGATGCAATGGCATTTCTATCTGGGCTACTGGACGATCGGTTTGCTGGTGTTTCGCATCCTGTGGGGCTTTTTCGGGCCTCGCCACGCTCGCTTCAGCAGCTTCATCCGCAAGCCCTCCGCGGTCTGGCTCTACATGAAGAACCTGTTCAGTCCCACCAGTGTGCGGACCATAGGTCATAACCCGGTGGGCGGGCTGATGGTGCTTCTGATGTTGATCCTCGTCGGGGTGCAGGCGGCGACCGGGCTGTTTACCACCGATGATGTGGTGTGGTCGGGACCTTACTACCCCTCAGTGAGCTCGAGTATCGCGAGCACGCTGTCCACCGTCCACAGCGTGAATTTCAACATCATCCTGGGTGCGGTCGGCCTGCATATCGCGGCCATCATCTTCTACGGCCTGTACAAGCGGCAGAACCTGGTGGCGCCGATGTTGCACGGGCACTTGCCTTCGGCGATGGTCCCGGAGCAGGAGGCCATCAGCCACTCGCAGCTCATCAAGGCATTGGTGATCAGCCTGGTGGCCGCTGGATTCGTGTACTGGCTGCTGGCGCACGCGCCCGTGGCGCCTGACAACACGTACTAGCGGCACGCTGCGCGCCGGGCGGATTGTGCCCGGTACGCAGCTTCCGCTGTTTCAGTTACTTGTTACGGTAGTTGTCGTGGCAGGCGCCGCAGGCTTTGCCCACCGCACCGGCAGCTTTTAGCGTGGGGCCTTTCTCACCACCCTTCGCCGCCTCGACGAGAGCGTTGGCGGCCTTGACGAGGTCGTCGGCCTTCGCTTTGAAGTCGGCCTGGTTGGTCCAGATCCCGTCTTGCGCCTTGGTCTTCACGCTCGTCTTGTTGCGCGTGTCGGGGGTGAACACATCCGGAATCATCCCGCCGAGCTCCGCGATGTGTTGCCCACTCTTGGCGGCCGCCGCAGCATCGAACGGCACTTTGTTCTTGAGCATGCCACCCAACGGGGCCATGTACATGCCCATCACCTTGAGTAATCCCTGGCGGGTCAGTACGGCCTGCTCGGCTTGTTGCTCCGGTGTCTGCGGCGCATCCTGGGCCAGGACAGCGGGCACGGACGCGAGGGCGCACAGCGCGATGAGGCTCGACTTCGCAAATCGGTTCATTCGATAGGTCCCCTAGGGTGATGGAAGCCGGTCGAGTTTAACGAAAGGCGTCTCGGGCGGCGAGACGCCGTGGTCGTATGTGTCCAGTTGGCGGCCGTACGGTTATTGGACACCGTCAGGGGACACGCCGCTCCAGGACGGCCGTGGCTGTCGTGCTGGCGGAGTTGGACGGCGTATGGCGCGCGGCACGTCCCTGCGTTTCGCCACCTAGCTCACGCACGAGGATGTGGTGAATTTCGCGATCCCAGTACGGCTCTTCCGGACCGAAAGCGCCAACAAGGTAGTCGACGAACGCGCGGACCTTCACGGGTACGAGCCGCCGACCCGAGTAGACCGCGTAGATGTTGACATCCGATGCACTGCCGTATGCCGGCAGCACGCGCCGGAGCACACCACGCTTGAGCTCCGCACTGACATCCCAGGTGGACCGGAAGCCGATACCGAGCCCGCTCACGACCGCCTCGCGCACCACTTCGCTGGAGTTGGTTTCCAGCACGGTGTGGGGCTTGAGAACCACCGGCCCCTCCGGGCCTTCCAGACGCCAGGTGATCTGCGGACCCGCCGCGACCAGCCGATGCCGTTGCAGCTCGGCCAGATCGCGGGGCTCCCCGTGTTTCTCGAGGTAGAGAGGGGAGGCGCAGAAGACCCTGCGATTGGAGGCGAGCCGGCGCGCGACCAGGCTCGAGTCAGGGAGGGTACCGATCCGCACCGCCATATCGAAGCTGCCGGCGACCAGGTCGACATAATCGTCGCTCAGGTCGACCACCATCTTCAGTTCGGTGTTGGCATCCAGAAAAGCTTTCAGCCGAGGGGCGACGTGTAACCGGCCGAACGCCGTCGGCAGCGATACCTTGAGGACGCCACGCGGACGCTCGCTGTCGACGGCAGCGAAGTTCTCCGCGTCCTCCACGGCGGCAAGCACAGCGACCACCCGCTCGAAGAAGCTCTGTCCAACCTGCGTCGGTGTGAGGCGCCGGGTGGTCCTCTGGAGCAGCCTAACCCCCAGGCGCTCCTCGAGGCGCGTGAGGCGCTTTGAGATCATGGCTGGGGAGGAGTGCAGCTCGCGGGCCGCCGCGGAGAGGCTCCCCGCCTTGATCACGCGCGCGAAGATCTCATAGTCGAATAGATTGGTAATCTTTTCCAATGACGCCCCCTCGTGATTTGTCGTCCCTGGAGTGCTCCACGCCCCGTGGCGGGTGTTCGGCACCTCGGGCTCCGCCCACGCCGCACTGTCCTCTTTTTCACTCACCTGTGCACGAATTCTTGCAGAATCGGAAAGAATGGTTTACCGCAAAAATGCGTGCTCACCGCGTGATGGACCGTTGGCGCGAGGGGCTGCCGCATGAGCAGCATAAGGACTAAGCTCGCCGCGCAGGAGTGCATCGCTTTGATTTTTCGCGTGATATCCTAACAGATAGCACGCTATCCATTGGTTTGGGGGAATGATGAGTTACACGATCTCGGTGAATGGCACCGCTAAAACGGTCGAGGCGGACGGCGATACCCCGCTGCTGTGGGTTTTACGCGACCTGCTGGACATGAAAGGGACCAAGTTTGGCTGTGGCTTGGCCTTGTGCGGCTGCTGCACCGTTCACCTGGATGGTCAGCCGATTCGAGCCTGCGTCACTCCGCTCTCCGCCATCGGTACCCGCAAGGTCACCACCATCGAGGGAGTCGGTGAGACCGAGACCGGCAAGAAGGTCCAGGACGCCTGGCTGGCGCTCGATGTCATGCAATGCGGCTACTGCCAGGCTGGGCAGATTATGTCCGCCACCGCGCTGTTGAATCAGAAGCCCAAGCCCACCGACCAGGATATCGACGACGCCATGAGCGGCAATATCTGTCGGTGCGCGACGTACACGCGCATCCGCGCCGCCATCAAGCAGGCGGCCGGGCTACCGACGGCCGACACGAGGGAGGTCTGATTATGACTGTCGCGAGTGCTCACGAGAGCGATTCGAGCGTCACGCGCCGCGGCTTTCTCGCCGCGAGCACGGTTGCCGGCGGTGGCCTGCTGTTGGATCTCAGCTTCCCGACTGTAGCCCCGGCCGCGGCTCCCAGCGCTCACCCCGCCGCCGCGGGTGGAACCTTGAACGCCTACATCCGGATCACGCCGGACGATCTGGTCACCATCATCTGCAAGAACCCGGAGATCGGGCAAGGCATCAAGACCGCTTTTCCGCAGATCGTCGCCGAGGAGTTGGATGTTGACTGGAGCCAGGTCCGCACCGAGATGGCGATCATCGACCAGGCGAAGTACGGCCCGCAGTTCGCCGGCGGCAGCTTCAGCATCCCGATGAACTACGACGCGCTGCGACGGGCCGGCGCGGCCGGGCGCCAGATGCTGATCACGGCAGCCGCCAAAACGTGGGGAGTGCCCGCGAGCGAATGTGACACTACCCCCGGGGTCGTCCATCACAAGGCGAGTGGCCGTTCGTTGAAGTACGGCGCGCTGGCGACCAAGGCCGCCTCGGTACCGCCGCCGGATCTGAAGACGGTGGCATTGAAGGACCCGAAGAATTTCCGCCTGATTGGCCAGCCTTTCGGCGGCGTCGACAGCCCGCTCATCGTGACCGGTAAGCCGATCTTCGGCATCGACATGAGCGTGACGGGCATGCTGTACGCGGTATTCGAGAAGTGTCCGGTTCACGGCGGCAAGTACGTGAGCGCCGACCTGGAGGCCGCGAAGGCCATGCCCGGTGTGAAGCACGTGTTTGTCGTGAACGCGCCGGATGCGGGCGAGGGACCTTATGTTGGTATGCAGATGGGACTCCTGGATGGTGTCGCGGTTGTAGCCGACACCTGGTGGCAGGCCAACAAGGCCGCGGAAAAACTGCAGATCAAGTGGGACAAGGGCGCACATGCCGACCATAGCAGCGCCGGCTATGCCCGCCAGGCAGCGGAGCTCGCCAAGAAAGAGCCCATGAAGGTCGTGCGCAGCGATGGCGATCACAAGAGTGCCTACGCGAGCGCTGCCGTCAAGGTCGAGGCGGATTACTTCTATCCGATCCTGTCGCATTCGCCGCTCGAGCCGATGAACTGCACGGCGGACGTGCGTGACGGCAAGGCGGAGATCTGGGCACCCACCCAGAATCCGGGCGCGGGACGGGGTCTCGTCGCCAAGACGCTCGGCATTCCTCCGGAGGCCGTGACGATCCACGTCACCCGCTGCGGTGGCGGGTTCGGTCGCCGCCTGGCGAGCGACTTCATCGTCCAGGCGGTCATGATCTCCAAGCAGGCGGGCGTGCCCGTCAAGCTGCTGTGGGATCGGCGGCAGGACCTGCAACATGACATGTATCGGCCGGCCGGCTTCCACCATTTCAGCGCCGGTGTGGATGCCCAGGGCAAACTCGTGACCTTGCGTAATCACCTGGTCACCTTCGGAGTGGGAGACAAGTTCAACGATAGCGCGACGTTCTCCCCGTCCGAGTATCCGGCGCGAATGATTCCCAACATCGAGCTGGCGATGTCCTCCATCCCGTTCTCCCAGCCCACCGGGCCGATGCGTGCTCCGGGGAGCAACGGCTTCGCGTATGCGTTCCAAGGTTTCCTCGATGAGGTCGCCTACGCCGCCGGTAAGGATCCCATGGATTTCAACCTCGCCATCCTGGGCGAGCCGCGTGCCATCCCGACACCGACCGGCCCGTTTGGACCGATGCCGCCGTACGACACCGGTCGCATGCGCAAGGTCATCGAGGGTGTGCGCGAGAAGTCAGGTTGGGATAAAGCGGGGCTGCACGCGCTGGCGCGCCAGGGCGGTCCCGGCAAGACCGGCAGCGCGGCAACCCAAACGGGTCCGCGTACCGGTATGGGCTTTGCCTGCTACTACTGCCACTTGGGCTATTTCGCGGAGGTGGTGAAAGCGACCGTCGACCCGCAGGGGTCGGTGCGGGTGGACAAGGTCTGGGTGGTCGCTGATGTCGGCAGCCCAATCGTCAATCCGAGCGGCGCCTTGAACCAGGTGCAGGGCGGGGTGCTGGACGGCATCGGGCAGGCCCTCGGTCTGGCGATCAATATCGAGAACGGCCAGGCTACGGCGACGAACTTCCACGAATTCCCGCTCCTGCGGATGTACCAGGCCCCCCAGGTCGAGGTGCATTTCCTGCCCACGAGCTTCCCCCCGACCGGCCTGGGCGAGCCCGCGTTGCCGCCGGTGGTGCCCGCGCTGGCCAACGCGGTATTCGCGGCAACCGGTCAGCGGGTCCGCAAGCTCCCGATCAAGGCAGTGGATCTGAAGACGGCCTGAGCTTGAGCGGTGCGCTGCAGCAGAGCTGCGGCGCACCGGACGTTTCCTCCCGGGGTAAAATGCCTACCTGTGCTGACCAGGAGGAATCATGACGAGAGTTCTCGTCGTCGAGGACGACGCCCAGACGGCTGCGGAAATCGCCGCCGCGCTGGGCGACCACGGCTTTGAGGTCGAGTGCGCGTACACGGGGCAGGACGCCCTGGATCGCGCAGTGGCGGATCGGTATTCAGCGATCGTGCTGGACCGCATGCTTCCGGGGGGCATTGACGGACTCACCGTCCTTTCGACCCTGCGAGGCCTGAGTGTCGATGCCCCTGTCCTCATCCTGAGCGCCTTGTCCGCGGTGGACGAGCGCGTGCGGGGTCTGCGAGCGGGCGGTGATGACTACCTGACCAAGCCCTTCGAATCGCTCGAGCTTACCGCCCGGATCGAGGTCTTGCTCCGTCGCCGGAACGCCTCGGATCGGCAGACCATGCTGCGGGTCGGTGACCTGGAAGTCGATCTGCTGAAACGCGAGGTCAAGCGGGGGGGACGCTCGATCGATCTTCTGCCGCGCGAATACCGACTGCTCGAATACCTGATGCGGCACCCGGGACAGGTGATCACCCGGACCATGCTGTTCGAGGAGGTCTGGTCGTACCGCTACGACCAACGAACGAACGTAATCGACGTTCACATGGGGAAGCTGCGCAGGAAGCTGGACGAGGGTGGGCTGCCTTCGATGATCCATACCGTGCGCGGCTCGGGATACATTCTACGTGCGCCTGACTGATCTACCCCGGACCACGAGTTTCCGGCTTTCGGTACTGTTCCTGGCGCTGTTCGGGGCTTCGTCGGCCGCGTTTTGCGGCTTCCTCTACTGGCAGGCGACGTCATATCTGAACAGCTCCGTGGATCACTGGATTCAGCGGGACTCGGTGACGTATCTCACCGCACCTTGGGATATCGTGCCGCTCCTTACGACGCACGCCGAGCGGGATCCGGACGCCTGGCGTCCTTTTGCGCTATTCGATTCCAATGGACGTTTCATCGCCGGAAATCTGCGCTCGCTTCCGGAACGACCCGTCTCGTTCGGGCGCTATTTCGAGTACAAACTCAAGCGCAACAACAAGGAGGTGCCGTTCCGCGGTGTGGGATACCGGATGCCCAACGGTGACATCCTGATCCTGAGCTATAACGTCAACGAGATCTACGGATTCAAACACGTGTTGCTCGACGCCATGGCCTGGGGTGGCATTCTCGTGTTCGGTATCGGCATCGCGGGAGCCGTGATAACAGCCCTCGGAGCCGTGCGCCAGATCAACGGAATCACGGGGGCCGTCGAGCGGATTGTTACCGGTAATCTACGCGAGCGCCTGCCGACACGTCGTGGCGCAGGCGATCTGGACCGTCTGGTCTATCTCGTCAACGGCATGTTGGATGATATTGAGCGCTTGATGCGCGAGGTGAAAGGAGTTACGGACGATATCGCGCATGACCTGCGCACGCCGTTGACTCGATTGCTGGGAGGGCTGGAGCGAGCTCGCCGACGGACCACCTCGAGTGAGGAGTACGCTCGCGCGGTGGATGGCGCGATCGCGGAAACCAAGGCGGTACTCGGTACCTTCAGCGCGTTGCTGAGAATCGCTGAGGTCGAGGATGGCGCGCGTCGTGCTGGCTTCATGAGAATGGATCTCGGCAGGATCGCCGCCGACGTGGTGGAGTTCCACGCCCCCGTCGCGGAAGAAAGGGGGATACAGCTCTCGTTCGACACCGATGCCCCGTCGCTTACGCAGATGTCGGGTGATCCGAGTCTCATGTTCGAAGCCATCAGCAACCTGGTGGACAACGCCATCAAGTTCAGCCCACCCGGAGGGCGTGTTGCGGTACGCACCTTCTGCCATAAGGGCAACATCGGAGTGGCCGTTTCAGACAACGGTCCGGGAATTCCAGCGCACGAGCGCGAGGCGGTGTTACGACGTTTTCATCGGTTGGAAAAGAGCCGGCATACCCCGGGCAGCGGACTTGGCTTGAGTCTCGTGGCCGCCGTGGCGAAGCTGCACGGCCTGAGCCTGACGATCGATTCGTCCTTCCCGGGCGCCTGTGTGACTCTCGAGCGCGATGCGCCCGCGCAGGTACCCTTGCCCCCTGTTCCGGCCCCGGGGGCTGCCGCGCGGGCCGAGGCCGAAGCTCGCGCGGTGTCGACGAGTGTCTGATGGTGGTGACATGAAACTGACTGACTTCAAGGTATTGACCTTCGATTGTTATGGCACGCTGATCGATTGGGAGACCGGTCTGTACACGGCTCTGCAACCCTTGTTGAAGAAGGGTGGCGTGACATTGCGGCGCGACGAGGTGCTGGCCACGTTCGCCCGGCACGAGTCCGAGCAGGAGACTGCCACACCCCAGATGGTCTATTCCGAGTTGCTGACCGAGGTGCATCGGCGCCTGGCGCGGGAGTGGAATGTGACCGATGAGGAGAAGGATGCCCTTACTTTCGGCAAGTCAGTGCCTGACTGGCCGGCCTTCCCGGACACCCCCGCCGCGTTGCAGTACCTGCAGCGGCACTACAAGCTCGTGATTTTGTCGAATGTCGATCGCGTCAGCTTCGCGGGCTCGAGCCGTCGGCTCGGAGTTGCTTTCGATGCGGTCTGCACGGCTCAGGATATCGGGTCCTACAAGCCCGATCCGCGCAATTTCTCCTATCTCATCGATGCGGTCGCCAGGCTGGGTCTCTCGAAGGGGGACATTCTGCACACGGCGCAGAGTTTGTTTCACGACCACGTGCCGGCGCAGGCGGCGGGCTTGCGGACTGCCTGGATCGATCGCCGCCACGACCGGGAAGGTTGGGGCGCGACCGTGCCGCCTCCGGGCACTCCGAAGTTTGATTTCCGTTTCACCAGCCTTGGGGAAATGGCGGCAGCGCACCAGGGTTTGGGCCAACACACCACCTGAGCGCGCCTCCCCAGCGCTTGGCCACATCGAAAATCGCAACTGAGCGCTGCGAAGGATCTCACGAAAGCATTCACACGGGCGTGCGCGAAAATCGCCGCCCTGAACGCTCGCACGTTCGAGCGCTCGCACATCCCCCAGCCGACTGCTTGTTAGTGCCCGGCGTGCGCGAAGTCACAGCAGCCCATTGACGTTGGTCACACTTCCATCATTGTGTGGTGCGAGTGCGTTCCCGCGCTGACACCATGCGACGTCATGCAAGGTGCAGGGCAGCAGAAGCCAATGCCACGAGCGCGATCGCAAGCCGACGCTGAGCCGTCCCATGCTGAGAAGGGCTCGGGGTGCGAATTTCTCGGCTGTTTGTTGCAATGCACAATAACGCCCTCGAATTTAGCGAGCCATCGTCCGACCCGAAGGGCAAGCGCGGCAAACCAACTAAAGAGCCGCGAGATCAGAAGAGGTTGTCACTGACGGCGGACTCGGGACCTGAGGACCGAGAGGGATCTGTGTGGACGCGCTGCATGCGGCGCAGTCTGAATGACGGCAAGGAAAAGGATACACGTGAGTATGAGAAGGAAAGTTGAGTTGGAGCGCTGTCGGATGGATCTGGTGCGGGGGGGCAGTCCGAGCGGCTCTGCGGGACGTGCGCTCGAGACACGCAAGGCGCGCCTCCACGTCCATTCGCTTGCTGGCCCGCGGAGTCACTCCCGGCATTGTCCTCACGGCCCTGCTCGCCGGGGTGCCGGGTGAGGCATTCGCGACTGATATCACGAGATCGAGTCAAAGCACCAGCTTCTGGAGTGATCCCACGTCCTGGTCGGGCGGCGTAGCGCCGGGCGCCGCGGACCGTGCGATTTTCGACGGTACCGCGGGCTACTCTCTCCGCGTGGACCAACCCAGGACTGACGTGGGTCAGTTGCTCTATACGGGTGCGCCGGCGGGCACGAATTTCATTTATATCTTCAATCCGTCCGCCGCGGTGCTGTTCATCCACGGTATCGGTGGTGTCGGCATCGATATCCAAAGCAATTATACGGCGTCTCTTTACAACGCCCTCGGGATTGTGGGAGACCAAACTTGGCAGGCCGGCAATGCAAGTGGTGGGGGGTTCATTACGGGCGGTGTCGGCGCGGGCTTGGTCGACCTCGGCTCCTCCACTCTCACGATCAATCTGGTCAACGCCGTCAACACCGGACAACTCGTTCGCTTCATAGGCGCGGGTAACGTCGTCAAGACGGGACTCGGGAAGCTGACGCTCACCGGTGCTTCGACGTTCACCGGCAGCACGAACATCAATGGGGGCACGCTGGCGCTCAGCGGCAGCGGCGCGATCGCCGCCTCGAGCGGCGTCACGGTCAATAACGGTGCCACTTTCGATATTTCGGCAACCTCTGCGGGCACCAGCATCAGGACCCTTGCGGGCGGCGGCAATGTAGCGCTCGGCGCAAAGACGCTCACAATCACTGCCGGCAGCAATACGTTCAGCGGCATCCTCTCCGGGACGGGTGGCGGTCTGACGGTCGCGGGTGGCACAGAGATCCTCACTGGCGCCAACACCTACACGGGAGGCACCACGATCGCAGCGGGGGCCACGCTGCAACTCGGCAACAGCGGTTCCTCGGGCTCAATTGTCGGCGACGTCGCCGATAACGGTACGTTGACGTTGAGTCACTCCGGCTCTACCTATACCTTCGGGGGAGTCATTTCCGGCACAGGGGCGGTGAATCTGAGCACCTCCAGTTCCGGTACCACCACATTCACCGGAACCAACACCTACACGGGCGTCACGACCATCACAAATGGTGCGCTACAGCTCGGTAACGGCAGCACCACGGGCTCGATTGTCGGGAACGTCGCCTTCAACAACGGCATGCTGGATTTCAACCGTTCGGATACGTACACCTTCGGCGGGGTCATCTCCGGCTACGGGGCAGTGTTTCAGTTCGGCAGTGGTACTACGATTCTGACCGGCAACAACACCTACACGCAGGCTACGGAGATCTTCCACGGCACGTTGAGTGTATCGAGCGATGCCAACCTTGGTGCGCCGAGTGCCGATTACATCTATATAGACAACGCCACACTCGAGACGACGGGCACCATGACCAGTGCGCGTTCCATTGAGTTTGGCAGTACGAGCACGATATCGACCGACGCCGGCACCACGCTGACACTGACCGGCCAGATCAACGGCTACGGTGGTGGCAGCCTGATCAAAGCGGGCGGCGGCACCCTGGTGCTGGCGACTGACATCACCGACCTCGGCGCCGATACGACCATCTCGGCGGGTACGCTGCAACTCGGCAATGGCGGTACGACCGGCTCAATCAATGGGAACGTGACCGACAATGGTATGTTGGCCTTCAACCGCTCGGACGCGTCTACTTTCGATGGGGTGATCTCCGGCAGCGGTGCGGTGAACCAGATCGGCCCCGGCACCACCGTCCTGACCGGCAACAACTTGTATACCGGCGGCACGCGTCTCGGCGGCGGCACGTTATCCGTATCGACCCTTGGCAACTTGGGAAGCACTGGTGGGCTCACCTTCGACGGCGGTACGCTGGAGAATACCGCTCCCTTCACTTTGGACCAGCAAGGAGTGCTCAACTCTGGTGGCGGCACGTTGCAGACGGATGCCGATCTGAGCTGGAGCGCACCAGTTACCGGCGCGGGAGCGCTCACGAAGACCGGATCGGGAACCCTGGCCCTGACCAGTGATCTCAACGACTATCAGGGGGGAACCACGATCAGCGGCGGGTCGCTTCAGATTGGCAACAACGGAACCACCGGATCGCTCACCGGGAATGTAGCCAACAATGGCATCCTTGCCTTTGCCAAGACCAACACGATCAGCTTCGGCGGGTTGATTTCCGGCTCTGGTACGGTGACCCAGGTGGGCACCGGGACGACAGTCCTGAGCGGCAACAATACCTACACCGGCGCCACGAACATCAACGCTGGCACGCTCCGTATCAACGGCGATCAGTCCGCCGCAACCGGCTTGGTCACCGTGGCGAGCGGCGCTACGCTGGGCGGCAGCGGTATCATCGGCGGCGCGGTCACCGTCGCCAGCGGTGGGCACATCGCGCCGGGCAACAGCCCGGGCACGCTCACCATGGGCTCACTGACCTTGAATGCGAGCTCGGTGCTCGACTTCGAGCTCGGTCAGGCCAACACAGTGGGCGGTACGCTCAATGATCTCATCAACGTCAATGGTAATCTTACGCTCGACGGGACGTTGAACGTCACTGCCCCCGTCGGTGGCACGTACGGTGCGGGCATCTACCGCCTCATCAACTACACCGGTACGTTGATCGACAACGGCCTGAGTTTCGGGCTGATGCCGGCGGGCTCAACCAATATCCTCGATACCTCCATTGCTCACCAGATCGACCTCATCAATACGCAAGGCCTGACGCTCAACTACTGGGACGGGGCTACCGACGGCCGTAACAACGGTCAAATCGGCGGCGGTGATGGAATCTGGCAGGCGGCGGGTAACGACAACTGGACTACGGCGGACGGCTCGCTGAATGCCCCCTATCAAAGTGCCGCCATGCCGATCTTCGGCAGCACCGCGGGAACCGTCACGGTGGACGATAGTCTGGGCGCCGTCACCGTCTCCGGCCTGCAGTTCGCCACCAGCGGTTATCTCATTCAAGGCGATGCGATCACTCTCGGGGCGGGTGTGAACGTCGTACGCGTGGGCGATGGCAGCAGCGTAGGGGCGGCGTACACCGCGACGATCGCCAGCGCACTGACCGGTGCCGGCACGCTCGACAAGCAGGATCTGGGTACGCTCGTGTTGACGGGTGCCAACACCTATACCGGCGGCACAATCGTCTCCGCCGGCATACTGCAACTGGGTAACGGGGGCACCTCGGGGAGCCTCGTCGGCGATATCACCAACAATGCGACCCTCGCCTTCAATCGCTCCGATGTGCTCACGTTGGCAGGAGTGATCTCTGGTACTGGCGAAGTACGCCAGATCGGCAGCGGGACCACTACCCTGACGGCCGCGGGCTCGAGCGCCGGCAGAGTGACCGTCGGCGCGGGCACGCTCGAAGTGGCCAGCGGGGCGAGTCTCGCATCCAACACCACCACGGTGGCCGCCGGGTCGACCCTCCGCAATGGCGGCACGTTCACCGGGACTGCGGGTGATGACACCTTCAATCTCGGCGGCACGTTCATCGGCACCGCCCGCCTGCTCGGCGGCAATGATTACGTCAGTATCCTGGACGGGGCGAACATCTCGCAGGCGAGCTTTGATGGCGGGGTCGGTACGGACACCATGGACCTTACAACCAACAGCTCACTCGCCCTGTCGCCTAGCTTGGCGACTGGGTTCGAAAACCTGACCAAGCATGGCACCGGCACACTCACGTTGAGCGGGACGGTTGATCGTTTCTCCGACAGCATCGAGGTGGCCACCGGTACACTGGCACTGAGCGCGGCGACCGTGCAAACAAGCTTGGTGCGGATCGACCAGGGAGCCACCCTGACGGGCACAGGCTCGTTGAGCGGTAACCTCGGCAACTCAGGCATGTTCACCTTCGCCAGCACCCCCGGTACCCTTAATGTCGGTGGAGCCTATGTGCAGACTGCGACGGGCGCGCTGGTCTCCCACATTCGGCCGAGCGGCACCGATCTGCTGAATGTCGCAGGCCCAGCAACCCTCGCCGGCACGCACCAGATCCAGATTGAGTACGGCTTGTACCTCGACGGCACGACTCGCACCGTATTGCAGGCCGCCGGCGGCATCACTGGGGATTACGACGCTGTGCAGATCAACCCCAGCGCGTTGATGTCCGTGACGAGGCAGCTCACTGCCAATGCGGAGACGCTGACCTTTCTGCGGCAGCCCTTCACGAGCATCACCGACCCACAAAGCGGCAAAGGGCGCTTTGCGCAATGGCTGGAAGACAACATCAGCGTCGATAAGCTGACCCCGCAGATGAGTGCCTACATCGACGAGTTGTTGCAGCA
>Ga0070741_10008991_pt1 | contig 19692 bp, 15 predicted proteins | sample Coa_R1_4_FD_66440 | JGI IMG/M metagenome (GOLD analysis project Ga0070741, IMG submission 66440) | Surface soil microbial communities from Centralia Pennsylvania, which are recovering from an underground coalmine fire - Coalmine... | ecosystem: Environmental > Terrestrial > Soil > Unclassified ...
GAGCGCCTCGTTGCCGTTCATGACCACCTGCTGTCCGTTTTTGCTTCGGCTTTCAACGAACTTAAAAGTCTCGAGCACGTGGCCGAGCGAGTGGCTGTAGCCTCCATGAAACGCCGCCAGGGCATTGTTCAAGATACTGGGATCTTTGCCGCCAAAGCGTTCGGCGATCAGCGCTTCGAGCTTGGGAACATTCAGGTCGAACATTTTGGCCAGCAGACCGAGCGCAAAAATGTTTTTGCCTTTGTCTTTGGCTGTGCCGCCAATCGCCTCGATGGTCAGACTCGAGATGGGAATGCCAAGATGATGGTATTCGCCCTGCCACTCGGCTTTGGGTTCGACGTGGTCAGTATCATACAACACCGTGCCGCCCTTTCTCAAAGAACCGATGTGTTCTTCGTATGAGTGCTGATAAAATGCCAGCAACAGGTCCGCTTCATCCCCCGCACTGGCCACTTCTCCCGAGCCGATGCGCACCTGGAAGATCGAAGGGCCCCCGGAAATGGTCGAGGGAATCGTCATGAAAGTCATGACTTCCTGCTCGCTGCGTCCGGCCAGGCGCGCTAAAAAACCGCCGATGGCTTGAATGCCGTCTTGCGAGTTGCCGGCAATTCGGATGACCGCTTCCTTAATGGTGGAAACCTTGGCTGGGCTGCCATTAGTTTGGGCGGGAGACGTTGGTTCGTTCATGATCAAAGGCCTGTTTCAAAAAGATAAACTGTCCCGGATTCGACGCGGCCCTTAATGAGCCCGTATTACCGTCGTTATAAAACTCTATCATTGCGGCCGGGTGTGTCAATTTCTAATGGACCTCCACATGCTTCTGATGTTCAACGTCTTGTGACTCAGATTTACTTGGCCTTTCGAAGCCAAAATATGTCCATTAAATCCCTTAATCCGGGTTCGGCCATTAATAAACTTGAATATTCAGCGCCCTGCTGGCGCAGCATAATATTTAATTGCATCAGCCACCCCGTGCCCGTGCGGGTGCGGACTGAGGTAGCCGCCGGCCCGGCGCACCGTTTCTTTCACCAAGGGAATCGCATTGGACGGAGCCGCGAGGAAGGCGGCGTATTGCCGCGAAAGCATGGGCAAATCGTTCAAGTGATCGCCCACGGCCAGCACCTGTGCGGAAGGGATGCCCAGGCGGCGCGCGATTTCTCCGAGCGCCGAGCCTTTATTATAGTCCCGGTGGCTAAAGCGGGCATAGACGTCATTGCGGACCACCGTGAGATTGGGAAAGCTTTGGCAGAATTCATCCAACTGCGCGTGGATGCCATCCATCTGTTCGTTGTCTCGGGCAATGAGGCACAGAGGCGAATAGGCATCTTCATAAATGCTGGCGTGAAAGCGCTGGTTGATGGAAGCGATTAGACGTGGCAGGGACGGTTCGATCACGGCAAACAGGTCGGCATGGGTCCGCGTGCAGGCCGCATTCCAATCTTCGAGCGGCAGATAAAGGGACCGGTCGTGGCGGTGGATTTCTCGCTCGACCAGGACCAGGTAATCCGGTTCGACCTCGACTCCGGCGCGGGCGAGTGATTCCATGAGGCTGGACATTTCGCGTCCGGTGTTGATCACCCATTTGGCGCCCTGCTCGCGCAATTGGCCGATCAGGCGCAGCAACTCAGGCGGAATGGGCGGGCTTTCGAATTCGGCGAACAGGGTGCCGTCGAAATCGGTTGAAATGAGCTTGATGGGCGTCGACATTATGTATGCCTCGTTTGCGGAGACATGATCCGTCTTGAGTGCCGATTGTCAAAAATTTATGTCCACGCTCCAGGACCAGTACGACGATGCCATGTTCGACTTCAGCACCGGCAACTACGCTGAGGCGATCGCCAAGTTGAAGCGGATTCTCTCAGAAGATCCGGGCCATTTCGATGCGCAACTGGCGCTCGGGATGGCCCATTACCGGCTGGGTGATTATGCGGCCGCCATTGCTGAAGGGCATAAAGCCGAGAAACTCAAACCACACGAGCAATTGGTTCATACCAATTTGTCCCTGTTCTACATGAAGGCCGGAAACAAGCCGGTGGCCGAGCACCACGGCCTGCAGGCCCGCATCTCCTCCTGGCGGACCGATGCTCAGCAACAAAACCAGGCAAGCCCGGCGTCGGGGCCCGCAGACCCGGAGCTGCAGATGGCCAAACCAAAAATGGAGCCCCTGAAATTACCAGGCAAGTTCCCCGACATGCCTTGGAAGAAGAAACCCGGTTCGGGCGACCGTTCGTAATCCTTCACTTGGGGTCAGTGCGACACTTTTTCCGGGGTTGCCGGCGGGAAAAAGTGCGAACTGACCCCAAGGCCCCGCCGCCACTGACCCGTTAGGTTGGTTCCAAGTCTTGACGGAACTCGATAATTGTTCTCTGCTAATCTCCGATGAAAACAGCCTACGAACTCGCGATGGAACGGCTCAGCAAAGGCTCCCCCACCGTCAAACTGAGCGATGAGCAAAAACGGCGCATTGCCGATCTGGAATCTCAGTGCGCCGCCAAGATTGCCGAGCGTGAATTGTTCCTTCAGGAAGAGATCGCCAAAGCGGTGGACAAAGGGGACGCTGAGGCCATGGCCCAACTGGAGAAACAATTGGTCAGCGATCGCAAATCGCTCCGCGCCGACTTCGAGGAGAAAAAAGAGAAAGTGCGGGCAGAAGGCGCGAAGTAGCCACGTTGGTGAAGGCCGGTTACGCCAGGCTCGAAGGCCGAAGCCCGAAATCTGAAAGAAGTCCGAAGTCCGAAACCCGATATATTCCCCTTTTGAATCTCAAGGCTTTCAACCAGCAACTTGTAACCTGCAACCTGCAACCTATGACCTGTAACTCGGCGGCGACCATCGAGGAACGCCACCGCTACCTTCACTGGATGCAAATCGCAAATGGCAAATCCCTGATCTCCGAGCGCTTTTGCAACCGGCTTTTGCTGAGTTAGCGCCGCGATAGCTCGAAATAATAGAGACCAGCCACGACGAGGGCGTGCTGAATTTTGAATTGCCGCACGAGTTCCGGAATTTCAGCAATCGGGATCAACCGGGTGAGCAAATCCTCGCCGTGATCAAATTCAACCGGATGGATGCATCGGCAATTCTCAATCAGCACGGTAAAGCAGGTATTGCTCATAATGGCGGGATTGGGAAAGACTTTGCCGATGATCCGCGGGTTGTCTCCGGCGTAGCCGGTCTCTTCGCGCAATTCGCGAACCGCGGCCGCCTCGGGACCTGGGTCGTGAGGGTCGATCATGCCGCCCGGGATCTCCAGCTCCACCGTCTGCGATCCGTGCCGGAATTGATCGATCATCACCAACTGCTGGTCGGGCGTAATGGCAATGACATTCACCCAATTGACCGAATCCAGGACCAGAAAATCATGCTCCTTGCCGGTGCGAGGCGAAAGAGCGCGCTCGGAGCGCAATTTAAAGATTCGATAATCGCCCAACGGCTGCGAGCTGACCTTCTTCCACGGCTTGAGCATGTTAATTAAATTCCCTTCTCTTTGGCCGCCCAGCCCTGGCGCATCAGTTCGAGCAGGTGGGTCAGTGCGTCGTCGTAACTGCGTTGTTTCTGCTCGGCCAATTGCGTGGCTCGTTTATCCAGTTGCGCCGCCATTTCCATGGATTTGTGCGGCGGACAACCCAGGGCTTCCAGCACTTTGGCAAGTTCGGCGGATGTCATGCGAAAATCAGTTCGACGGAGTGGCAAGGCCAAGCCATTTGCCACCGCAGATTCGGGGCGGCCACAGATTTGAAAAAACACCCTCGGGGCTCACTGCGCGAAGCTTTCGCGCCTGGCAGAACAGCCACCGATTTGTCCAGGCCCTATTTTACCGAATCGGCGGGGACGATTTTGATGCTCTCGATGCCCACGCGCTCATTTGGCCGGTCCGGCGAATGGGTAGGCGCGGTGCCGATTTTTTCCAGCACGTCGTCACCTTGAACCAATTTGCCAAACGCAGTGTACTGGCGATCGAGGAAACGCGGGTTGCCGTGACAGATGAAGAACTGGCTTCCGGCCGAATCCGGATTATTGGAACGGGCCATGGAAATGACACCGCGGTCATGATGCCGGTCGTTGAACTCGGCCTTAATCTGGTATCCGGGCCCCCCGGTTCCCCAACTGGCTTCCTGCGTGAGATCTTTGGTCAAAGGATCGCCTGCCTGGATCATAAATCCCTTAATGACCCGATGAAAACAGGTCCCGTCGTAGAATCCTTTTTGCGCCAGGGTTTTGAAGTTCTCGACCGTCTTGGGGGCGACGTCCGGCCAAAACTCGATGATCATCTGGCCCTTTGTGGTCGTGATGATCGCTACTTCGGCATTATTGCTCATAGGTGACAAAGTTTCCTGCTATTTCACGGAATCGGCGGGAACAATCTCGATGCTCTTGATCTCAACACGTTTGGTCGGCTTGCTGGGCTCGCCACGGGCGTCTGGAACAACGGGGGTATCAGCAATCTTGCCCAGAACGTCTTCTCCTTTGATGAGATTGCCGAACGCCGTATATTTATGATCGAGATTCGGTGCGTCGCCATCGCAAATAAAGAACTGACTACCAGCCGAATTCGGGTCCCCGCTGCGCGCCATGGAAATAACGCCGCGTTTGTGCGGCCGGGCATTGAATTCGGCTTTGACCGTGTAGCCTGGTCCGCCGGTGCCCCAATCGCTTTCCCGAGCCGGGTCCTTAGTTAAAGGATCACCGCCCTGAATCATAAATCCTTTAATAATGCGATGAAAAGCGGTGCCATTGTAGAAGCCTTTCTTTGCCAGGGTTTTGAAGTTTTCAACGGTCTTCGGAGCCACATCGGGCCAAAACTTCACGACCATGTCACCTTCAGTTGTTTTAATCACGGCGACCTCATTGGCATCGGGGCCGGTTTTGCCTTTCTGAGAGGAATCCTTGACTTCATCCCCCCGAGCGAGAGTCAGGCTAAGAACTAAAGCACAAACAGAATAAAGTACCTTCATAGCGCGGCAGAATGTTCCACGTCCTGTCCTTGATGTCACGACGAATAAACTATTCCACGATTTCTTCGATAATCAACCAAGCTGGCGTTTCGGTCGTAAACGGTCTCGTGTTTGGAGTCCCGGCTTGAGCCGGTGCGATGTTCGAAGGCCGGCACGCCCCGAACTCGGCTGCGCTACCTTTTGGCTCGCGTGACCGGCTCAAGCCGGGACTCCAAACGCGTGACCGCCTGAAGGCGGGCCTCCGAACCAGAAGGGGATCTCATGAACTTCCCTGTAACCAAATGGCGCTGGCAGCGTCTTTGCTTATATACGACGGCCACGCGGGCCGAAAGAAAGAAAGAGAGAAGAATGAAATTGCAGAAATTTAGCAGTACAGCAGTGGCCATACTGGCCGGTTTGTCAATGGTGATCGCCACCGGTTCGGCCCAGGATACGAATTCGACCCGCCGCGCTGAGCGGCGCGGCCCCAACGTGAAGCAACGAGTGGAACGGTTGAGCGAGGAACTCAAACTCAACGACGAACAAAAAGCCAAAATGACGACGTTGCTGGAAACACAAGCCAAGCAACGCCGGGAGCTAATGGCCGACAACAACCTTTCACGTGACGAACGCAGAGAGAAAATGCGCGCGATCATGCAAGATGAACGCAAAGAGGTGAAGGCACTCTTAACGCCCGAACAGTTCGAGAAATGGCAAGCGCTGCGTTCGCAGATGCGCGCCCGCCGCGGCGGCCCAGGCGGACGACAAGGCGAGCCCGCGGCAGCACCGGCACCGGCACCAGCGCCCGCACCCGCGCCAAAGCCCGGACAGTAGACCATCCTATTCCCGGAACGACTGTGCGAGTCCGCCGGGTGACCCGCGGGGGCGATTTGCAGAAATCGCCCCCGAATTTTTTACCGATTAAGACTTTTTTCAGTCTCGATTTTCGAGGACAGTGACGGGCAGCAATGATTCTTTGCATCGGGACGACTCCGGCGGCCCAACGGGTGATGGTTTTCGGGAAGCTCGAACTCGATTGCGTCAATCGGGCGCACCAAACCTGCGATGGGATTGCCGGCAAATCGATCAATGTGGCAAAGGTTCTGACCACGTTGGGCTCACGCGCGATCGCGGCGGGGTTCCTGGGCGGAGATAGCGGAGCAGCGATCCTCAAGCAACTGCGAGCGCGGGGAATCACCACCCATTTTATTTCAGTTGCACCTGCGACCCGACAATGCCTTACAGTCATAGATGAGAGCGGTCAAACCGTAACCGAATTGGTCGAGGAGAGCCGGCCCGTCGCGCCCGAGAATTACGAGTCGCTCGAAACCATCGTTCAGGGGCTTTTGCCCGGATGCCAGGCCGTCGTCATGTCCGGGAGTCTGACTCCGGGCGGGCCGGTGGATTTCTACCGGAAAATCACCAACCTGGCGAACAGCCATCGAATCCAAAGCATCGTCGACGCGCAGGGACCGCCACTGGTGCAGGCACTCGAGGCCGGGCCGGGACTGGTGAAACCGAATCGGCAGGAACTTGGCGCCACCGTCGGCCACGCTCTCGGCACCGAATCGGAGGTCATCACGGCCATGAAGGAAGTGCAGCGGCGCGGCGCGGCGCGGGTCGTCGTCACGGCGGGTAAATCTCCGGCGCTGGCGTTGGATGGTGAAGATCTTTGGCGCATCCATCCTCCGCAGGTCAAAGCCGTCAACGCAATCGGCTCAGGTGACGCTTTCACGGCGGGGCTCGTATGGCGGTTGTTGCAAGGAGAGTCTTTGGGCCAGTCGTGTCGGTGGGCGGCCGCCAGTGGGGCCGCCAACGCCCTGAACGTGATGCCGGGCGAGGTAGATCCAAAAGAAATCGAACGACTCGCCGCGGAAGTAGTCGTGGAAAAACTCTGAACGTGGAAAGCTCACTTTTACTTTCGCGCATGCAGTTGGACGATGAACCCGCTCCAGGAGGGCGCACCAGCGTCTTGGAGTGCGGTGCCATGCACCGCTTTTGGAACCCAACGACGGCCGACCCGCGAGAGAATCTCAATCGTTCGACCCTGCTTCGCCCCCAAAGGCGCCGCGAAGCGGACGCACTCCAAAACCTTCGGAGCTCCTGGACGCAATGAACAAGCGACTGCTGATAATTTTGATCGTGCTGGTGGTGATTGGGGGTGGGACCTGGTACGCCCGGCTGCACTGGCGCGGCGCCAGTCAGAATGCGCTCGTGCTCTATGGCAACGTTGATATTCGCGAGGTGAACCTGGGATTTCGTGTGTCGGGAAGGCTCAAAGAAATGCTGCACGATGAAGGTGATCCGGTGAAGACAGGTGAAACGCTGTCACGCCTGGATGATGAGCCCTACCATCATCAGCTCGACGAAGCCTGCGGGCAGGTCGCCTCGTTGCAAGCGCGCCTTGCCTTGCTGCAGGCCGGAAATCGTCCCCAGGAAATCGAGCAGGCCCGCGCCCAGATGCATGAACGCGAGGTCACCTTCGCGAATGCCGAACGCATTTATAAACGCCAGCAAGAGCTCTTTACCAGCCGCACGGTCTCGATCCAGGAACGCGACGACGCCGAGGCCGCTTACCGCGAAGCCGAAGCCCGGCTCGCCTCGGCGCGCGAACAACTCAACCTGTTGCAGGCGGGCTTCCGCACCGAGGAAATCGCGCAGGCCAAGGCGGATCTGGCCCGAGCGAAGGCTGCGCAAGCCACAACCGAACTCCAACTGGAGGACACCACGCTCAAAGCGCCAGCGGACGGCATCGTGCTCACGCGGGCACAGGAGCCCGGGGCTATTGTCCAGGCCGGTACGACCGTCTTTACGGTTTCACTCGAAAAACCGGTCTGGGTGCGGGCGTACATCCGCGAGCCCGACCTGGGCCAAATCCATCCCGGCATGAAGGTCGCCGTATATTCGGACTCAGCTCCCGCCAAAGCCTACCCCGGGACCATCGGGTATATCTCACCCCGAGCCGAGTTCACGCCGAAAAACGTCGAGACGACCGAACTCCGCACCAGCCTGGTTTACCGGCTGCGCATCGTCATCGCGAGCCCGGACGAGGGCCTAAGGCAGGGAATGCCGGTGACGGTGAAGCTGAACCAATAGGCTGACGCGACTATGGGCGAATTGCGGGTCCAGCTTAACGAGGTCGAGAAAAGGTTTACCGGCTCGGGCCGCGCGGCCCTCAACCGAATTTCAGCGGAAGTCAGGCCGGGGCTGATCACCGGCCTGGTGGGTCCCGACGGGGCGGGCAAGACCACACTGCTAAGGATTTTAGCCGGCTTGTTACTACCCACGTCGGGGAGCATCGTCATCGAGCAAGGGACCGGATCCGGAGTTCCGAACTTGAACAATACACGCGAGTGGATTGGTTACATGCCGCAAAAATTCGGGTTGTACGAAGATCTCTCGGTTCAGGAGAACCTCGAACTGCACGCGGATCTACGCGGCGTCATTGGGGTGGAGCGCACTGCGGCCTTCGAGCGATTGCTCTCCTTCACGGATCTGACCCGTTTCACCAAACGACTGGCCGGCAAGCTTTCGGGAGGGATGAAACAGAAACTGGGTCTGGCCTGCGCGCTACTGGGCAAGCCGCGACTGCTGCTATTGGACGAGCCGAGCGTGGGAGTGGATCCCATTTCGCGGCGTGAACTCTGGAAAATGGTCCAGGAACTGATTCATCAAGGCCTGACGGTGATCTGGAGCACCGCGTACCTGGACGAGGCCGAGTTGTGCGGCGAAGTTCTACTGCTGAACGAAGGGGATTTGCTTTTTGCCGGGCCGCCCGGGGAATTGACCGGGCGGATCCGAGACCGGTGCTGGCAAATTCGCAATGCTGAAGGCAGCCGGCGCCAGGTGCTGGCCCGGGCGCTGAGCCAGCCGGAAGTGCTGGATGGAGTCATTCAAGGCCACGCGGTGCGATTAGTGATGAGGCAGGGCGGTCTGCGTCCCGATCCGGCCGCGTTCAATGCCGGGCCGCGAGCGCAAACCGTTCCGGTGCCGCCGCGGTTTGAAGATGGCTTTATTGACGCGCTCGGCGGCGCCGGGGGAGGGGAATCAGCACTGGCTCGACACATGCACCCGGCAGCTCCGGCTGGTGAGGCGGTCGTCGAGGCAGTCGATCTGACCAAAAAGTTCGGCGATTTCGTCGCGACCGACCGCGTCACATTTCAGGTAAAACGAGGAGAGATTTTTGGTCTGCTAGGGCCGAATGGGGCGGGGAAATCCACGACGTTCCGGATGATGTGCGGATTGCTCACGCCAACTTCGGGGACGGCGCACGTCACCGGGATCGACTTGAAGAAGAGCGCCAGCCGAGCGCGACAGCGGCTGGGATACATGGCGCAAAAGTTCTCCTTGTATACGAACCTGACGGTGCGGCAAAACCTGGAATTCTTCTCGGGTGTTTATGGGTTGCGCGGAGCGCGGCAGGCACAGGCGGTGGGCGAGATGGTCGAAGTATTCAAGTTCGAGCCGTTTCTCGAAGTAACGCCGGGCACGTTGCCTTTGGGATTTAAACAACGCCTCGCGCTGGCCTGCGCGGTCATGCACCAGCCAGACGTTTTGTTTTTAGATGAACCGACTTCCGGCGTGGACCCCGTCACGCGGCGAGAGTTCTGGACGCATATAAACGGGGTGGTCGAGAAAGGTGTTACCGTGATGGTGACCACCCATTTCATGGACGAGGCGGAGTACTGCGATCGCATCGCCCTGGTGTTCCGGGGCCGAGTCATTGCGGCCGGCACCCCGGATGAGCTCAAAGCAAAAGCGGCCACGCCCACGAATGCCGACCCGTCGATGGAAGACGCCTTTGTCCAGCTGGTGCAGGAGCAATCGCAAACGGAAGGATGAACAGAGCAAAAAGATTGGGGCGTAGCGGCGTCTCGGCAGAGCGCCGCTGGCAATGGTTCGAGGATTGGCGGCTCTCTGCCGAGACGCCGCTGCGGTTCATGGGCAGCCTCCAATTAATGGAATCCTGAATGAATAGCCGCCGATTATTTGCCCTGTGCCGCAAGGAAACCTGCCAGATCCTGCGGGATCCCAGCAGCAATATCATTGCCTTCATTCTGCCGGTAATCATGCTGCTGATCTTCGGTTATGGCATTAACCTCGACTCGCGGGGATTGCGCGTGGGCCTGGTCCTGGAAGACACCGGGCCGGAGGCGCGGTTGTTTGCCGCCAGCCTGACAGGCTCGCCCTATCTGCGCATCCGTTTCAGCCAGCGGCGAAGCGAAATGGCACAGGCCCTCACGCGCGGTGAGGTCCGCGGATTCGTGGTCCTGGCGCAGGATTTCTCGAAGAAACTCAAGCGCTCCACCGAGTCGGCTCCGATCCTGATTGTAACCGACGGCGCGGAACCGAATACCGCCAACTTCGTAGAGAATTATGTTCGCAGCGCATGGGAAGGCTGGGAGCAACAACGCGCGGCGCAGCACGGCCAGATCGATCCAGCCGACATTCGCCTCGAACCGCGATTTTGGTTCAATCCGGCGGCCGAAAGCCGCAATTATCTTATCCCCGGATCGATTACCGTGATTATGACAGTGATCGGAGCATTGCTGACATCGCTGGTGGTGGCGCGGGAATGGGAACGCGGCACCATGGAAGCCTTGCTGGCATCGCCCATGACCAAAACGGAGTTCCTGCTCAGCAAACTGCTGCCTTATTATGCTTTGGGGATCGTCTCGCTGCTGCTGTGTGTGGGAGTCTCGGTCTTCGGTTTAGGCGTGCCGTTTCGGGGGTCGGCGGCAGCCCTGTGGATGATCGGGTCATTATTCCTGGGCAGCGCGCTGGGATTGGGTTTGCTGCTCTCGACGGTGACTCGCAATCAGTTTAACGCGGCCCAGGCAGCTCTGAACGCCGCCTTTCTGCCGGCTCTGATTCTGTCCGGGTTTATTTATGAAATCCGCAGCATGCCCGTGGCGATCCGGGCGGTGACTTATCTAATCCCGGCGCGGTACTTCGTGACCGCGATGCAGACCTTGTTCCAGGCGGGCGATGTGTGGCCCGTGTTGTTCAAGAGCATGGCGTTTTTGGCCGTGGCCTCGCTGTTCTTCATCGGGTTGACAACGTTGAAGACGCGCCGGCGATTGGAGTAACAGCCATGTGGTTCCGGATTTTGACACTGGTGGTCAAAGAACTGCGCGCGCTGCTGCGCGACCGACAGAGCCGGGCACTGCTGATTGCGCCGGTGGTGCTCCAGTTGGCGATTTTCCCGTTCGCATCGACGCTGGAAGTGAAAAACAACAGCCTGGGGGTGTTTAATGAAGATTCCGGGGCCGACTCGGCCGAACTCATTCAAAGGCTGGCGCAAGCCGGCGCGTTCACTCAACTGATTTATCTTCATTCGGAACAGGAACTGCGCCGGGCGATTGACCTGCAGCAAGTGCTGTTGGTATTGCGCCTGGCACCGGATTTTTCGCGCGAGCTGGCTTCGGGCAGCGCCCCACAGCTGCAGGCCATTCTCGATGGCCGCCGATCCAATAGCGCCCAAATCGCGCTGGGGTACATTCGCCAAATCCTGGGCGACTTCATTGGAGACCGCAACCGCGCCTCAGGCAAGGTCCCGAGATCCGAGGTGGTCGTGCGGCACTGGTTTAATCCCAACCTGGATTATGTTCGCCACATCATTCCGAGCCTGGTGGCAATTATCACGACGATCAGCACGTTGATCGTCACTTCGCTCTCGGTAGCCCGCGAGCGGGAACACGGCACCTTCGATCAACTGCTGGTTTCGCCGCTGACCCCTGGCATGATCATGGTTGGAAAGACCGTGCCGGCTTTGATCGTGGCGGCCACTCAGGCGACCATTATTCTCAGCGCCGGCGTGTTTGTTTATCGAATTCCGTTCCAGGGCTCGCTCGCGCTTTTGTACGGAAGCATGTTTTTTTACATTCTCGCTTTGGCGGGTTTTGGGCTGCTCATTTCGTCGATTTGTTCGACCCAACAACAGGCATTCCTGGGGGTATTCAGTTTCATGATGCCGGCTGTTTTGCTGTCCGGTTTCCCCTCACCAGTCGAGAACATGCCGCGATGGCTGCAGTACCTTGACTGGCTCAACCCGCTGCGACACTTCATTGTGATTGTCAAAGGCGTCTTCTTGAAGGATGTCGGACTAAGCGAACTGCTGCACCCACTTTGGCCGCTGGTGCTGATTGCGTGCATGACTCTGGCTTCCGCCAACTGGATGTTTCGCCGTAGATTGGGATAGTTCAGGGATTCCACGGTTTGGTGATATTCAGCTCAATCCGGAGAGTAACGATAGTGAAAGCAGCAGGCCATGTCCTGGCTTAGCACTGACCTGGAGGAACGCGATGCGAGAAGTGGACCGAGCCGAAGTCCTGTGCCGGACCCAAGAGTGAAGAACCGTGGCAGCGATCGCTACGGAGCGGAAGCGGCAACCAACCTCCGGTTTTGATTCAAGCTTTGCGTGTCTGACCCTTTATCACTCAGGGACATTCGAATGCTAAAACTGTGAACTGGCGCGAAGCTTTGGGGCGTCAAACCAAAGATCTTTTTGAATTCCCTGCAGAAGTGCGCTTCCGTAGCAAAATTCAGCTCAGCTGCGGCCGCCTTGCTCGAATACCCCTGTGAGATGAGTTGTTTGGCTAAGCGACACTGCAACTCCCGAAGCCATTGGCTTGGCGTCTGGCGCATATGTTTCTTGAAGACGCGCTGGAGATGGCGCTCCGACATGGCGCAAAGCGTTGCCATCTTCCCCGGCTTGAACTCCGCCTGCCGAGCTACGGCTTCCCATTCCTCGACTCGAACTTCTGTGCTGCTCATGCTGCTGTTTCTCCCGAATTCTACTTTCGGCGCCAATTGGCATCCGCAGCCGTTTGCCACTGCCCTCCTGCCCCGCCATGCCGCCTTTCAGCGCCTGAAAGGTTTGATCTGTCCAGTAACTGTTTCGGGTAAGGGGCCATTCCCATGACCTATGGAACTGGTTGCCCCGCACCTTGCTACCGAGTTAATGCCCAAGCGGTTCCAAAATCAAACAAAAACGATGTTCTAAAAGCGACATAATTGTCCCAGAGCGACAAGCCTCAGAATTAGATCAGATGATTCACACTTTATCCATTTGTTTTAGTCACTGAGAGCGTGTTTTAAAAGTACCGGCTTGGGCGTGGCCGTATGGGGTTGAGAGTCCCGCCTTCAGGTGGCCCGGCGCCAAAACCGCCTAAAGGCGGGACTCCAAACCGAATTCTAAAACACGCTCTGAGCCTCAAAGAAGAAGCCGCCTGCAGCTAACTGCAGGCGGCTTTGTTCAACAGCAACTTATGCCTCAGTTACTTTGCTACTGCCCGGTAGAATTCAACCGGGACGCTGCTCGAGATGGTGTTGGTATAGCCGGCATTACCACTAGCGTCTGCGGTGATAGTTGCAATCTCGGTCCAAGGTTGGACGAGGTTGGAAGTGGCCTGGATTCCGTAGCTTGCGTTGGGAGCGCCGGAGATTGTCAGTGCCAGCTTATTGCCACTTATACCAAGTTTGACGGTGGGCGGAACAACCGGTCCGGTGACGGTTAAGAGGAAGCTTTGAGCGTTGGTCGTGAATCCGTCGTTCACCGAGATGGTGATGTAGTCCTTGCCGGACTTGTTACCGACCAGAGTCACGTGAGCCAACTCATTGGAGCCGGTGTAGGTAAAGGTGATCCCGGAGACCAGGGCGGAATTAGTATCCGCGGCGCTGAAGTGCAGTGCGGTGAGAGGAAGGTCACCGACGGTGACACTTAAGGGCACATCGACCGACTTGTTCACTTGGGTCGAGACGTCTGCGATAGGCTGCAATTGCATCGGGCTCGGCTTGGTGACGGTGAGCAGGAAAGTGGCCGAGGCGCTCGTCAGAGCGTCCTTGGCAGTGATGGTGACATTCGCCGTGCCAATGGCATTGGGCACGGTGGTGATGGTGGCGACGACGTTTGTGCCAACCACGGCGAAGCTGATCTTGGAGACGAGGTTGGAGTTATCGCTCGACCCGAGATAAGTCAGGTTAGTGATATCGGTAACGGCGTCGGTGACTGGCAGCGTCACAGCGATGGACGCATTAGCATTGGTCAGCTGGTCTGGAATGAGTCCGAAGACCGGCGGCACCGAGCTGGTGATGGTGACCGCAATAGAATTGGTCACGGACGATGTGCCATCGGACACGACCACGGCAACGGTTGCCACGCCGATGCCATTGGTTGGCGTGAATAGCAGGGTTTGATTATTGCCGCTGGAGGCCACGCTGACGCGGCCGAGGTTGGCCGGGGCGGCACTGGCAGTGACGACCAGGTTGCTGCCGGCGGTGTCAACATCATTCGCTTTGAACGCGAGGCTCAACTGACCGTTGGCAGGGACCGACTGGTCACTAAGACCGGAGAGTGTCGGCGCCTGATTCACGTAGGTTACCGTCAACGGGAAAGACAGGGTGTTGGTGTTCACACCGTCGGTGGCCGTCAAAGTAATCGTGGCCGTGCCATCGCCATTAGTGAGCGACGAAGGCAGGTTGGCGCCTGGAGTGATCACCAGGGTGCGGCTGGTCACCGCGTTGGTGCCCGGCCCGGTCACGGTGAGTTTATTCACCAGACCCGGAACGCTCTCGTTGCTGCTGGTCGCCGTGAGCGTAAGTTTGTCGCCGTTGGTGATGGCCGAGTTGACACTCAGGTTAAGAGTCAGGCTGTTGTTTTCGAGTGTGCTTTGCGGTCCCACAAAGGAGATCGTCGGCGCGGTGGTGATCAGCTTGAGCAGCCAACCGCCGATGATTTGTCCACTGTCGGGTGAGAGGTCGTCCTGAACGTAGAGCGACCACGTACCGTTGGGATTGGTTCCTTTAAGCGAACTGAGGTTCGTCACGTAGGATCCCGTCACAGGCGGGTAGAAACTCAGCGAGCCGTTATAATCGGTGGGCTTGTACGTCCCGCTCAAGATCACCCCTGTCTGCGGCGGCACATTAGCGGAGGTGTCGTCGAAGGTGAGGTTCACATTCGTGATGGCGGATCCGGCGCCGCTGCCGGCGCGGCTCATAAGCACGATTTTCTGGCCTTGCGGGCCGACCAACAGCATGGAGATGTCGCTGGGATAGCTGTGTTGCAAGCCGAGGACGGTAACGGAGGCGGAGAATATATTTCCTGCCAGGCCGCTCACGTTAACGGTTGAAGGATAGGGCGTGGCCGGCGCGCGGTCGTTGATGGCGATGACCTGGTTGGTTCCGAACAGGCCGGCAATGGGGACCACCGTCACAGTGAAACTGGTCTGGGCGGATTGTCCGAATTGATTGGCCGGTTGCGTCACTTTCACGGTGATGAGCGAGGAACCGCTCGAAGCGCCCGCCGGTGTGATTTGAATGGCCTGATTTCCAACCAGGCTGATGTTACCCGCCGGGATCAAGCCCGGATTGGAAGACTGGAAGCTCACGGTGAGCTGGTTGGTCGGCACCTGCACATCGTAATAAGTGACCGGCACAGTAACGGCCGTTCCCGCGAAGGTGTTGGTGTCGGCGATCGGCAGGATAACCGGCGGGTAAATGACCTGCTGGACGGCCACGACGAAGCTGTTGCTGGCAACGGCATTGTCGATATTAGTGGCGTACACAGTGACCAGGTTGGTCCCGAATTTGTTGGCCGCCGGGGTGACATTCACCGTCCAAGTGCTCCCGGAGCCAGAGAAGGTTATGCCACTGGCGGGGATCAGGGCCGAGTTGGTCGAACTCGAGCCGAAGCGATAGGATGGGCCGGACGGGGAGTCATCCGCGATGGTGAACGGCTGGCTGCCGGAGGTATTCTCCTGGATGACCATATTGGCCAAGCCGAGCAGCTGCGGCTGAGTCATGATGCTCAGAGACCAGCCCCCGTTGATGAATCCGGAATCCGGCGGTGTATCATCCTGGACGTAGAGCGACCAGGTGCCATTGGCTGAGCCGCCATTCAGGGCGCCCAAGTCTGTTCCATACGGATGAGCGGGAGCCGAGCCGAGGAAGTCATAGGTACCCGACTTGTAATCGGCGGGCTTGTAGCTGCCGCTGGTCAAAGTCGTTCCTTGAGGAACGGCGGTGGCGGCCGCCTGGTCAAAGGTGAGAGTGACATTCGTCACCGGGGTGCCGCCGCCGGCTTTGTTCATCAGGACGATCTTTTGACCGGCCGGACCGACCAACAGCAGGCCGACGTCGGCCGGGTAATGATGGGCAAAATTGCTCACCGTGACGGAGACTTTGCTGACAGTGCCAGCCAGGCCGGAAACATCGATGGTCGACGGATACGGAGTTCCGGGACTGTTGTCGTTGATGAGGATCTGCTTGGTGTTGGCGAAGGAGTGAACCGGCGTCGGCAGCACGTTGAGGGTAAACTGGGTGGCAGCCGAGCGGTTGTTGACCGTGTCCGTCACCGTGAGAGTGATGGTGACAGGTCCTTTGGCGTTAGGCTCAGCGGTGACTACCACGGTGCGGTTGGTCACACTGGTGCCCGAAGCGGGTGAAATGACGATACTGCTGTTCTTAACAATACTCGGGTCGCTCGAAGTGCCCGTGACAGTCAGGGACGGCACAGGCTGATTAAAGGTATTGACCTGGAACCCGATTGGCGGGGTGGCGGAACCGGCCGATACCGTTTGCGACGGAATCTGGCTGATCGTCGGATCGTAGACCTTGGTCAGGACAGTGAGAGTAAGGCTGTTCGAGACGATATTATCGCCATCATTAGCAATGACCCAAATTGTGCCGGAACCGATCTGGTAGGGATTTGGCGTCAGAGTCAGGGTCAAAGTGCTGGCCTGGGGCACACCGCTGGGCGGCAACCCGAAAAGGATGTTCGCATTGTTGGTTGAACCAGCGAAGACGATGTTCGTGTCCCCAATCAAGCCCTGGTTGGCCGAAACGGCCTTGACGATAATGTTGGACAACGGTGTATCCACATCGGAGACCAGGAACTGGAAGCTGGTCGACGAGTTTTCATCGATGGTTGGCGAGGTGAGGCGGCCAATGACCACCGGGAAGTTAGTCTTAGGCACCGTGACAGGGATAACCGCCGTGCTGGTGGCGCCGTCGCTGCGCGTAGCGGTGAGCGTAATATTGACGTTGCCATTCTGGTATTGGAGAGGAGCCAGGTTGGCGACGAAGTTGCCGCTGGTAATCGGGCTGGGTCCCGTGATTGTGACGGCGGAAGTCGGCAACAAGGACCGGTTATCGGAAGCCGAAGCGGTAACGGTTAGGTTGGAAATAGCGGTGACCGAGTCGCTTACCGTGAAGCTGACGTTGGAGGTGGTATTTTCCGGAATGATCACCGGTGTGGGAGTGGTGATAGTGATCGCGGGCTTGGTCACGATGGTGAGGTAAACGCCACCGGTAATTTTGCCAAAGTCGCCCAAGGTCAGATCATTTAGATATAGCCTCCAGGTACCGTTGATCTTGGTTGGGTCAACGGAGGTAAAGGCGGCCATTCGGCTGGCATAGCCGCTCTGGGGAGCGGGTGCGGGCAACAAACGTTTGGTCACATACGCGGGATGATAGGTACCGCTGACCAGCGGATTGACGGTCGAGATATCAACGCCGGAATCATCAAACACCAGATCCAGACCGGACACGGGTGTGGTGCCGCCCCCGCCGGAAGTGAGCATGACGGGAGTGCCGTCCGGGGCGACGAGCAACGCATCCAGGTTGGCGGGAGCGCTGTTGCTGAAGCCGCGCATTTCGAGGGAGACGTTGTAGATCGAGCCGACCAGGTTGGTCACATCGAAGGTCAACGGGTAAGGCGCGCTGTTGACGTTGGTGGCATTGCCGACCACATTCGCGACTTGGCCGTTGCCAAAGAGTGTCGCCGGTGGAGGCTGGATCTTGAGAACAAGGAAATACGGCGCGTTGGTAACCTTGTTGCCGTCACTAACGAGCAAGGTAATGGTGTCATTGCCGCTGACGGTTCCGAGGGGGGTCAACTGGATGGTGCGGGCATCCGCCGAACCGCCCAGCACAATATTCGCATTGGGCACGAGCGACTGATCTGCCGAAGTGGCGGTGACCACGAGGCTCGAGGTGGGCACACCCTCCAAGCTGCCCACGGTGAATGGGATTGGCGGAGTTGTGCTGCCGGCAATCGTCGAGAAGTTGGCGGGCAAGCCGCTAATGGTCGGGGCCTGATACACGTGTCCGACTTCAACGGTTACCGTGCTGGTGACGAGCGTGCTGCCGTCGGTGATGGACAGGGTAACGGTGTTGGTTCCGAACACATTCGGAGTGGGTGTCACCTTAACGGTCACCGTGCCGGTTGCGCCCGGAACGATGGCGTTAGTGGAGACACTCACGAGCAGGCCATTGGTGTTATTAGGTATCAGGCTGCCTGAGGTCGAGGCGACGACCATGTTACTGGTGTAAAGGGTCGAATCGACGTCCGACAAGGTGAAGGTAGTGGTGACAGTGCCGTTCTCGAGGACGACCAGGCGATTAGTGGGAGTGGCGATCACCGGCGCCTGGTTACCGTAGGAGACGGTCAGCGGGAAGGAAGTGGAGAACTGATTATTGTTGGTATCCGTTACCGTCAGCAGAATGGTTGCGGTCGCGTCAACATTTGTGATAGTCGAGGGCAGGTTTACGCTCGGCGTAATGATCAGAGTGCGGTTGCCCCCGCCATTGTTGGTCACCTGCAAGTTGGCGATCAGGTTCAGGACATTCGTGGGCGTGACCACGCCATTGGTGCTGGGCGTGACCACCAGGCTCGCTAAGTCTGAGCTCTCGTCGAGCAAACTGAAGGTGACGATCTTGGTGACGTTTTCCGGAGTCCTCTGGGGTCCGAGAGTCGTCAAGTCGAACGCGGGCCCGGTTTGGAGGGTGAGCATCCATCCGCTGATTGAACCGCCAACGGGGAAACTGTCGTCCATTACGTAAAGCTTCCAATCGCCATTAGGCGCCACCCCTTTGAGGGCGGCGAGGTTGGTAACGTATCCAGAGGCCGGAGCGGGGCTGGCAAAGCTTAACGAGCCGGCGAGATCGGTGGGGGCGAACGTGCCGCTACTCAGCGGACCGCTGGTGAGAGCCGCACCAGTATCATCGAAGTTGAGGCGCAAGTTGTTGACAGAAGTGCCGCCGCCCACGTGGGCCATTAAAACAACGGCCTTGCTTGAGTCGGGCGAAACCAGCAGCACATCGACGTCTTGCGGGAATCCGTGTGAGAATCCCAGAAGAGTGACCTTGGCACTGGTTACGAGGCCATCGAGGTTGGACACTGTGACGACTGAGGGATAAGGCGTGGCATTGGCAGCAATGGGCGCACCCTCCGGAATAGTGATCGGGCCATCCGCACTCAGGAAGACCAGGCCCTTGGTGATGGTCGCGTTGAAAGTCGCAGTACTCGACTGGCCCACGGCGTCGGCGACCTGAACCGTGATGAGGGCCGTGCCGGTCACGTCGGCATCAGCGGAACGAACGGTCACACTATACTGCTTGATGCTATGGGAGTTGGTCGTGCCGGCCGGCGTGGGACCGCTCACGGTGATGTTGCCGTTAGGCACGAGCTTGGTATCCGAAGAAGTGGCCGTGACGGTCAGGTTGGCATCCTGGGGATCCCAGGCAGTAAAGGTCGTGGGCGGAGATGTGGTGGTCGCCGGGGCGGAAACATTGCCAATCGTCGAGACGACGGGCGGGAGGTTCACGCCGTAGACGGTGACATGGAAATTTGTAGAGGAGATGGTGGCGCCGGATTGTGCCGAAACTGTGACCACAATATTGGATCCGATTTGGTAAGGGACTGGGGTGATATCCAGGATCCGAGTCGCGCCGGAACCGGCTTCAAAGCTGGCCTGGA
>Ga0070741_10008992_pt1 | contig 19687 bp, 17 predicted proteins | sample Coa_R1_4_FD_66440 | JGI IMG/M metagenome (GOLD analysis project Ga0070741, IMG submission 66440) | Surface soil microbial communities from Centralia Pennsylvania, which are recovering from an underground coalmine fire - Coalmine... | ecosystem: Environmental > Terrestrial > Soil > Unclassified ...
CCGCTCGCCATTCAGCTTGAAAGGACCATGCGTGACGAACTCGAATTGGCGGACGCCGAAGCGTTCACTGACTGTCATCTCGCCTTGCGGTCCGGTCAGAGTTACTTCGCAGCGGTAAAGGGATGGAGTCGAAGGCGACCACAGCTGCGGCTTCGGGATTGTGAACTTTGCAAGTTCGCGCTCGTCATTCCACGCAGAGAGTTTCTGCGTTGACGAGTGAACGCTTTTTCCGGAGGGATCGAAGACGCGAAGAGCAATGTTTAGCGAATCCGACGCGGAAGCCGGATTGTAGAGTCGGCCGCCGACCGTCACATCAGCCGCACCCTCTCGATTCAAAATGGGAGTGATGTGTATGCGTTCCACCGAAACAGCAGGCAAATACACGAGATTCAGGTATCGGTATAAGCCTCCATAGAGATTGAAATCGCTGAAATCCGAAGGGAGCATTTCCAGGTCGCGCGCGTTGTCGCAGACGATCGCCAGAGGAATGCCATTCTTGTTTTGCTGGTTTGCCCGCGCCTTGGCTGACGCTTCGGTGATATCGACGATCCACTCGTCGTAACCGCCGATGTGCTCGCCTCCGACCTGATCGGTGTCGATAAATACTTTCGATTTCTGTCCGGAGCCTTCGAAATGCAGCAGAGTGCGTCCGTTGGCGAAGGGATTCGCGAGTTTCAGATTGGTACGATACCAGCCTTGCCCGCGATAGTAGCTCTCGTCGGGATCGACGGCGTCGCGTGCGTTGAAGCAATGTGGGATGTCGACCTGCCTCCAATGCTCTTTGCTCTTGGCGAACGATCCGTGCCAAACGTCCCATGGTCCGCTCAGAGAGCTACGGCAATGCTCCCATCCGGTGATGAGACGCTGAGAATTCTGCCGGCTGCTCTGCTCGTCGGCGGCGAGCGCGGAAGGCGCCGCGAGTGCGGTGGCGGTTACGAGAGCCGAGGTCTTAAGAAAGTCGCGACGGGTGAACTTGTTGAGTTTGTTCATGTCCTCGCAACCAACTTACCGCAAAATTCAGCTTGACTGAATGGCTTAGGTTCATATAATGGTCCGCCGTGCCGCATAGTAAGACAAAACGGTACGCGGAATCGCCTTACCAGATACAGGTCCTCGACCGCGCACTGGCACTGCTGGAAGCGTTGTCGCATCAGGGGCCCGACCTCACGCTGGCGCAGATCTCCGAACTGCTCAAGCTGCACAAAAGCACAGCGCATCGGCTGATCATGGTGCTGGAGCGCCACAAGCTGATCGAAAAGAATTCCAATACGGGAAAATACCGGCTTGGACTCAAGTTATTTGAGCTAGGCACGAAGGCCATCGGGCAGCTTGACTTGCGTGAAAGATCGCGACCATTTCTTGAGCGCGCCGTACGCGATACCGGCGAGACCGGGCATCTTTGCGTGTACGACGATGGCGAGGTTGTCTATCTCGACAAAATCGAGCCCTCCCGGAGTGTGCGGCTAACCTCGAGCGTAGGGCGTCGGAATCCAGCCTATTGCACCGCAGTTGGCAAGGCGATTATGGCGTATCTACCTGACGCGCAGGTAGAAGACGCGGTTCGCAAGCACGGACTAGACCAACTCACGCGCAAAACGATCACAAACATGCTCGATCTTCGCGCGGACCTGGCCAAGGTGCGCAGCTTGGGCTATGCCATCGATGATGAGGAGCACGAAGAAGGCGTCCTCTGTGTGGGCGCGCCGGTGTGGAGCGTAGGCGAATATCCGATCGCGGCAATTAGCGTTTCAGGGCCGATCTTCCGATTAAGTCACGAGAAAATTCCAGCTGTTGCGGAGTCGATCATCGCAATCGCCAGGGCGCTTTCCTATGAATTGGGAATGCGTCCACCTTCGGCAAAAGGAAAGTATGAAAGGAATCATCAATTTCAGGTAATCGGAGTCTAAGCACATCACCGCCCGGCGAAAGCTGGGCTTTTCTTTGGCAATTCGCAATTGCGGTACACGGTACCGCAATGCGGTATAGCAAACAGCCCAAGATGGCTGGAGGAAACAAATATGCGCGTGCGCACGTCTGGGCTCATTGCCCTTGCTTTTCTTCTCGGTGTGTCCATCCTGCTAATACCCGCGGCTATCGGACAGGTCACAACCACCAACATGAGCGGCACAATCACCGATTCGAGCGGCGCCACCGTTCCATCCGCTCAAGTAACCGTTACTAATACGGGAACGGGATTCACGCGTACGGTGCAAACCGGTGCGCAAGGCGAATACCACCTCGAATTTTTGCCGATTGGGAACTACAACATCGAAGTCAGTGCGAATGGATTCAAGAAAGTAGTGCGGACCGGCATCGTTCTACAAGCCGATCAGCCTGCACGCGTAGACGCGCAGCTCCAGCTCGGGCAAGTGACTGAGACCGTCGAGGTCACCTCGGAAATTCCGCTGGTGAATACTTCAAATCCCGAGATAGGACGCACGATTGAAACGCAGGAGATCGTGAATCTTCCGATCGTCAATCGCAATCCCTACACGCTGCTCGATCTCGTTCCCGGCGTGCAGCGCAATGACAACAGCATCGTGCTCGGCTATCCCGAGCAGCGCACACTCATCAATGGTGGCGTCGACGCGGGCGCCGGCTCGGTGAATTACTACCTGGATGGTGGCATCAATATGACCGGCCTGCGGAATACGGGAAACATCCTGCCGAATCCGGATGCCATTCAGGAGTTCCGCGTTCAGACCAACAACTATGCGGCCGACTATGGACGATTCCAGAATGGGATTGTGAATACCATCACCAAGTCGGGCACGAACAACTTCCACGGATCGCTTTTTGAGTTCGTTCGAAACAATATCTTCAACGCGAACGACTGGGGAAATACAGGAGCAACGCCGCCACTCCACCGAAATCAGTTCGGCGGCACGATTGGCGGTCCGATTATCAAGAATAAGACTTTCTTTTTCGGATCCTATGCGGGGTTGCGTCAAATCACCAACACCTTCCTGAATGGGGCAATCGTTCCGTCTGCCCTGGAACGAAATGGAGACTTCTCACAATCTTCCGGAATGAAGCCTGTAATTCCTGGCACGCAGACGAGCTCGGCCGGCAATCCTGACGGCGGCACACGATATGCAAATGATCGGTTGACGGGTCTGGATCCGGTAGCGATGAACATCATCAACAAGTACGTTCCCCTTCCGAACCTTCCTAATAACAAGTGGCAGGGAGTGATACCCAATCCGTATAACACTGACGAGTTCCTTGCCAAGGTAGATCACGACTTGAACGACACACAGCGCCTAACCTTTAGCTACTTCGAAACAAGCGGAGAAAACAAGGTTCGCGCGGGCAGCGGCACTGTCCCATGGTCGATCCAGCAATTTTCCTGGCGACAGCACAATGCCAATGTCAGCGATACCTGGAACTTGAATTCAAATATGGTGAACCAGGCCTGGATTGGGTACACACGGAACTATGGCGGACGGTTAAATCTTCCGCAAACATCACTGACTGATTTGGGATCCGCGGCGATTATCGAAGGTACCCCTTCTCTCCCGCAGATCAGCATCAGTGGATTTTTCAACCTCACCCAAGCGATTGCCGGACCGGTTGCGGGAACGAACTACTATTCGTTGCGCGATGTGTTTAGCCTCACGCACGGGCGCCATGCCTTCCGATTCGGAGGGGAGCTCTCGCTAGATAAAGATATTCAAGCAACTCTGTTGAACAACTACGGTGTATTTGGATTCAACGGCACAGCAACTTTACCCGGAACTAAAGGCGCAAAGTGCCCGTCCTGCGCGCTCGCGGATTTCGAATTGGGAATTCCCAATTCCGCTACACAGGATGCTCCAGTGAATGGCTATACCAATTCGTGGAATTCGGCGTTGTTCCTGCAGGATGATTTCCGAGTTAGCCCAAGATTGACGCTGAACCTCGGCGTGCGCTGGGACGTGCAGACGCCACCAACCGATCCCCAGGATAAGGAATCGACGTTTGTTCCAGGCGTGCAGTCAAAGGTGCGTCCGGACGCTCCGGTTGGACTCCTGTTTCCCGGCGATCCCGGTATTACACGCGGAATCGTACCGATTCGCTGGAACCACGTTTCCCCGCGCGTTGGCTTTGCCCTTGATCCGTTCGGAACCGGCAAGACCTCGATTCGAGCTGGTGCGGGCGTGTTCTATGGCAGCGTCTCAGGGAATGAGTGGAACACGACCTCAAATTTTGAGCCATTTGCCGTCCGGTTGACTCTGAATCCGAACGTCAAAGGCACAGGTTCCACCCTGTCCAATCCTTACCGAGGAATGAAGACTGTTCCTTTCCCCTATACGGGCACTTTCCTGCCGCAGGGCAACGTTTTTGGTCCTGCAACTAACTTTGAATGGCCATACACATATCAATTCAACTTCTCAGTTCAGCAACAGCTCACCCAAAGACTTAGTTTCCAGATCGCCTATGTAGGCTCACTGAGCCACAATCTGCCCTTTGCAACGGACCTGAATTACCCAACTCAAAACGGAACTTCCAGCACTGCCGCGGCTAATGTCCAATCACGTCGGCCCGATCAGGATTTCGGGCCAATTCTTGCTCTTCGCTCCAATCAGACAGCCTCGTACAACGGACTACAGATCAGCGCGCAGCATCGGATGTCACATCATTTGACCTTCAACGGCTGGTACGCGTGGTCGAAGTCATTCGACAGCGTGCAAATCGACAACAACACGGCACAAGGAGGCGTCCAGGACTTCAACAACATGGCCGCGGACCGGGGACGCGCGGATATCGACATGCGTCATCAGGCCGTGCTCTCACTCATCTTCCAGCCTGACTACTACACCGGCGGAAATGGTTTCATCCGTAACGTTGTTAATGGATGGTCAATTTCGCCCATTGTCCGTCTCCAAAGCGGTACGCCATTCACGATTTCCAATGGCGCAGACGCTAACCTCGATGGGACGAACAACGATCGAGCGCAATTGATTGGCGATCCGCGAATTTCGAACCCAAGCGCTACGGAGTGGTTCAACACTGCAGCATTTGCAAAGAATAATCCAGTGACTGGTCAGCCAGTGGATGGCAATTCGCCGCGCAACTTCCTGAGCGGTCCTGGATACAAGAACGTTGACCTTGCGGTCTTCCGGAATTTTCGAATTAAGGAACGAGCCAAGCTCGAGTTCCGGGCAGAGGCTTCCAATGCGCTCAATATTGTCAACCTAAACAATCCCAGCGCCACCGTTGGAACGGCAAGCTTCGGAACGATCACCGGGGCAGGCTCCATGCGCCAACTGCAGCTCGGGTTGCGTCTTACCTATTGAACTTGAACTGCGGCCTCCATTCATCTAACCGGATAATGGAGGCCATTCGATTTCGTGATTTGGCGATTTCGCGATTTTGCGATTGAAAATCACCAAATCGCGAGATCGCGAAATACTAGAAACACCTGGCCGAGGGCGGCCCCAGGTCGTTAGGAGTACATCATGAGCACTTTATCCTCGGTATTGAACGAACCGGTTACGCGGGAAGGAAACGTTTTTCGCAAGACCAACGCCCATAAAGGACGCAAGGTTTTCATTACGCCGTCGAACAGCACCATGAAGCACCTGTGCTATGCGCGGACGATTCTCGATTCGGGAACGCAGAAGGTGCAGTTCGAGAATGGAAAGCAGGAAACCGCGCTGATCTGCCTTTCCGGAGACGTAGATGTAACTGTCGGAAGCGAGCGTTTCAAATTGGGCGAGCGCGATTCGGCGTACATTCCGCGCGGCTCGTCCATTCAGATCGAGACGCGCTCACATGCCGATATCGCTGAATTTTCTTCCGATGTGGATAACAAGTATCCGCTGCAGATCGTTCGTTACGCGGATATCAAAGACGACAAAACGCTTCATTTCACCGCCGGGGGAGCGGCAACAACGCGGGATCTGAATATCCTCATCGGCAAGAACGTGCAAGCTGGACGGCTTGTTGCCGGTCTTACCATTTCGGAACCGGGAAACTGGACGAGTTGGCCTCCGCACGAGCATGCGGAGATGCTCGAAGAGATGTACGTGTACACGCACATGCCGCCGCCCGGATTTGGAATTCAGTTCGTTTATACCGACACGAAAGAACCGGAACTCGCGACGATCGTGCGCGATGGCGATGCTGTACTCATGCCACGTGGATATCACCCCAATGTTGCTGCGCCCGGACATCGGATTGGATTTCTGTGGGCAATGGCGGCGCATCGCGAGAAAGAAGATCGTCAATTTGGAGTAGTGAACGTGCAGCCTGAATTCGCGCAATCGGGATCGGGACTGGAAGCGAGTAGAAAGTAGCCGGGTGATCCTCGACCAGTTCAGGCTCGACGGCAAAACCGCGCTGGTAACCGGCGCGTCGGCAGGGTTGGGCGCGGCGATGGCGATTGCACTCGCTCAAGCGGGAGCAGACGTCGTCTGCCATGGCAATTCGCGTTCGCCGGAGCAGACGTGCGGGCAGATTGAGAAGCTCGGCAGAAAAGCCGCAACCGTGACTTCCGACCTGTCGAAGCACGGAGCTGCCGAGGATCTGTTCGTCAAGGCGCAGCAGTTTGCGCCGGTGGATATTCTCGTGAACAATGCGGGAACGATCCGCCGCGCGAAGGCCACCGAGTATAGCGATGACGATTGGAGCACCGTACTTCAGGTAAATCTGAATTCGGTATGGAAGCTGTGTCAGGCTGCAGGGCGAGCGTTCTTGCGCAGGAAATCCGGCGGAAAGATCATTAACATCGCTTCATTGCTCGCCTTTGAAGGCGGAATCACCGTTCCTGCGTACGCCGCTTCCAAAGGGGCTGTTGCTCAGCTAACCAAAGCGCTGGCGAACGAATGGGCGGCGCACAACGTGAACGTAAACGCAATTGCTCCCGGATATATGCGGACCGAGAACACGGCAGCATTGCAGCGCGACGAAGTTCGCAATCGTCAGATACTTGAGCGAATTCCAGCCGGACGTTGGGGCGAGCCAAGCGACCTGGCAGGAACGATAGTTTTTCTCGCCTCACCGGCGAGCAGCTATATTCATGGACACGTGTTAGTAGTCGATGGCGGTTGGATGGGAAGATGAAAACAGGCATTCGGCGTTCGGCCAGCAACTTTTTTTGCACGATAGAGGTAACTGGCCGAACGCCGACAGCCGAACGCCGATAGCCGCAGCTAAGGATCCTCGTGCAGCAAACTTCAACTGGAACCAATCAGCCGGGATGCGCTCCCACTCCTGCGGCACTTGACGCCGCTGTCCATGCCCGCGCGGGTGGAAACCTGCGCTGGGTCATCTGCGCGCTTCTATTTTTCGCCACCACTATCAACTACATGGATCGCCAGGTGCTGGGCATACTGGCGCCTTATCTGCAAAGAACAATTGGTTGGAACGAAATCCAGTATGGGTACATCGTTTTTGCCTTCCAGTGCACATATGCCATAGGACTCCTTCTGGTTGGTGGACTCATTGATCGCGTAGGGACTCGGATTGGATATGCAATCTCGATTGCAATCTGGAGTCTTTCGGCGATGGGGCATGCGCTTGCGAACTCGGTGCTTGGGTTCGGATTCGCTCGCGCAATGTTGGGTCTTGGCGAATCCGGTAATTTTCCGGCAGGCATTAAAACAGTTGCAGAGTGGTTCCCGAAAAAGGAACGTGCCTTAGCCACCGGCATTTTCAATTCGGGAACAAACGTAGGGGCGGTGATCGCGCCGCTTACAGTCCCATGGATCGCGATTCATTGGGGCTGGCGTTGGGCATTCCTGTTTACGGGCTTCTTCAGCGCGACGTGGCTGATTTGCTGGCTGGTCTTTTATCGTCGCCCGCAAGAGCACCCGCGCCTCTCTGTTGATGAGCTGCGCTATATTCAAAGCGATCCGGTTGAGCCGGCAGCAAAAATCCCGTGGGTTCACCTGCTTCCACACCGCCAAGCCTGGGCTTTTGTACTCGGCAAATTCCTGACCGACCCGATTTGGTGGTTTTATCTCTTTTGGCTTCCGAAGTACCTAAATGCAAAGCATGGGCTCAGTCTCACGCAATTAGGCCCGCCGCTGGTTGCAATTTATGTTGCTGCTGATATTGGCAGCATTGGCGGGGGTTGGTTGTCGGGAACGCTTATCAAACGTGGATGGAGCGTCAATCGCGCCCGCAAGACTGCGATGCTCGTCTGCGCTCTATGCGTACTCCCGGTTTTGTTTGTTTCGCGTATCGGTGGATTGTGGCCGGTTGTAGGGCTCATCAGTCTTGCCACGGCTGCACACCAGGGGTGGTCCTGCAACATCTTTACCACTGCTTCGGACATGTTCCCGAAACAGGCCGTCGCATCCATTGTCGGGTTGGGCGGATTTGGTGGCGCCGTCGGCGGAATGTTGCTTGCATGGTTCACCGGGCATCGGCTCGAGGCCACGCACAGCTATCGAGTTCTGTTCCTGATCGCTGGATCGGCTTACTTACTTGCATTACTTGTCATTCAGTTGCTGGCGCCGCGGCTGGAGCCGGCGCATATCGATCTTTCTCGGAGTAATTCATGACCAGGGAACAAGTTCGCGCACGCGTGCTCGAAGTCGGGATCGTGCCGGTAGTTCGGGCCACATCGGCCAAACAAGCCATTTCCGCTGCCGTTGCCGTGGCTGCGGGCGGCATCACGATCGTCGAAGTCACAATGACAGTGCCTGGAGCCCTCGAGGCCATCACGCAGCTGATTAAGACTCTTGGCAGCGAAGTGATCGTCGGAGCGGGAACCGTGCTCGACGCGCAGGCAGCACACCAGTGCTTCGATGCGGGCGCGGAGTTTCTTGTGAGCCCTGGTCTCGATTTGGGAACCATCAAAGCAGCACAGGATGCAGGCAAGCTGATCATGGCCGGCGCGCTTACGCCGACAGAAGTAATCACGGCGTGGAAGGCGGGAGCAGACTTCGTAAAAGTGTTCCCCGCAAGCGCAGTGGGAGGACCTGCATATTTGAAAGCCCTGCGTGGACCATTGCCGCAGGTCCCGCTCGTGCCCACCGGTGGGGTGAACCTGAACACGGCAGCCGATTTTCTTCGCGCGGGAGCCTCTGCGCTCGGAGTTGGCGGAGAGCTAGTCTTGGCCGCCGCGCTCAAGAGCGGAGAGACAGCGCAGATTACGGCGCTCGCGCGCCAGTACCTGCAGATCGTGCAGCAGGTGCGGGAGGCCGAAGTCAAGCCCGCGATGGCCGGCTAAGGACTTTGGACTGACGCGCGCCCTCGCGCGGGTTTTCGTCGCTGGCATTACGAATCTCGTTGTTGACTTCGACAATTTGTGCGGGACCTCGGAAAACCCGGCCGAGGGCGACCGCAGGTCCTCATAATTTGACTACTCACCTCCAAGATTTGACTACTTACCTCCAAGCATGAACACACGCCGTCTTTTTCGAACGCTGGTATTCATATGTGATCTTTTGCTCAGTGCGACTCTCTGGGCTTCGCCCCACCTGAAATGCGTTAAGGTCGCAGTCACCAACGCCACGGACCAAAACCGGCCGGCCGAAAATATCATCGTCTCGGTTGCCGAGCTTCGCAAGATCGCTCCCGATTTTTACGCCGGATCGCAGATCGTGACCGCGACCGACGCCAGCACGGTTGCAGAGGACGCGATGGTCCTGCATGCGACCGAGCTTCCGTCGCAAGTGGATGATCTCGATGGCGATTTCAAGCCCGACGAACTCGCGTTCCAAATTGATCTCAAGCCACGCCAGACACGAATTGTGACGATTTCCTGGGGCCCCCCGGATCGCATCTTCCGCCTGCGCGGTGACTACGAACCGCAGACAAACGCGATTTTCACTAAGAAGATCGACGGCATGGGATGGGAGTCGAAGCGGAATGCCTTTCGTCTCTATTTCGATCAGCGCAACGCAATCGATCTTTACGGCAAGCCGCGTCCCTCACTGCAACTGGATCGCTACGCAACACCGGGCTACGTCTATCACAACTACTCGCCGGACGGTCGCGACATCTACCTCGTTGCCGACGCTCTCGGAATCGGCGCGCCTGCGGCATGGGTGAATGGAACCGCGCAGCACATTTCCGAGGTGACAAACCGCAATTGGCGAATCATCTCAACCGGCCCGGTGCGCGCGATTGTCGAGTTCACCTACGAAGGCTGGAAAATTGCGGGCAAGAGCGTGGATGTGAAGGTGCGCGCGACGCAATGGGCCGGCGAGCGCGGATTTACGCAGACACTCACTTCGGCTGACGCCGGCGATGTCGTGTTTGCCACCGGTCTCACTCAGCAGCAAGGCATCGCTGAGCTGCGTTCCGGCAGCGGCGAAGATCCTGCCTGGCTCGCGATGTGGGGAGAACAGGCGGTCGAAGGCGGGACCAAGGCGGTCTCCCCAATCATGCGTGGTACCAATCTGGGACTCGCAGTCATTATGGGTCCGGGCATCGCCGCGTCCAACAACAAGGACGCGAAGGACTATCTGTATACGTTCCCGCTCAAGAACGGCTCGGCCACTTGGTATTCGTTAGCAGCCTGGGATCAGGAAGGCACGAACGATCCCATCGCTGTTCCCGGAGCAAGAGAGCCGCGCGACTACGTTGCCAGGGTTGCGGACATCGACAACATCACGAGCAAAGACGAACTGATCTCGTATGTGAAGCAGATGGCGGTCCGCATGAAAGTCCCTGCGACAGTGAAGCTGCTCTCGACTGTGGCTGAGGTCCAGAGCGCGCCTCTCGACACGCTGCATCCAATTGGCACGCGCACATACAAGCAAGCCATCGATCTCCTGCGGGAAGAAATCGACCGCACTGCTGCGAAATGGGAGCCTGTCATCACGTCTGCCCAGCCGGGCAGCGTGGGCGCTCATGCCGGGGGAGGGTTCTTTACCGATGGCAATAATCAGACTGGCGAATGGCAATCGCAAAAAGGTTTTTTCTGGACTGGCGGATTCTGGACCGGCGAACTGTGGAAGATGTACTCGCTCACACACGATGAAAAATATCGTCGCTGGGCCGAGCTTTGGACCTCACGCATGACGGGCGCAGAAAACGATCAGAACCACGACACCGGATTTCTTTATTTCTATTCGTCGGTAGCTGGATACCAGCAGACACACGATGCCAAGCTGCGCGAAAGCGCCATTCGCGCAGCCGACCATCTGTTAAGCATGTACAACCCTGTCACTCAACTTATTCCCGCGTGGGACAAGAAGGGCGACGACACCATCGTGGACACCATGATGAACCTGCAACTGCTGTGGTGGGCGAGCCGCGAAACTGGTGATTCAAAATATCGTGATGCGGCACTTAAACACGCGTTGCGCTCCGCAGAGTGGCTGGTGCGCAATGATGGATCGGTGATTCAGTCCGTCCACTACAACCCCGGCGACAACCGCCAGGAGTTTCGTCTTCACGGCGGAGCGCCGCATGGGGATGAACCGTTCTCGTTTCCGAATAATGCAAAGCCAGGCGAGCGCGTCTTCTATCACACGCACCAGGGATTCTCATGGGAGACAAGCTGGTCGCGCGGCACGGCCTGGGCTCTGTATGGGTTCGCCACCGCATATCGCGAGACGCATGATCCACGGCTGCTGCAGGCGGCACAAAAAGTCGGCGACTTTATGTCAGCCAATCTCCCCGATGACTACGTACCTTGGTACGACTTCAACGACGAAGGCGTGATCTATCGCAATCGCGACAGCTCGGCAGCTGCGATTGCGGCCAATGGCTTCATGCAGTTGTCTGCACTCGAGCAGGACGCGCCGAAAGGTCAGTCGTACCGCGCAGAAGCAGAGCGGATCACGCGTTCACTGATCGATCGCTATCTCACACCAACATTTCAAGACGACAATACGCCGCCAGGCATCCTGCGCCACGGCAGCGGCACGCGCCCTGCCGACGGCATGCTGATTTACGGCCAGTATTACCTGCTGGAAACATTAATTGCGCTTGATCAAGGGCAGTCGCGGACGCCGATCACTAGGCCAATAGCGCCCTAGTACGAGAATCCAGTAGCCCAGCTGTTATCCAACAGGAGGGCTCCACCCTGACTTCCCGAACTGGGATTGAGTTGCTCTTCGTTGGGTGAATCGGCTGCAAGCGACTTCTCGAGTTCGAGCGGACTGGCGAGAAGTGTGGCATCCCGAGCCGGATTGAAGCGTCCATTCGCGACATATCCCACGGCAACGCTGCTTGCGACGAATGGATGAAGCAGGAGCAAGGGCACGGCATATTTCTTTGACCGTACGACGGATTCGAGCACGCCGTGCACGGCTTCGCTGCGGGGCATCGCCCCCGGTACCTGAGGAATGATGAATTTTGATAGCTCGAGTTTTGGATGTCGCCGGTTGTAGCGCACCAATGCCTTCGCCATTTGTTTTGGCGTGCTGATGCCGACGTCGGCGATTGGGTTCCGATGTAGTGCCTTCGGGTAGTAGAAGTTGACAATGTCGCGCGAGAAGTCCGCACAATTGTGAAACAGCAGGTTGAACTGGCTTCGATTCGGCTGCGAGTTGAGTCGGTCAATGAGTTGAGCGTCCCTTCCGGGTGGAACTTCAATTTGGAAAACGTAGACGCGACGGACGAACGCTGCGCCTATCAGCTCCTCCCAGTTCCCGCTCGGTTGAGATCCATTTGGACCGTCAGGCACGATGGTGCGCAAGTGAGCCCGCCGGTACTCGTTACGCAGCTGCTCGACAGTTCCAGAATCGGCAGAAGACGGCACCTCATACGGCTCCTCAACCGCATATAAATAAGGAATCAGCGGAATGGCGATCCAGTCGTAGCCGGCGATTTTGTCATAGCGGCTGATCACCACTCCCGATTCTCCGGGCAGGCACGCCCGGAGTTTGACAGGAGTTTCAGCACAAATATTTGAAAAGTAAACGGCCGCATGACCGGTGGGATTCATATGGCCAAAGGTGCCATACGGCTCTTCCACCAATAGCGCTACGCGGCCATGCAGGGTGGATGTAAGCGCTAGAAACAGCAGAGGTAGAAAGGCCCTCAGAAGTCGCATCTCAGGTCTCGGAATACACTTCTACTGCTAGTTCTAAATTATTAGAACCCGAGCGGAATTCCAGAGTTGCTCGTTAGCGGCACATTAGCCTGCGTGTCTTTCGGTGGACTTAGTGGATTGGGTGGACTTTGTGGACGGACTACAACGAAGCTTTTGTCCACGCAGTCCACAACGTCCACTCAGTCCACCCAGTCCACCCAGTCCACCCAGGTCCACCCAGGTCCATGTGCCATCGACGACGGTGCGTGCTTAATTCCAGTAGCATCGAGTTGGCCACGTCGCCAACTCTCCAGCGCGCGCAGCAAGCGGCCAAAATTATCTGTAAGGAGAAGCAATGAAGAAACGCAAACTCGGCAAAAGCGGTTTGGAAGTCTCGGAGATCGGCCTTGGCTGCATGGGATTGAGCTTTGGTTTCGGTCCGGCGGTGGAGAAGCAGCAGGGAATCGCTCTCATCCGTGCAGCCGTCGAACGCGGTGTCACATTCTTCGATACGGCGGAAGTCTATGGCGCATACACGAATGAAGAATTGGTTGGCGAGGCTCTCGCTCCATTTCGTAAGAACGTCGTCATTGCCACCAAATTTGGTTTCAAGATCGACGCGAATGGGAAGCAGGCTGGGCTGAATAGCCGTCCTGAGCACATCAAAGAAGTAGCCGAGGCATCGCTGAAGCGCCTGAAGACCGACGTGATCGATCTTTTGTACCAGCATCGCGTCGATCCGGATGTGCCGATCGAAGACGTGGCAGGGGCAGTGAAGGAGTTGATCAACCAAGGCAAGGTCAAGCATTTCGGCCTCTCGGAAGCAGGGGTGAGAACTATTCGTCGTGCACATGCGGTGCAAGCGGTGGCTGCGCTGCAAAGCGAGTATTCGCTCTGGTGGCGAGAGCCTGAAGCGGAGGTGATTCCAACCCTCGAAGAGCTCGGCATCGGCTTCGTTCCTTTCAGTCCGTTGGGCAAGGGCTTTCTCACCGGCAAGATCAGTCACGATACGAAGTTCGACAAGAATGACTTTCGCAACATCGTTCCTCGCTTTACGGCGGAAAACCGCAAAGCCAATCAGGCTCTGGTGGGTGTAATCGACAGATTTGCCGAGCAGAAGAAAGCGACGCCGGCTCAGATCGCACTGGCTTGGCTGCTTGCCCAGAAGCCGTGGATGGTTCCCATTCCGGGTACGACCAAGCTGCACCGCCTCGAGGAGAATCTTGGAGCTGTGAACGTCGAGCTCTTGCCCAACGACCTTCGCGAGCTGGAAAGTGCGGCTGCAAAGATCCCGGTTCAAGGCGCTCGCTACCCAGAAGAGCTGCAGAAGATGGTGGGGCGCTGACCCGAACCGATCTTGGAAAGTAGAGCGGCATGAAAATCGGCATCCTCGGTTCAGGACTCATGGGCGGCAAGTTGGGAACGATCTTCGCGCGGGCTGGGCACGAGGTCGTATTCAGTTACGCACGGAGTGAAGATAAGCTCAAGAGGTTGGCGCGCGCAGCGAAAGGGAAGGCACGAGCAGGCACGCCACAAGACGCTGCGAAGGATGCTGACGCGCTGTTGCTCGCAGTGCACTGGTCGCGCGTCGATGATGTTTTGAAGCAGGCAGGCGATCTTTCGAACAGTGTGATCGTCACCTGTTCTCTGCCAATGGACGCTGATAACACGAACCTAGTCATCGCAAACAATTCATCCGGGGCAGAAGAGCTTGCGAAGAAAGCTCCGAAGTCTCGCATTGTTTGCGCGTTCAACACCGTGCCGAGCGAGGTGCTGTTCGGCGTCTTCGAGTCCAGGCGCAAAAAAGCTCGTCCCGCACTCGTGTACTGCGGCGACGATCAGCGTGCAAAAAATGTCGCGGTCAAGTTGATCAATGATGTTGGTTTTGAGGCAGTGGATTGCGGTCCGCTGAAAATCGCCCGCTACACCGAGCCTTTTGCATTGCTCGTCGCGCAACTCGCGTATGAAGGCGAGGGCGGTCCTGAGTTAGCGTACCGCTTCGAGCGCTTCACAAGCTGATCGGCTCTACGGTAGTGCCCGACAGTCACGCTCGGACTGACTTCGGAAAGTTCTTTTACGCCGCCTCCAGCTTAGATTCCACAGGAAGACCAGCATTCCTCCATGCATCGAAGCCGCCTTTGAGAGCCCAAGTTTTCTGATAGCCGCGTTCGCGAAGCTTTTGCGCCAAACTGGCGCTTGAGCCTTCGTTCGGTCAAGTGCAATACGCGATGATCGGTTTATTCTTGGGAATTTCGTAAAGGTGGCTTTCAAAGTCATCGAGAGGAACGCGGCGTGCATTCGGGATCATTACGTCCGACTCTGCCCATGCCGTCGGGTTGCGGACATCAAGGATTGTGAAGTCCTCTCCTGCTTTCATTCGTCTTCGCAGGTCATCGATGGAAATTCTTAGATCGTCTGCCATTGGAAAGGCCTCCTGATTGGTTTAGGCGCGGGCTTCGCACGATCAGAGGATGTGATGTGCTGCATCATCTCCAAAGATGGCCCCGGAAACAACGTGAGTGACAGTTGCATTTCGGCGCGACGCGGCAGTTCTGTCTGTGACGTCTATCGCGCTGCCAAAGCCGCCCGCGTACAACCGCCTCTCCGTGCGAGTTCTCTATATAGCAGTGATGCTGTAACTAGAACCGTTTCCACAATGACATTGCTGGTAAGCATAAGCGTGGTCACGTTCTACCTGTTCTGGATCGTTTTTTCCGGATCGTTTGCCACGCATGAACTCCTTATTGGGACCATCGGAGCCGTGCTCGCGACCAGTGGGATGGCGGTCATCAATTTCCAGTATCCAGCCAGGTTTGCGTCCACTGCGCGAAACCTGCTCGCGATCTGGCGGCTTCCGTGGTATGTGCTGAGCGGAACCTGGGAGATTGCCGTAGTTGCGGGGAAAGACTTCCTAGGCATCAAACCAGCGAAGTCTCTGTTCCGAATTGCGCGTTTTGATGCGGGCGATAAAGATGATCCGCGGGCAAATGCGCGTCGAGTGCTTGCCGCTGGATACACGTGTGCGGCGCCGAATTTCATCGTCTTAGGTATAAACACGAACGATCAGACTCTGCTTTTTCATCAGATCGAGCGCAGCTCAGTCCCGAAGATGACGCAAGACTTAGGGGCTTTGCCATGAACGTCTGGGAACTCGCAGCCGAAGTGATGATCTTCGTTCTGGTGCCGCTCGCCTGGCTCGCGAGCAAAGGGGATCCGCGCCAGCGTCTGGTTTCCTTCTACATGGCTGGTGTTGTGATCACACTGTTGATGATGCTGCTGACTATGGCATTCAACCGCATGCCAATGATGGATCTCGCCATCACTCTGGCGCTGATGTCGTTCGGCGGCGGAATCGTCTTCGCGCGTTTCTTTGCGCGGCACCTGCGATGAAGACCATTCTCATTGACGCCTTTCTCGCCGCCGCAGTGCTAATCACGATCATCTCCGTTCTGGGAATGCTGCGGGTTCGCGATCCCTATCAGCGCATGCACTACATTGCGCCTCCTGCTTCGCTGAGTTCATCGCTGGTCTGCATTGCGATCTTCATTCAAAGAGGATTCAAGCCGGAATCGTTCAAAGCCCTTTTTGTCGTCTTTGTGCTCGTGAGCATGAACACGATTGTGACTCACGCAGCCGCGCGCGCATTCCGCATCGCGGAAGTGCCGGATTGGGACCCCGAGGAGGGAGAAGAGGTGCCGATTCTCTCAACCGACGAACGAGTCGAGCAGGAGGAGAACTGATGCGACTGCTGCAATGGGTCATTTTGCTGCTGGTCGCCGGAGTGGCTCCGGCAGTCGTGTTGAGCCGCGATCCGAAATCGCAAGTGGTTACTCTGAGCTTTTACGGTCTGATCTGCGCTCTGATGTTCTTCATCTTTCAAGCTCCTGACGTCGCGTTGTCGCAGATCACGATCGGAGCTGTGATGCTGCCGCTGATGATCATGCTGGCGCTCACGAAAATGCGTCGCCAGAACCTCCGGCGTGAGCGCGAGGGGAAGAAGTGAGCTCGCGAACTCGGACCGTTTTCTTTTTGTGTTCGGCCGCCGCGCTGGCGTTCGTTTTTGCTTGGGGAATTCGCGACCTTCCTCCGCTCGGGGATTATCGAGGACCATACGGAAACGCGGTGACGCAGGTCGCGGTCTACGAGCGGCATGCAACTGATGTAGTCAACGCTATCAACTATGACTATCGTGCATTCGACACGCTAGGAGAGGAATTCATCTTCTTCGCCTCGGTGCTAGGCGTGCTGCTGCTGTTTCGTCCTGCGGGAGAGGAGGACAAGGACGGGAAGCGCGAAACCAAGTCGGAAGACACACTGCCAATCTCAGACACGCTGCGCGTGAGCATGCAGGCGATGGTCGGGATCATGATCGTCTTCGGCGTGTACATTGCCACGCACGGGCAGCTCACGCCCGGAGGCGGATTTCAGGGCGGAGTGATACTGGCCTCGGCTCCGCTGGTCGTCTATTTGTCCGGCAACGTAAAAACTTTCGAAGCAATTGTTTCAAGTCCACTGGTGAAACTTGCCGAATGTGGCGGAGCCGCGGGATATGCGGCCATCGGAACTGCCGCGCTGCTTTTCGGTGCTCATTTCTTGACTAACATCGTTCCACTTGGAACCACAGGCGACCTGTTCTCATCTGGGACGATCGCTGTGATCAGTGCCGTTGTCGGGATGGAAATCGCCGGAGGCTTTGTGCTGCTCATGCAGAGCTACTTGCGCGAAATCATCGAAGAACGGCTTAAGAGGGAGCAATGATGCTGCCTTATCTACCCTATGCCGTTGCCGCCTGGGTTTTCCTTTGGGGACTCTATGGAATCGTCACGAGCAAGAACCTTGTGCATCAGGTGGTCTGCGTGGCGATTCTTCAGACCTCAACCTACGTTTTGCTGCTCGCGATCGGATACAAGCTTGGCGGCACCGCTCCCGTATTTGCCGACATTCCCGTGGGCACAACCGTCGTCGATCCGCTAGTGCAAGCGCTGATGCTCACCGACATCGTTGTTGAAGCCGCAGTCATGGCGCTCCTGCTATCGATGGTCGTGAAAGCCAACGAACTGGCGGGAACGGTCGATCCTGAGGAACTGCGCTTCCTGATGGGCTGATGACTACAGCAATCATTCCACTGCCGATTGCAATCCCGCTGATCGTAGCGGCATTCCTCGCTTTCGCCGGAAAAACCATTGGACGCCGCCCCTGTGACCTTCTCGCCATTGCGACTGCCGCAGCGAATTTGTGGATGACTGCGATTATTTTGGGCGGCACCTGGTCGCAGCCGCAGGTGTACTGGTTTGGGAATTGGTGGCCCCGAAGCGAAGGTGTGGCTCTCGGCATCAGCTTCGTGGTTGATACATTCGGGGCGGCCTTCGCTCTACTGGTCTCCGTGCTTACGCTCGCTGGCCTGATCTTCTCCTGGAAGATATTTGAAGATACAGAAAATCATTTCCAGCCGCTGATGCTCATTTTCATGGCCGCGATGTGCGGCTTCAGCTACACCGGCGACCTTTTCAATCTGTTCGTTTTTTTCGAGCTGATGAGCGTCTCCGCATTCGCGCTCTGCGGACTCAAAACGCTTGAGCCTGCTCCGCTGCAAGGCGCATTCAATTTCGCCATCGTAAATACGATTGGCGCATTCATGATCGTGATGGGCATCGGTATGCTCTATGCCCGCACCGGCGCGCTCAATTTTGCGCAGGTCGGACGATCGCTGGGCACGCATGCCGATGCACTTGTGCTGCTCGCATTTCTGCTGATTGTTGTTGGATATCTCGCCAAAGCCGCCATCGTTCCTTTTCATTTCTGGCTCGCCGACGCTCACGCTGTCGCGCCGAGTCCTGTGTGCGTGCTGTTCTCTGGAGTGATGGTGGAGCTTGGAATCTATGCGGTCGCCAGGATTTACTGGACGATCTTTGCAGGAAGTCTCGAAGGACACGCGCATGAGCTGCGCATGATTTTCATAATCATGGCCTCGATCACCGCAGGTGTCGGCGCGGTGATGTGCTACGCGGAGCACCACCTCAAACGGCTGCTGGCCTTCTCGACGATTGCCCACTCCGGACTCATGCTCGTGGGAATCGGTTTACTATCACCAGGCGCACTCGCCGGATTCGTTCTCTATGTACTTTCCCATGGCGTGATCAAAGGCGGGCTCTTCCTCTGCGCCGGCATCGTCCTCCATCGTTTTCAGAAAATCGGCGAAGACCATCTGCATGGATGCGGCCGCGGCATGTGGTTTACCGCTGCGCTGTTCATCCTGGGAGCATGGGGATTGGCGGGCGCGCCGCCGTTTGCCACGCTACTCGGAGAACACTTCATTTCGCACTCTGCTGAAGCTGCTCATCAGCATTGGCTGGTTTACATCTTTATTTTTGCTGAAGTTTTGACCAGCGCTGCGGTCCTGCGAATCGCCTTCAGAATCTTTCTTGGATGGGGTGAGGCTGCGCCCAGCGACGAATCCTCTCGTATTGAAGAAAGGTCTGAGACAAAGGAGAGTCATGAACGAACGCCCGCGGCAATGTTTTTGCCTGCCGCAGTCCTCATATTGCTTGGCATTGCCCTAATGTTTCTCCCGCAAGTATCGAGCAGAAGCATCGATAGCGCGCACGAGTTCACCAATCAGAGCGCCTACATCCGCAGCGTCCTCGAAAACGTGCAGATTTCTCCGACCCATTACGTTGAACCCGAGAATCTCTCTTCCTCCATCTTTCATTCCTGCATTGCTTTGTTTCTTTCGGTTTTGCTGGCGCTGAGTACTGTCTTTCGGGA
>Ga0070741_10008993_pt1 | contig 19683 bp, 20 predicted proteins | sample Coa_R1_4_FD_66440 | JGI IMG/M metagenome (GOLD analysis project Ga0070741, IMG submission 66440) | Surface soil microbial communities from Centralia Pennsylvania, which are recovering from an underground coalmine fire - Coalmine... | ecosystem: Environmental > Terrestrial > Soil > Unclassified ...
GATGGGCAACAGCGAGGTCGGACACCTGACGATCGGCTCCGGGCGACGTCTCTACCAGGACCTGATGCGCGTCAACCGCGCGGTCGACGACCGGTCGTTCTTCGAGAACCCGGCGCTCACATCGGCGATCGAGCGCGGCAGGCGTGTGCACCTGCTCGGGCTCGTCTCGCACGGCGGCGTGCACTCGCACATCGACCACCTGAAGGCGCTGCTCGAGCTCGCGCCTGAGAAGACCTGGATCCACGCGTTCACCGACGGGCGCGACGTCTCGCCGACCTCGGCGATCCACGACCTAGCCGAGCTCCCGCTCGACCGGATCTCGTCGGTGACCGGCCGCTACTGGGCGATGGACCGCGACCAGCGGTGGGAGCGGACGCAGCGCGCGTACGAGGCGATCGTCAACCACGTGGGCGAGGGCACGACCGACGTGCTCGCCGCCGTCCAGCGCTCCTACGACGCCGGCGTGACCGACGAGTTCATCCAGCCGATCGTCGTCGAGGGCGCGCCGTCGCTCGAGCAGGGCGACACCGCGATCTTCTTCAACTTCCGCCCCGACCGCGGCCGGCAGCTGACGCGGCTCCTGCTGGACGGCGGCTTCGACGTGACGACGATGACGCGCTACGCGGCCGACCTCCAGACGCCCGTCGCCTTCGCGGAGCAGGACGTGGAGCACACGATCGCCGAGGTGCTCCAGGCGGCGGGCCGCGCGCAGCTCCACGTCGCCGAGACGGAGAAGTACGCGCACGTGACGTACTTCTTCAACGGCGGGCGCGAGGAGGCGTGGCCGGGGGAGGAGCGGTTCCTCGTGCCGAGCCCGCGCGACGTGCCGAGCTACGACCTGAAGCCCGAGATGTCGGCGGACGGGGTCGCGGACCGCGTCGTCGAGCACGTCGGCGACCACGCCTTCTGCGTCGTCAACTTCGCGAACCCGGACATGGTGGGCCACACGGGCGTCATCCCGGCGGTCGTCCGTGCGGTCGAGACCGCCGACCGCTGCCTCGGCCGGGTCGTCGAGCGCGTCGCGGAGCTCGGCGGCGTCTGCGTGATCACCGCCGACCACGGCAACGCGGAGACGCTCCTCCAGCCGGACGGGGTCAGCCCGCACACGGCGCACACGACGAACCTCGTGCCGGTGATCGTCACCCTTCCCGGCGGGACGCTCCGCGACGGCGGCGAGATCGCCGACCTGGCGCCGACCTGCCTGCAACTACTGGGTCTCGAGGCGCCGCCGGAGATGACCGGCCGGACCCTCGTAAATCCTCCGTAAAGCGCGGTCGTGACCGTCCTCGAACGGGGCTATACTCCGGCTCCTTGTCGCTCCCACAGCCCGATCTGGCGGTCCTGCGGAAGGCCCAGCGCGGCGACGAGCGTGCGTTCGCCTTCATCGTGCGAACCTATGAGACGCCGGTCTACAACTACGTCCTCCGGCTGACGAACGGCGACCGGGCCCTCGCCGAGGACCTGACGCAGGAGGTCTTCCTGCGGGTCTTCCAGGGGCTGCCGCGGTTCTCGCTCCGCTGCAAGTTCACGACGTGGCTCTTCCAGGTGACGAAGAACCGCGTGCTGGACGAGTTGCGCGCGCGGGAACGGCGGCCGGTGACGCCCGTCAACCTCGACGACGCACCGCAGCTCGAGGTGCTCGACCAGCCGGTTGAGCGCGTCGAGGCGATCGACGCTCTCTGGCGCGCGATCGACAACCTGCCCGTCGACCTGAAGATGGCGCTGCTGCTCCGGGACGTCGTCGGCCTCTCGTACAACGAGATCGCCGACTCGCTCGAGATCACGCTGGCGACGGTGAAGTGGCGGATCTTCAAGGCGCGCGAGGACGTCCAGCTCGCGCTCGCCCGCGAAGGCATCTCCTTCGGCTCGCGCGCCGCGGAGACGTCTAGCGCGAGTAGCGCCTGAGCCACGCCTCGAGGTTGCGCGCCTGCTGCGCAGCGCCCGTCGCGTGCGGCACCGGCTCGACCGACGCGGGTTTCGAGGGACGTGACAGCGCGACCGCCGAGGCGGCAGCGGCGACGGCCACGACGACGGCGGCAACGAGCGCGAAGGGCGCCCGCGAGGTCGCGCGGTGGTGCACGGCTCCCGGCGCTGCGAGCGCCGCCGCGACCTCCGCCGCCGTCGGCCGGCGCCCCGGATCCGGGTCGCGCATGCGGGCGATCAGCGCGCGGTCGGCCGCGGTCGGTGCGACGAGGAGCTCGTCGAGGACGACACCGAGCGAGTAGACGTCGGCGGGCGGACCGACCGCCGTTCCGGCCGCCTGCTCGGGCGCGAGGTAGCGCAGCGTCCCGAGCACCGTCCCTGCCTGCGTCACCATCGTCTCCTCGACGGCACGCGCGATCCCGAAGTCGGCGATCTTCACCGTCCCGTCGCCGGCGCGGAGCAGGTTGCCCGGCTTCAGGTCGCGGTGAACGACGCCCTGAGCGTGCGCGTACGCGAGCGCGTCGGCGACGTCCGCCGCCTCCCCGCGCGTCAGGCTGCCGCCGGCGAGCGTCCCGCCCGTCAGGAGCTCCATCACGATGCACGGCAGCCCGTCCAGGGTCGCGATGTCGTACGTGCGCACGAGGTGGGGGTGCTGGAGGCGCGCCGCGATCCGCGCCTCGCGCAGGAACCGGGCCCGGAACTCGTGCTCGCCGGCGAGGTGCTCGGCGAGCACCTTCAGCGCGACCGGACGGTCGAGCTGGACGTGCCGGCCGGAGTGGACGACGGCCATGCCGCCGCGGCCGAGCTCGCCGTCGACGCGGTACGTGCTCAATCGTCTCCCTCGCCGCCGTGCTTGTCGTGGCCGCGACCGCGGCCCCGGCCGTGCCCCGGCGGCGTCGTGCCGCCGGAGGAGCCGGGCGCCGCGGCGGGCGCCGCGGGGACGCACGGCGGCGCGGACTCGAGCAGCGCGTTGACGGCGCTCGACAGCGGCTCGAGCAGCTCGGCGGGGACCCGGCCCGCGTTCACGAGCCGCGTCCGCGTGGCGGCGAGCGCCCGGATGTCCCTGGCCTGGGCGCACGCGCTCTCGCCCGGGATGCGGTGGGCGAGCGCGAGGAGCGGCGCGGCGTCCGCGCGCCGGAGGTGCGGCGCGTCGCCGCCGCAGCCGGCGAGCAGGACGGCCGCGGCCGCGGCGGCGAGGAGCGTCCGCACCGTCACACCCCCTGCGCGAGCCGGGCGGCGAGGGCCCCGGGCAGGCCGCGCGCGCGCATCTCCGTCTGCGTCCGCTCGACGTCGTAGGGCACGCGGCGGAAGACCGCGCGGCCGGCATCGAGGTCGAGCAGGAGCCACGCCGCGCGCGGGTCGCCGTCGCGCGGCTGCCCGACCGACCCCGGGTTGAGGAGCGTGCGTCCTTCGCGCAGCGCCTGCTCGGACCCCGCGGGCGCGAGCCCGCCGCCGAGCTCTTCCCCGTCCCACGCGATCGCAAGGGCGAGGTGGCTGTGGCCGACGAGCACGGTCGGCTCGGTCGTCGCCTGCAGGCAGGCGACCGCGACCTCCTCGCTGAGGACGTACTCCCACACGGGATCGCGCGGGCTGCCGTGGTACAGCTCGACGCCGTCGCGGCGCGCCGACGGCTCGAGTCCGCCGAGCCAGGCCGCGCGCTCCGGCGTCAGCTCGGCCGCCGTCCAGGCGGCAGAAGCGGCCGCGAGCGGGCCGAAATCGGCCGTCGAGAGGCGGCCGATCGCGGCGAGGTCGTGGTTCCCGACGAGGACGAGGGCGGCCTCGGCGCGGATGCGGTCGGCGCACTCGTTCGGGCGCGGCCCGTAGCCGACCGTGTCGCCGAGGCACCAGAGCTCGTCGACCGCCTCGTCGTGGATCCCGGCGAGCACGGCCTCCAGTGCGTGAAGATTGGCGTGGATGTCCGAGACGACCGCGAAGCGCATGGTGCAGGCTGGGACGCTAGCCGTCGTCGCCGCCGTCTGGTGCGTGGCAGGGTGGCTGCTCGCGCGCACGAGCGTCCCGTCGCTCCATCTCGCCGGCTTCGACCAGCACCGGTTCTTCTCGCAGCACGCGCTCGGCCGGACGCAGTCCTACGCGCGCGGCGAGCGCGGGCTGTGGCTCGCGGGCACCGCCGCGTCGCTCGGCGCGCTCGTCGCGCTCGCGTGGCGGCTGCCGCGGAGCGCGCGCTCGATCGGCCTCGGGCGGATCGGCACGGCGATCGTGATCGGGATGGTCATGCTCGTGACGCTGTGGTTCGTGGGACTGCCGTTCTCGCTCGCTTCCCTCTGGTGGGACCACCACTGGGGGCTCGGGCCCTTCGACGTGCCCGCCTGGCTCGCCGCGCAGTGGTCGGTGCTCGCGCCGGAGGCGGCGGGGTTCATGCTCACGATCGTCATCCTCGTCGGGATCGGCGGCCGCTTCCGGCGCTGGTGGCTCGTCGTCTGGCCGATCGAGGTGGCGATCGTCGTGCTCGTCGTCTTCCTGATGGGCTGGCTCCAGGCGGCGTCGTCGCACCCGCTGCGCGACGGCGGCTACCTCGCCGACGTCCAACGCATCGAGCGGATCGAGCGCGTGCAGGGGACGCCGGTGCGCGTGCAGGACGTCTCGTCGTGGACCGACCAGGCGAACGCCTTCACGTCGGGCTTCGGGCCGTCGACGAACGTCGTCCTCTGGGACACGCTGCTCGACGGCCGGTTCAGCCGCGGCGAGGTCGACGTCGTGATCGCGCACGAGCTCGGCCACGTCCGCAGCCGCCACATCCTGAAGTCGATCGGCTGGACGATCCTGATCGTCCTGCCGACCCTCTACGCCCTCGAGCTCGCGACGCGCCGGCGCGGCGGGATCGGCGACCCCGCGAACCTGCCGTACGCGTTCCTCGTCCTCGCGGTGCTTGCGCTGGTCACCGTCCCGGTCCAGAACGAGGTCTCGCGGCGCTACGAGGCCGAGGCGGACTGGCGGGCCCTGAACGCGACCCGCGACCCGGCGTCCGACGTGCGCCTCTTCCGCACGTTCGCCCGCACGAGCCTCGACCAGCCGAACCCGCCGCTCTGGGACTACCTCTGGCTCGAGAACCACCCGACCCTGATGCAGCGGATCGCAATGGCCGAGCGCTGGCAGGAACGAGCGGGCCGCTAGCCGCGGTCGTCCGTCTCGGGCAGGTCGTGGATGCCCTTGACGGTCGTGTACTTCGAGTAGGCGTCCTGCATCGCCGCGAGCAGCTCGCGCATGAACTGCTGGGACATGTTGACGCGGGCGACGACGACGCCGGGGACATCGCCCTCCTCGACCTCGTGGTCGATCCGCGCGAACGTGAGCGTGAACTCGTAGTCGGAGAAGGTGATGTTCGCGAAGTTCGCATAGACGCCCGCGAGGTGCTCGGGATCCATGTGGATGTTCAGCTGGCGCTCGGGGCCGTCGTCCATGCGGGGTCGACGATACTAGACCCGTGGACGACGGCTTCACGCGGACCGACGTGCTGCGGATCCTCGGGGCGGTCGCCGTCCTCTTCACCGGAGGCACCCTCGGCTTCATCTGGACGCTCGGTGAGTCGTGGCACGCGGCGCTCTACCGGACGATCGTCACCGCCTCGCTGACCGGCCTCGACTCGACGCCGCGCGGGATCTGGGCAGAGCTCCTGACGATCGTGGTGGTGCTCTCCGGCGTGGCTATCTTTGGGTACTTCGCCGCCCAGCTCGTGGACGAGATCGCGCACGGAGTCCTGGGCGGCGCCTGGAGGGAGAAGAGGCGACGCAGGATGATCGACGAGTTGCGGGACCACATCATCGTCTGCGGCTACGGCCGCGTCGGCCGCCGCGCGGCGGACGAGTTCCGCGCCTCGGGCATTCCGTTCCTCGTCCTGGACCACAGCGACGACGCCTCGGCCGCCGCTGAGGCGAACGACGACCTCTTCCTGCGCGGGAACGGAGCCGACGACGAGGACCTCGGCCGGGCTGGGATCGACCGGGCGCGCGGGCTGCTCGTCGCCTCCGACGACGACGCCGACAACCTCTACATCACCCTCTCGGCGAAGAGCCGCCGCCCCGACCTGACGGTGATCGCCCGCGCGTCCTCGGAGGAAGCGGAGCGGAAGCTGAAGCTCGCCGGCGCGGACCGCGTCGTCACCCCGTACACGACCGCGGGCCGCGTGATGGCGAACCTGATGACGAAGCCGCAGGTGACGGCGTTCGTCAACGTCCTCACCTCCGCCCGGGAGCCGGAGCTCTCCTTCGAGGAGATCGAGGTGCGGTCGACCTGTGACGCCGTCGGGCTGACGATCGGCGAGCTCGACGTCGCCAGACGGACCGGCGCGTACATCGTCGCGATCAACAAGCGCTCGGGCGGCCTCGAGCTGCGTCCGTCGAAGGAGACGCGGCTCGAGGAGGGCGACGTGATCGTCGGGATCGGGTCGCCGGACGAGATCAGGCGGCTCGAGGGACTGTTCGAACCGCGAGAAGCCGTTGTCTGACGTCGTCGCGCACCTCGCCGCGCGCGTGGGGGAGGTGACCGGTGCCGAGGTGGAGCTCGAGCGGCCGAAGGACCCCACGCACGGGGACTTCGCGACGAACGTCGCGCTGCGCTCGGCAAAGGCGGTCGGGCGGCCGCCGCGCGAGCTCGCGGAGGAGCTCGCCGCACGGATCGCCGGCCTCGACGAGGTCGAGTCCGCGGAGGTCGCGGGGCCGGGCTTCATCAACCTGAGGCTCGCCGACCCGTTCTTCGTGGCGGCGCTGCGCGAGGTCGGCGAGGGGTACGGCGGCGGGTGGGTCGAGCGGCGGGAGCGGGTCCAGGTGGAGATGGTGTCCGCGAACCCGACCGGGCCGGTTGTCGTCTCCGCCGCCCGGAACGGCGCCTACGGCGACTGCGTCGCGCGTCTGCTCGCGTTCGCGGGGCACGAGGTCGAGCGCGAGTACTACTACAACGACTCCGGCGCGCAGGTCGACCTCTTCCGCGCGTCGGTGGAGGCGCTCCGACGCGGCGAGCCCGTTCCCGAGGGCGGCTATCGCGGCGACTACGTCGCCGAGCTCGCGCAGGAGGCGGGCGATCCCGTCGCCAAGATGCTCGCCTCCGTCGAGCGGACGATGGACCGCTTCCGGATCCACTTCGACAGCTGGGCGCTGCAGAGCGAGCTCGAGCAGCGCCTCGAGCCGTTGCTCGGGCGGCTCGACACGTACGAGCAGGACGGCGCGGTCTGGGCGCGCTCGTCGGCGTACGGCGACGAGCAGGACTGGGTGCTGATCCGCTCGCAGGACAAGGGTGGCACGCCGACCTACCGGGCCGCGGACGTCGCGTACCTCGTCGACAAGCTCGAGCGCGGCTTCGACCGCGCGATCTACGTGCTCGGCGCCGACCACCACGCGACGGCCCGCTGGTACGCGGCGATCGCGCGGATGCTCGGGTACGACCCGGAGCGGGTGGAGGTGCTGCTCTACCAGTTCGTGCACCTCACCCGCGGCGGCGAGTCCGCGAAGGCCTCGAAGCGCGCCGGCAACGTCGTCTTCCTGGACGACGTGATGGACGAGATCGGCGTCGATGCCGCCCGCTGGTACCTCGTCAACCGCGGCCCCGACCAGACGATCGACATCGACCTCGACCTGGCCGCCGAGAAGTCCCAGAAGAACCCGGTCTACTACGTGCAGTACGCGCACGCGCGGATCGCGGCGATCCTCCGGAACGCGGGCGACGCGCGGGCCGCCGGGCTTGTGTCGAATCAACACAAGCTCGCGCCCGAGGAGCGCGAGCTGATCAAGCGGCTGACGGACTTCCCGGTCACCGTCCGAGAGGCGACCGAGCGGCGCGGGCCGCAGCTCCTGCCCGCCTACGCCATCCGGCTCGCGGACGACTTCCACCGCTTCTACCACGCCTGCCGCGTGCTCGGCGACCCGGCGGAGGCGTTCCGCCTCGAGCTCTGCCGCGCGACGCAGCGGGTGATCGCCCGCTGCCTCGACCTCGTCGGGGTCGAGGCGCCCGAACGGATGTAGCGGTCAGCCGCCGCCGTAGATCCGGCGCACGATCTCCTCGATGTCCGGCTCCGCGACCTGGAGGTCGACGAGCCGCGCGCTACGCGCCACGCGGGCGGTCAGCTCCGCGGCCGAACCGCGGAAGCGGAGCCACTGGCGCGGGCCGTCGACCCGCTCGACGCGCGCCCCCTCGACCTCGAGCGGGGCCGCCGGCTCCTCAAGGTCGACGACCAGCGTGCGCTCGGCGCCGTAGCGCTCCTTCAGGTCGGCGATCGAGCCGTCCCAGATCAGCGAGCCGTGGTCGATCACGAGCAGCCGCTCGCAGAGGCGCTCGATGTCGCCGAGATCGTGCGTCGTGAGCATCACCGTCACGCCCTCCTCGCGGTTGACCTGCACGAGGAAGTCGCGTACCCGCTGCTTCGCGACGACGTCGAGGCCGATCGTCGGCTCGTCGAGGAAGAGGAGCTCGGGGCTGTGCAGCATCGCGGCCGTCAGCTCGCCGCGGATCCGCTGGCCGAGCGACAGCTGCCGGACCGGCGTCGAGAGGAACGGGTCGAGGTCGAGGACCTCGCGGAACCTGGTGAGCGTCGTCCGGTAGCGGTCGGCCGGAACCTTGTAGATGTGGCGGAGGAGCTCGAACGAGTCGAGGAGCGGGAGGTCCCACCAGAGCTGGACGCGCTGCCCGAACATGGCACCGATGCGCCGGGCGAGCTCGATCCGGCGGCTCGACGGCTCCAGCCCGGCGACCGAGACACGGCCGCTCGACGGGACGAGGATCCCGGTCAGCATCTTGATCGTCGTCGACTTGCCCGCGCCGTTCGGCCCGAGGTAGCCGAGGAGCTCGCCGCGCTCGACGCGGAACGAGATCCCGTTCACCGCCTCGACCACGTGCCGTTCGCGGCGAAACCGCCCGCGGCGCACGACGAACCGTTTCGTGAGGGCCTCGACCTCGATCATCCGCCCGCGCTCCGGTAGTGGCGCACGGCGAAGCGCCAGACGAGGCCCGCGACGCACGCGGCCACGGCGGCCACCGCCGGCGAGGCGAACTCGAGCGCGCGCGGCAGCCCCAGAGGGTCGCGCTTGTCGAGGAGAAAGAGCGCCGGGAAGTAGCAGACGAAGGCCAGCGGGACGACGTACGCGAGGAAGCGCCGCAGCCAGGCCGAGTAGACGTCGATCGGGTACTGCGCCATGAAGTTGCCGCCGTAGGTGAACGCGTTCGTGAACTCGCCGCCGTCGGTCGTCCAGAAGGCGAGGCACGCGCCCACCACCCACACGGAGCCGAAGATGACGCAGCCGGCGGGGATCGAGACGGCGAGGACGACCGCGCGCGCCAACGTCCAGTGCAGGTCGAGGCCGGAGAGGGCGTAGACGAGCACGGCTCCGCCCTGCACGGCCTTTGCGAAGCGGCGGATGGCGAAGTCCGATCCGAACACCTGCAGCAGGGTCGAGCGGGGGCGCACGAGCAGGATGTCGAAGTTGCCGGTGCGGATGAGCTGCGGGAAGAGGTCGAGGTGCCCGATCAGCATGTCGGTGACGGCGAAGGAGATCGACGTGAGCGCGTAGAGGAACGCGACCTCGTGGACGCTCCAGGTGTTGAGCCTCGGAACGTTGTGGAAGATCACGAGCACCGCAAGGAAGTCGACGAACGCGATCAGGCCAGAGCCGAGGAAGTCGAGCGACACCGACAGCCGGTACTGGAGCTGCGACCGGATCTGCGCGCCGATCAGGCGGCGCCAGAGGAGAAGCGGCTCAACCACCCTGGACGACCAGCCGCCGCGTTCCGAGGGCGAGCGCGAGGCGCCCGCAGCCGAGAAGGAGCAGCGCCCACAGGAGCTGCAGCCCGAGGAACCCCGCGAGCTCCAGCCCCGCCCGCTTCCCGAGCCACACGTCGATCGGCGTCTGGATCACCCCGGCGAACGGGAGTCCGTACGACAGCTCTCTGAGCCAGTGCGGGAAGAACCGCACCGGCACCACCATGCCCGAGAAGAAGGTGACGATCGTGACCGTCAGCGTCATGACGCCGCGGTGGTCGAGCAGCCAGAAGGCGGAGGCGTTGTAGAGGAACCGGATCCCGAAGCTGACGACGACGGCGAGCGTCAGGCTGAGGAGGAACGCGAACGCGTCGAGCGGCGAGGGGTAGTGGAGCTCGAACACGAGGGCGCCGAAGACGAAGGGGAGGATGCCGCGGAAGAGCAGGTGGTACGGCGCTCGGCCGAGGTCGAACGCGAGCCAGTACCGCTGCGGGTCGAGCGGCCGCGCCAGGTCGCCGGCGATCGAGCCGTCCCTGATCCGCAGCGCCAGCTCCTGCCAGCCGAAGATGTAGACCGGCATGATCATCGCCTGCGCGAGCCAGACGTAGGTGACGACGTCCCGGGCGTCGAAGCCGCCCACGTCAGCCCGGTGGCGGTAGATCGCGAGCAGGATGTACGCCTGCAGGAAGCCGAAGATCGTGTTCGTGAAGACCCCGGCCGCCGTCGCCCACGGATAGGCGGCATAGCGGCGCCAGCCGCGTTTCGCGATCTCCCAGTCCAGGCGCACAGCAACACCTTAGGATTCCCGACCGATGGCGACCTCCCGCCCCGACCGGAACCTCGCGCTCGAGCTCGTGCGCGTCACCGAGGCGGCCGCGATGGGCGCCGGGCGGTGGATCGGCCGGGGCGACAAGAACGCCGCCGATCAGGCCGCCGTCGACGCGATGCGCGCGATGCTCGACACGGTCGCGATGGCCGGCGTCGTCGTGATCGGCGAGGGGGAGAAGGACGAGGCGCCGATGCTCTACAACGGCGAGTCCGTCGGCGAGGGTCACGGGCCGGAGGTCGACGTCGCCGTCGACCCGCTCGAGGGCACGCGGCTGACGGCACTCGGGCAGCCGAATGCGATCGCCGTGATCGCGGCCGCCGACCGCGACTCGCTGTTCTTCCCCGGTGCGGCCGTCTACATGGAGAAGATCGCGGCCGGCGCCGACGCCGTCGGCGTGATCGACATCACCGCGACCCCGACCGAGAACGTGCAGGCCGTCGCCAAGGCAAAAGGGAGGCGCGTCACCGACATCCGCGCCGTCGTGCTCGAGCGCGACCGCCACGACGAGCTGATCGGCGAGCTCCGCCAGGCCGGCGCCCGCGTGAACCTGATCCGGGACGGCGACGTCGCCCCCGCGATCGCCGCGGCGCGCCCGGAGACCGGCGTCGACCTCCTCTACGGGATCGGCGGCACGCCCGAGGGCGTCATCTCGGCCGCCGCGCTGAAGTGCGTGGGCGGCGGCATCCAGGGACGGCTCTGGCCGCGCGACGACGCGGAACGTCAGGCGCTCGTCGACGCAGGCTACGACCCGGCGCGGGTGCTGACGACGGACGACCTCGTGCGCAGCGACAATGTGTTCGTCGCCGCGACCGGGGTTACTACGGGTGCGCTCCTGCGCGGCGTGCGGTACGTAACCGACGGGGCGATCACCGACTCGATCGTCATGCGCTCGCGGTCCGGCACCGTTCGCCGGATCGAGGCACGCCACCAGCTGAGCAAGTTGACGCAGTTCACGGGAAGGGAGTACTGATGAGCATCGGACTGGACGAGCTCGGGTACGACGACCGGCTCTACATCCTCGCCTTCGACCACCGAGGATCCTTCGTGAAGATGGTCGGCGACGAGGCTCTCGCCTCCGGCGCGAAGACGCTGATCTGGGAGGGCTTCCAGCGTGCGGTCGAGCACGGCGCGGCGAAGGAGTTCGCAGGCGTGCTCGTGGACGCGCAGTACGGCACCGACGTCGCCCGCAGCGCGAAGGCCGGGGGCTACAAGCTCGCGATGCCGGTCGAGAAGTCGGGCCAGGACGAATTCGACTTCGAGTACGGCGAGCAGTTCGGCGAGAAGATCGAGGAGTTCGACCCCGACTTCTCGAAGGTGCTCGTGCGCTACAACCCCGAGGGCGACCGGGCGCTGAACGAGCGCCAGGTCGAGAAGCTCCGCCGCCTCTCCGAGTGGCTGCACGAGCGCAAGCGGAAGTTCCTGTTCGAGCTCCTCGTCCCGGCGGAGCCGGCGCAGCTCGAGAAGGTCGGCGGCAGCGCGGACCGCTACGACACGGAGCTCCGCCCGGAGCTGATGATGGAGGCGATCCTGCAGTTGCAGAACGGTGGGGTCGAGCCGGACATCTGGAAGATCGAGGGCATCGACGACCGTGAGGCCTGCCGCGAGATCGCGCAGCTCGTGCGCCGCGAGGGCCGCGGCCGCGTCTCCTGCGTCGTGCTCGGCCGCGGCGCCTCGGACGAGAAGGTCGACCAGTGGCTGCGTGCGGGCTCGGGGCTCGACGGGTACATCGGCTTCGCGATCGGCCGCTCGATCTTCGGCGAGCCGGTGAAGGCGTACGGCGCCGACCCGGACGGCTTCGACCGCGACGGAGCGGTCGAGCGGATCGCGCAGAACTACCTGCGGTTCATCGAGGTCTACGAGGGCGCGCCGGCCCCGGCGTAGTCGTCGTCGAGGGTGGGGTCGAGGGGGCGTGGCTGCGGCGCTCGCCCCCTCGACCGCGCCCGTTTCCCTTCGACGCGCCGTCGGGCGCCGCCGGGCAGGGCCCCGCGGGTGCCGCGACGCGCAGGGTGGTCTTGATGGTGATCCGCCGCAGCGGACCGACCCGGTGGTAGACGACGCGCGTCACGGTCGTCTCCAGGCAGTAGCGCGCCTCGGCCGCCCAGGCGATCCGGATCGGGTAGGCGCGCAGGTCGGGGTTTCCGCGGAGGAGGCCCGGCACCGTCATACCCACGTAGGTGGCGTTTGCCCCGTGGAACGACTCGATGGCGGCCGTCCAGGCCGTGAAGCGCAGCCACGCGGTCCGCTGAGGCGACAGCGCCGCCTGGGACGCCGCGACTCCGAGCAGGCAGGCGGCGCCGACGGCCGCGAGGGCGAGAGCGATCCTCACCCACCCACTGTCCTCCCCGGCCGCGGCGTGCGCATCCCCCGGAGCGGTGGTGTGGCGGGTTGCGCCCGCGGGGGCCGATGTCCAGAATCGGGCACGTGACCGAGACCGGCGTCGACCTGCGGCTCGCGCGTGACGGCGGCCCGCCCGCGCGGACGCGGCCCGAGCCCCCGATGTTCCCGGGCGGGATGGAGCTCGGCGAGGAGGAGGTCGAGGCCGCGGCGCGCGTCCTGCGCACGCACAACGTCTTCCGGTACTACGGGGTCGGCGACGGCCCGCACGAGGTCGCCGACTTCGAGCGAGAGTTCGCCGCGCACATCGGCTCGCGGCATGCCCTCTGCGTGAACGCCGGCTCCTCGGCGCTCATCTGCGGCCTGATCGGCGCCGGCGTGGGGGAGGGCGACGAGGTGATCGTCCCGGCCTACACGTGGAACGCGACCCCGAACGCGGCGATCGCCGCGCGGGCGACTCCGGTGCTCGCGGAGGTCGACGAGTCCCTGACGCTCGATCCCGCCGACGTCGAGCGCAAGATCGGTCCGCGGACGAGGGCGATCATGGTCGTGCACATGCGCGGCGCGCCGGCCGACCTCGACGCGCTGACGGCGCTCGCGCAGGAGCACGGGCTGGTGCTGGTGGAGGACGTCTGCCAGGCTGCCGGTGCGTCGTACGGGGGTCGCAGGCTCGGCACATTCGGCGACGCCGGCGCCTTCAGCCTCCAGTTCAACAAGATCATCACGACCGGCGAGGGCGGCGTGCTCGTCACCGACCGCGACGACCTCTACGAGCTCGCGATCGACGTCCACGACTGCGCGGGGTCGCTGCGCCGCGGGGCGGGCCTGCCGCGCTTCGCGGGCTGGAACTTCCGCGCCTCGGAGCTCCAGGGTGCCGTCGCCCGCGTCCAGCTGAGCCGGCTCGACGGGCTGCTCGAGCGGATGCGCGCCAACCAGCGCCGGCTCGCGGAGCGCCTCGAGTCGCTGCCCGGGCTGACGCTCCGCCGCCCGAACGACGCCGGCGGGGACGCCGGCATCTGCCTCGTTGCGTTCGCGCCCACCGCTGCGCTGGCCGCCGACGCCGTCGAGGCGCTGCGCGCCGAGGGCGTGCTCGCGATGCGGATCTACGACCCGGATGTCCCCGACCTGCACGTCTACCCGTACTGGGCCCCGGTCCTGGACCACCTGGAGCGCGCCGGCAGCGCGCCGCCGCAGTGCCCGCAGACGCTCGCGCTGCTCGAGCGGACGATCCACGTCGACCTCTCGCCGCTCCTCGACGAGCAGGACGTCGACGAGATCGGGCTCGCGTTCGAGAAGGTCGCGCGCGGGATCCTCGCCGCGTGAGCGTAGGCTCGACGGAGCTCACCAAAGAGCGGAGCCGCCGGCTTTGCCGGCGGTGGAGCGGAAGTTGACCGTCCGCGTGGGGGTGGTCGGCGGCGGGCTCGTCGCCCAGGCCGAGCACATCCCGTACCTCAGCGCGCTGCGCGACCGCTTCTCCGTGGTCGCGCTCGCCGAGCCGAGCCGCACGGTGCGCGAGGCGCTCGGCGCGCGCTACGGCATCGCCGGCCTCTACGACGACCACCGGGCGATGCTCGACGGGGGCGGCCTCGACGCCGTCGTCGTCTGTTCCCCGGCCGGGACGCACGCGGAGGTCGTCCTGGCGGCGCTCGACGAGGGGCTGCACGTGTTCGTGGAGAAGCCGATGTGCATCACCGTCGCGGACGCCGACGCGATCGTCGCCGCGCGCGACCGGGCCGGGAAGGTGGTGCAGGTCGGGACGATGAAGCGCTACGACCCCGCGGTCGAGGCGATGCTCGAAAGCCTGCCGTCCTCGGCCGACGACCTGCGCTACGTCAGTGTCGTCGTCCACGACCCGGAGTTCGAGCCGTTCTTCGAGCCGGGCGACGTCGTGCGCGGCTCGGACGTCCCGCGCGAGCTGATCGAGGCGACGCGCCGCGCCGAGGCGGAGCAGGTCGAGGCGGCGGTCGGCTCGTCCGGGGAGGACGTCGTGCGTGCCTTCAGCGAGAGCTTCCTCGGCAGCCTCCTGCACGACCTGAACGTCGTCCACGGGGCGCTCGAACGCCTCGGCGAGCCGCTCCCGGCAGAGGTCGTCGCCGGCGACTGGTGGAACGAGGGCCGCGCCGTCTACGGGGCGCTGCGTCTGCGGAACGGCGCTCGGGTCGACGGCGCCTGGATCCAGGTGCTCGACACCTTCGAGTACCGGGAGGAGATCAAGCTCATCTTCGGCGAGGAGGTGCACTCGCTCGAGTTCCCGTCCCCGTGGCTGAAGCAGCACCCGACGACCTACCGGCGGAGCCGGCGCGACGGCCGGCGGAACGACGTACACGTCATCGAGGCATTCGACGAGTCGTTCGTGCGCGAGCTGCGTCACTTCCACGAGTGCATCGTCGACGGCGTGCCCGTCCGCACCCCGCCCGAGGGCGCGCGGCTCGACCTCGACGTGCTCACGAAGATGTTCCTCGCCGCGCGCTGATGCGCGCCGGGATCGTCGGCAGGGGGTTCATCGCGGGCGTCCACGAGCTCGCCCTGCGCTCGCTCGGGGTGGAGCTCGCGTGGACGGCCGGCCGCGACGACGACCTCGGGTCGCTCCTCGACAATGACCGCGTCGACGTGCTGCACGTCTGCACGCCGAACGACGTCCACGCCCGCCAGGCGCTCGCCGCGCTGGAGCGCGGCGTGCACGTCGTCTGCGAGAAACCGCTCGCAATCTCGACCGAGGAGAGCCGCGCGCTCGTCGAGGCGGCCGAGACGGCGGGTGTGGTGCACGCGACCTGCTACCACGCGCGCGGCTACCCGCTCGTCGAGCACATGCGCGCGGAGACGGCCGCGGGGGTGCTGGGGGAGCTGACCTTCGTCCACGGCCGGTACCTCTGCGACGACGTGCTCTTCCCGGCCTCGGGCTGGCGCGTCGATCCGCAGCGCTCCGGGCCTTCGTACGTCGTCGGCGATCTCGGCACGCACTGGCTTGACCTCGCCGAGCACGTGACGGGCCGGCAGGTGACGGAGGTGCTGGCGGACTTCCGTTCCTTCGCGGGCGGCCCGCTCGAGGACTACGCGGTGCTGCTCCTGCGTCTCACGGGCGGCGCCGCCGGCTCGCTCGTCCTCTCGGCCGGCGCCGCCGGCCGCAAGAACCAGCTCCTCTTCGAGTGCGAGGGGCGGGCGGGCGGCTTCACCTGGGACCAGGAGCGGCCGACCGAGCTGCTGCACCGGCTCGTGGACGGGCCGACGCGCCTGGTCGTGAAGGATCCGCTCGGCAACGCCGAGACGGCCCGGCCGCTCGCGCGGTACCCGGCCGGGCACGGCGAGGGCTACGGCGGCGCCTTCCTGAACCTGTTCGCGGCCGTCTACGCGGCGGCCGCGGGCCGGCCGCACGCGCCGTTCCCGACCTTCCGCGACGGCCACCGGGGCGTCGCCGCGCTCGAGGCCGCCGTCGCGAGCGGCGGCGCCTGGGTGCCCGTCACGCCCTGACGAGCCGCCGGACGCGCCGCACGAGGATCGGCAGCGTGAACGCGACGCCGATCAGGATCAAGGAGGCCGCGAGCAGGAGGCTCGCGAGCGCGTTCACCTCGGGCGTGATCCCGAACTTCACCTGCGTGTAGATGTAGATCGGGAGGGTGTTGTGCGCGCCGATCAGGAACAGCGTGATGATGAACTCGTCGAGTGAGAGCGTGAACGCGAACAGGGCGCCCGCGAAGATCGCCGGCATGATCAGCGGCAGGACGACGTGACGCAGGCGCCGCACCGTCCCGGCGCCGAGGTCGGCGGCCGCACGTTCCAGCGCGGGGTCGAACCCCTGCAGCCGCGCGGCGACGAGGAGCACGACGAACGGTGTCGTGTAGACCGACTGCCCGATCACGGCGGTCTGCTCCGACAGCTGGAGGTGGAACGTGCTCGTCAGGAGCACGAGCAAGCTGACGCCGATCAGGAGCCCGGGGATCATGATCGGCAGCGTCATCCCGATCCGGACGGCGCTCCGAAACGGGAGGCGTGAGCGGACGAGCGGGAACGCCGCGGCCGTGCCCACGACCGTCGAGATCGCCGTCACCTCGGCGGCGACGCGAAGGGTTGTGTAGAGGGCATCCTTGATCTGGTAGTCGCCGAAGACCTGCCCGTACCAGTGGCCCGTCCAGCCGGTGAACGGGAACGTCCCGTACTTGTTCGCGTTGAAGCTGAAGAGGACGAGCAGGATGATCGGCGCGAACAGGAAGAGGTACACGAGCGCCGCCCAGCCGCCGAGCAGCACACGGACGAGCCGTGCGTAGGGCGAGACGACCTCGAACTCACGCACGGTACGGGTCCTCCACCTCGAGCGAGCGCCGGAAGAGCGCGAGCAGGACGACGATCAGCGCCGCGATCAGGAGCGCCGCCGCGGCGCCCCGCGTGTACTGCGCGCCCTGGAAGAAGTTGACGATCAGGTTGCCGATCATCACCCCGCGCGCGCCTCCGACGAGCTGCGGCGCCAGGTACTCGCCGAGGATCGGGATGAAGACGAAGATCACCGCCGTCGTGATTCCCGGGCGGATCTGCGGCAGCAGGATCCGGACGATCGCGGTGCGCGGCGTCGCGCCGAGATCCATCGCCGCCTTGAACTGGTCCCAGTCGAAACGCTCCAGCGATGCGTACAGCGTCAGGACCGCGAACGGGAAGTAGAGGTAGACGAGCACGAGGATCACCGCCGGCCGGTCGTAGAGGAAGAACGACAGCGGGTGATCGGTGATGTGCGTCCACTGCAGGAAGCGGTTGATCGCGCCGCCGTCGCCGAGGATGTTCAGCCACGAGTACACCCGCAGCAGGTAGCTCGTCCAGAAGGGGAGGATCACGAGCACGAGCAGGAGTCGCTGGAGCGCGCCGCGCCGCACGTAGCGGACGAGCCAGTAGGTGAAGGGGAACGCGACACCGATCGTCGCGGCGGTCGCGGCGACGGAGACCCAGATCGTCGCCCACATCGTGTGGATGTACGTCGGGACGCTGAAGAAGTAGTGGTAGTTGTCGACCGTCCAGTGGTGGACGACGTTGTAGTCGATCGTCTCCCAGAAGCTGTAGGCGACGATCAGCCCGAGCGGAAGCGCGAAGAAGACGCCGAACAGGACGAGCGCGGGGAGGAACCCCGTGTACTGCGCGAGGAACGAGAGCCCCCTGAGGCGGCTCCGCCCCCGCACGGCCGCGGGGGCGGTTGTCGCCGTCTCGCTCATCGGCCTACCCGAAGACCTCGTTGAAGGCGTCGACGTAGGCCTGCTCGTCGCCGGCGGGGCCCTTGATCGTCATCTTCAGGGCGTTCTCCGGCTTGTTGTAGTACTGGCGGCGTGCACGGTCGCCGTGCCCGCCGTTCACGAGGATCTTGTAGGCCTTCTCGTTGAACAGCGGCCGGCCGTTCGTGAGGAAGTTCTTCGCGATCCACGGTGCCTGCTGCATCTGGTTCTCGAACGTGAAGAACGCGTCGTGGTTGTGCGAGGCCTTCACGATCTGCTCGGAGTCGATGAAGCCGATCGTGCCCTCCTTCGGGTACGCCGTCTTCACGACCGGTCCGCCCGCGTCCTTGACGCGGTCGTCGGTGCCGAGGTTCGTGATCCCGATCCACGCCGACCCGTCGGCGAGCGCACGCACGACCTCGTTGTTCTGCGAGGCGAGCTTGAGGACGTTGGGCTTCAGCGCCTTCAGGAAGTCCTTCGCCTTCGAGATCTCGCCCTTCGTCATCGAGTACGGCTTCTTCGATCCCGTCGCCCGGGCCGCGATCGCCATCACGTCCGTGGGGATGTTCTCGAGCGAGATCTTGCCCTTGTACTTCTTGTCGAGGAGGGCGTGCCACGAGTCGGGCTTCACCTTGACGTACTTCGGGTTGTAGTAGATCTGGACGGTCGACCACGAGAACGGATAGCCCATGTAGTTCGAGCCGTCCTTCCAGAACGGGAAGTTCCGCGCGATCGAGTAGAGCTGCTTCGAGACCTGCAGCTCCGAGAGCGGGAACGACTGCGTGAGGCCGTCCTTGTGGTACTTCGGGACCCAGAGCGCGTCGCCCGAGACGATGTCGAACTGGCTCCCCGTCTGCTTGATCTTCAGGTACGCATCCGCGTTGTCGCTGAAGAGCGTCGGGCGCCCCTGGACCCCCGTCTTCTTCGCGACGGCCTTCAGCTGGTCGTTCGCGTAGTGGTCCGACCACGTGAGCATGTTGAGGGTCGTCCCCTCGATCGTGATCGTGCGCGCGAACGCCGGACGGGCGCCGAGCGTGAGCCCGAGGGCCCCTGCGGCACTCGCCTTCAGCAGGTCGGCCCGGTTCAGCCGCCCTTCGGTGATCGACACTTACTCCTCCTCTTCCGTTGACTGGACCGGCAGAAGCACTGCGTCATCCGAGTCCCACCAGAGCGCCACCTCCCTGTCCGGGGTGAGTTCACCTTCGGCGATGCGTTCACGACCGAACTGAGCCGCGGTCACGGGCACGTCCACCGCGTCGCAGGCGACCGCGACGCGGGTCTGGCTGCCGAGGAACGACGTCTGCACGATCCGCCCGCGCAGCGCGCCCTCGGGTGCGCCGACGGGTGGAAGCAGCCGCACTGCCTCCGGTCGCACCATCAGCGTCGCCCGCGCGCCCCCCTGCCAGCCGTTGACCGAGCACGGCACCGCGCGCCCGTCGGTCAGCCGGACGCGACCCCCCTCGGTCGAGACGGGAAGGAAGTTCGACTCCCCGATGAAGTCGGCGACGAAGCGCGAGTGCGGGCGGTAGTAGATCTCGCTCGGCGTGCCGATCTGCTGGATCCGCCCGTCCGCCATCACGGCGATGCGCGTCGCCATCGACATCGCCTCCTCCTGGTCGTGCGTGACGTAGACGAACGTCGTGCCGACGTCGCGGTGGATCTGCGCGAGCTCGACCTGGAGGCGCTGGCGGAGCTTCAGGTCGAGC
>Ga0070741_10008994_pt1 | contig 19683 bp, 19 predicted proteins | sample Coa_R1_4_FD_66440 | JGI IMG/M metagenome (GOLD analysis project Ga0070741, IMG submission 66440) | Surface soil microbial communities from Centralia Pennsylvania, which are recovering from an underground coalmine fire - Coalmine... | ecosystem: Environmental > Terrestrial > Soil > Unclassified ...
GGAAGACACGATTGCGATCCTGCGTGGACTGAAAGAGCGGTACGAAGTTCATCATGGCGTGCGCATCAAGGATTCGGCGATCGTTGCGGCGGCGACGCTGTCGCATCGCTACATCTCCGATCGCTTTCTTCCGGACAAGGCGATTGATCTGATCGACGAAGCTGCGGCATCGCTGCGCATCCAGATCGATTCGCTTCCCACGGACATCGATCAGCTGGAACGGCGCGCGACGCAGCTGGAAATCGAAAAGCAGGCGTTGAAGAAAGAAGACGATCCGAACTCGAAAGAACGGCTTGGCGTCATCGATCGGGAACTCGCGGAGATTCGCGAGAAATCGAACACACTCAAGGCGAACTGGAAGAAAGAGAAAGACTCGATCGCCAGGACGCGCGCACTCAAAGAAAAGATCGAGCAACTTAAAGTGGACGAGCAGACTGCCGTTCGGAAAGGCGACTACAACCGGGCCTCGGAGATTCAGTACGGTGAAGTTCCGCGATTACAGGCGGAACTGGGCCAATTGACGGCGAACATCGACGGCAAATCCGGACGACGCATGCTTAAGGAAGAGGTCGACGAAGAGGACGTCGCGAAGATCGTCTCCAAGTGGACTGGAATTCCTATCTCGAAGATGCTCGAGGGCGAGGTCAAGAAGCTGGTCACGATGGAAGAGCGCCTGCGGCAACGGGTGGTCGGACAGGATCCCGCGCTGGAGCGTGTGGCAAATGCGATCCGGCGTTCGCGCGCCGGATTGAGCGATCCCAAGCGGCCCATCGGATCGTTCATCTTCCTGGGTCCAACCGGCGTTGGTAAGACGGAACTGGCCCGCGCTCTCGCTGAATTCCTCTTCGACGATGAGCATGCGCTGATCCGCATCGACATGTCCGAGTACATGGAGAAGCATTCCGTGGCTCGGCTGATCGGCGCGCCTCCGGGATACGTCGGCTACGAAGAAGGCGGGCAATTGACCGAGCAAGTGCGGCGACGCCCGTATTCGGTGATCCTGTTCGACGAAATCGAGAAGGCGCATCCGGATGTGTTCAACGTGCTGTTGCAGATCATGGATGATGGCCGATTGACCGACGGCAAAGGGCGAGTGGTGGACTTCAAAAACTCGATCATCATCATGACGTCGAATATCGGCTCGGCGTTCCTTCAGGCCGAAGGTTTACGCTCGGATGAGGACTTCGAGAAGGCCACGCAGCAGGTGATGAACCAGTTGCATGCGCACTTCAAGCCGGAGTTTCTGAACCGCGTGGACGACATCATCGTGTTCCGGCCGCTGGGAAAGGATCAGTTGGTCAAGATCATCGAGTTGCGGTTGGAAGATGTGCGGCGGTTGCTGGCGGATCGCAAGATCTCGCTGGAACTGACCGACGCAGCGAAAGATCTGCTCTTCACGCAAGGATACGATCCGAACTTCGGAGCGCGTCCGCTGAAGCGCTCCATTCAGAAGCTGGTGCAGGATCCTTTGGCGTTGAAGATCCTCGACGGCGAAGTGCTGCATGGCGATCACGTTGTCGTGGATGCCGACAAGAAGGCGGGCAAGATGACCTTTGATGTCAGCAAGCGCGTGGGCGAGAAAGAACCAGCAAAAGCGAAGCGTTAAGTCTTACCACGAAGACACAGAGACAGGGAGGAGATCAAACTTCTTTTTCTCTGTGTCTTCGTGTTTATTTGAGCTTTGCGCTAAAGGCATCGATTACAACCGGCGCTTGCGCGAGATACCAGGCCACGGCGACGCGCAGAGCGATCTGCAACCCATACCACAGGACCGGAAAACCCAACTCTGCCATCGATATCTTCGGCACAAGCGGAGCGAGGCTGAACGCGATGATCAGCATCGCGATCCAGCGGGCCCAATTCCGCAGACGGAACAATCCCCACGCAACGAAGCCGTAAACCGCGGCTCCGAGCAAGATCATGTATGGACCTGCGAGTTGGAGTCCGTATAAGAAGTACTTCGCGGACATGAGGGAAATTGCTCCCGGCGAAACCAGCAAAATCACTGCGACCGTGCCGAGATAAATTGCAGCGAGCGCGAACAAGATTGCGACTGCTACGACGCCTCGGGGACGCTGCATAAGGTGGGCATTCGGCGGAGAGATGACTACGGCACCAGCAACAACTTCCCGCTGAATCCGCGAGCTTCCATATCTCTATGTGCCTGCACCGCTTCCGCCAGCGGATATTTCTTGGCAATCCGCATGTGCAGCTTGCCGTCTAGAATCATCCGAAATAAGTCAGAGGTCCGCGCCAGCAACTCATCGCGCGTTGCGGTAAAGTGCGCGAGCGTCGTGCGTGCCATATAAAGCGACCCCTTTTCCGACAGCTTCGCGGGATCGACTGGAGGAACCGCGCCGCTCGACATGCCGTAGAGCACGAGCATCCCACGCAGACGCATGACGTTCAGATTTTTCTCGAACGTGGCTTTTCCCACGCCGTCATAGACGACGTCGACTCCTTTGCCACTGGTCAGGCGCTTCACTTCAGGCTCGAAATCCTGTTTGGTGAAGATAATGACATCGTCAGCACCCGCCTCGCGAGCGAGTTGAGCCTTCTCGTCACTCGATGCGGTTCCAATCACCCGCGCACCCATTGCGTGCGCGAGCTGCACGAGAAGCAAACCGACTCCGCCCGCAGCTGCGTGAACCAGCGCCGTTTCTCCGGCTTTCAGCTTGTGCGCATCGTGCACCAGGTAGTGGGCCGTCAGGCCGTGCACCATCGCGGCGGTCGCCTGCTCATCGCTGATCGCGGCAGGAACTGGAACAAGATGCTCCTCGGGAGCGGCGACGTACTCCGCGTAAGATCCGAGTGTTCCGCTCCACGCCACGCGATCGCCTACTTTCACTGAGCGCGCCTGCGGACCTACGGCGGACACTACCCCAGCGCCTTCGTGCCCAGGAATAAACGGCAGCGGCGTGCGGAGTCTTCCGTCGCGAAACTGCGCGTCGATGGAATTCACGCCAGCAACGCTGACTTTCACAACGGCTTCAGAACCCTTCGGCTGCGGCGCAGGAACATCCACCAGTTCCATGACCTCCGGCCCGCCGGGATGCTGCACGCGGATCGCTTTCATGAGTATTTTTATTCCTCGCGAACAATTGTCATCCTGAACGGACTTGAAGCATGCCTAGGGGATCAGCAGCAACTTCCCCGTCGTCTTCCGGCCTTCCAACTCCCGGTGCGCCCGTTGTGCCTCCGCCAACGGATAGGTGTGTTCGATCCGCAGTTTCAGCTTGCCAGAGGCGATCATGCCGAACACCGCGCTCGAGCGCGCCATGAGTTCGTCGCGTGTCGCGATGTAATTCCCCAGCATGGGCCGCGTGACATATAACGAGCCTTTCTGGGACAGCTGAATCAGATCGAAGGGCGGGACGGCGCCGCTCGATCCGCCGAACAGCACCATCATTCCTCGAGAACGCAGAAGGTTCAGGCCCTTCTCAAAAGTCGTCTTGCCGACAGAATCGTAGATCACGTCGAGCCCCTTGCCGGCCATGAGACGCTTCGTCTCGGCCTCGAAATCCGTCTGCGTGTAAAGGATGATGTCGTCGGCGCCAGCATCCTTTGCGAGTTTCGCTTTCTCGTCCGTCGAAACTGTCGCGATCACCCGCGCCCCGATGTTGTGTGCCATTTGCACGAGCAGCAAACCTACACCGCCCGCGGCCGCGTGTACCAACGCGGTCTCACCCTTTTTCAGGGGATACGTGTCGTGCGACAGGTAATGCGCGGTCATGCCTTGCAGCATGGTGGCTGCGGCCTGCTGATCGCTGACGCCGGCGGGAATCGGCACGAGGCGATCCGCCGCGACCACCGCGTACTCGGCATAGGATCCTAGGGTCATCGTCCAGGCGACACGATCGCCGTTCTTCAGCGACGTCACGTCTTTACCGATGGCAACAACTTCGCCGGCACCTTCCTGGCCCGGAGTGAAAGGCAATGTCGTCTTGTAGCGTCCTTCGCGAAAATATACATCGATGAAGTTGACGCCCGACGCGGCCAGCTTGACGACTGCCTCATTGGCTTTCGGCTCTGGAACCGGCACTTCCGCCAGTTGCAAGGCCTCAGGTCCGCCGACTTGCTCCACTTGTATGGCTTTCATATGGGACCTTGGATTCTACACCGCGCCGGAAGGATTCCGCGCAATCGGGAAATTCCAGCGTTCTCCCAAGGCGCGAATCTTGAGGCGCAAACAAGCGGATAGCTTTTCGCTACTCCTTAAAGTTCCTGGGCTTTCAGATTCCAAGCGCAACTCAGGATGTTCGATGAACGGACACCATTAGCCTGGGTCTTCCTCTGCTACACTTCCGACCTTACGGAGAATTTCCTATGGCCGAAAAGGCGCCCCAGACTTTCGCCCATCACTCGCGTTTGGATCCTGCGTTTCATCTCTTTCTGATCCCAGTGTTCGTGCTCGGATTGATAATGGCGTTGATCCATTTCTTCCGTCACATAGGCAGCCGCAACGTCTGGGGAAACGTGCATGCCTTTCTTCTGATCGTATCAGCGTTTGCGCTGCTTATTCTGGCATTCAAGACGCGACTGTACGCTTTGAAAGTTCAGGATCGCGTGATTCGGCTGGAAGAGCGGCTGCGACTGATGCAGATCCTGCCAGAACCGCTGCGGGCGCGCATACCCGAACTCACAGAAGGGCAACTGATCGGATTACGCTTCGCCTCCGATGCCGAACTTCCGCATTTAGTCGAGCGGACGCTCAACGAGAAGCTTTCGCGAACCGAAATCAAGAAGTCGATTCAGAACTGGCGCGCCGATAACTGGCGCGTGTGATTCGCACAAGGTTTGGGAGCTGGAATCCTGGCAGAGAATCGACAGTAATCGATTGACGGTTACGCTGCGGTTTTCACTTTCTCCTTCAGGAACGCCTCGAGCGAATGGTGCAACATCGCTTGCATCCGGTCGTGCACTTCGATCAAGTCCGGAAGCAGGTTGCTGATATCAATTTGCAACAGGTTCTTCTGCATGCAATTGGTGAGGACCCGATACAAGATGCGCGTCTCTTCCAGCAGCATGCGGATCGTATAACCTTGCTCACGGCGTTTCTCTCCGTGCTCGTAAGCCGCTGATTTCGCCTTGGGCTTGGTCTCGGAATTCGGAGCGAACGGCTTTACGATCTCGTTGAAAACTTCTGGCAAGTGGTCGACCCGGTCCTCCCTCGACAATCGGACCTTGCTGATCTCGGGGTGCCTCTCGACTTCCTGATACCAGACGTCGATGATGCCTTCACGGTTCCTGGCAATTACCTGGTTCAGCCGCTCGGTGAGTACCGGGGCAGGTTTGCGCTGACGCATCAGATTCTGGCGAATGAGTTCGGCAATCGCCTTCGGCTCCGCAGGTTTGATCAGGAAATCATCGACCTGCTCGTGGATAGCGCGCAACGCGGCCTGGAACGCCGGATAGCCGGTAAGAATCAGCGTGACCGCCTGCGGTTGAACTCTTCTCATTGCACTGACTACGGTGAAGCCGTCTCCGGCCTCCCCAATGTTCAAGTCTGCAATTAGAACGTCGAAAGTCTCGGAGGTAATGCGCGACAACGCTTCCGCGACAGTAGCGCAGGTCGTCACGTGAAATCCTTCAATGCTGAGAACGGCCGACCACATGTCCCGCAGCATTGGTTCGTCGTCCACAAACAGCACTCGGATCTTGTTTGTCACCAGTTCCGCTCCCGAATTGCGTTTCGATGCAGAATGACAAGGTTAATTTGCCGCATTTCTCGCCAGGGTTCACACCATTCTCATCGGTTGGGAACGTTCAGAATTCCGCACTCTACGTTGCAGTCTTCGCCAGGTGCCGCGCTCGATTGTGCTGCGCCACGCACGATCGAGCACAAAACCATAGTCTTCGCAGTCCTCTGATTGCTCTCGGTAGAACGCCCTAGTTAGTGCATGCCGGATTCTTCGTCGCGGGATTAGGCGTGAACTACGGGCCTTCGCTGTGGGAAATACGAGACCTCAGGTATAAACCTTAGTCCGATCGGGTTCATCCCAATGGCATCATGAAACCTGAAGAACGTGAACGGATGTATGAGTTGTGTGCGCTCATCGAGAAGGAGAAGGATCACACCCGGTTTCTGCAACTCATCAATGAACTCAACGATCTTCTCGAGCGCAAAGAACAGACTCTTAACGAAAAAGAGAAAAGCTAGGGCAAATTGCGGCTGACCCGTCTAAATCGGGGGTGAACCCTGCAGAGGACGCGGGCGAGTCGTACCACAGGCAGAGTCCATTTCCGGGTCTGCTGATGGATTCCCCTGATTCAAGGGATTTTGCAAGGTTGTTAAGTTACGAGTATGCCACTAGTTTCAACATGTTATGGAATTGGTGTTTCAACATACGAGGTACAGGACTTGGCGCGCGAAACTCGATCGGAGGGAGCGGATGACCGCTTGGTCAGTGCTGATCGTCGATGATAGTGCGGCGATTCGCAAGGTCATCTGCGAACTTTTCACGCGGGAAGGCGATTTCGAGGTGTGTGGCGAAGCCGAGAACGGCCAGCAAGCCATCGAGATGGCTCAGCGGATCAGGCCCTCTTTGATCGTTACCGATCTTTCGATGCCGGTGATGAACGGTCTTGATGAGACCCGCATTCTGCGCAAGCTCATGCCAGAGGTCCCGGTCATTCTCTATTCGGCGCACATCGACGCGTATGTCGAAAAGGAAGCATTGTCGGCAGGGGCATCAGCCGTGGTGCCGAAGTCTGAAGTCGTGGCCCTGTTGATCGCGAAATCTCGCGAGCTCGTACAAGGCCGCGCGGCCTAGTTATCTCTTCTGCGTCCAGTCTGGGAAGCCGAGGCGGTCTCGCTTCAGCAATCGTAGTTTTTCGAGGGCTTCTCCGAGCGACTCCCGCTCGGAATGATGATGGCCGTCGTTCGTACCATCCTTCCCAAGTTCCTGAAGGCGGTTGAAGATCGCAATTTCAGCCGCGTGCACCCGTCCCAGCAGCTTCTCAGGATTGGCTTCGCTGACCGCATCTTGCACTTCTACCTGCCACGACGGAAATACGGCAGGTCGGGAGACTCGCACTGTATCGCTCATGGAAAAAATAGGGTGTCCACTAAAAGCGAGCGGAATGACTAGCATTATTTTACCAGTTCCGGCCTGACCAAAAGGTGCAAAATGGCCGAATTTACCCACACACCGCTCTCGAGGCCTGGCTGTCCCGACCCGTTGCACGTCTGGTGACGATCCGCAGGTCGGAACCAACAGACTCCCGGACAGAGGGCATCCCAGCTAAGGTCGATCCGAGGCTTGAGGTATGGAGCCGAAGACGGGTGACCCACCCGATGCCTAAAGTAACCTCAATCGAATCGTCTTGGCGATTGACCCTGGTCCGATTGGGCGGTACCATTTTTGGTAGAATTCACGTGAATTTAACAGTTTAGCGGCCAGCCGCGCTGATCAGTGACCATGCGACGTTCTTCTGTCTATTTCCGGACTGCCTTACTGGCATCAGGCATTCTTGCGGTAAGCGCTTGCCAGTCGGCGCATAAGCCAGTCGCGCAAAAGACCCCGGCGCCACCTCCAGCGCTCCAGCAGAACGGAGCGTCTGCATCAACCAGCGAGGCGACGGCAGAACAGTCCCCGGCGACAGCGCAGCCAAGCCAAACGAATATCCCTGCCGCTGATCAACCCGCTCCGCCGCCATCGCAACCTGCACCGGACAATATCGGGGAGCTTGTCGCACAAGCCGAGAGTCTGTACCAAGCGGGCTTGGCCGACTATCACGCCGGAAAAACCGACGACGCGAAGCAACACTTTGATCGAGCTTTGAACTCGCTGCTCGAGAGCAACTTCGATATCCGCTCCGACAACCGGCTTCAGCAGGAATTCGATCGCATCGTCCAGGGAGTAAATGAAGTCTACCCGGGTGGCACTTCCGGCGACGCTGAAAGTGCGCAGGATATCCAGCAGAAGTCAGAGCCGGCGCCAATTGACGAGTTGAATAAGATTGCGCCTTCCGCGGATGCCAAGACTCGGGCCAAGGCCGAAGAAGAAATCAAGAACACGCACTCGGACCTGCCGTTGATGATGACGGACGAAGTTGCCGGGTACATCGCATACTTCTCCGGACACGGCCGTGGGGTGTTCGTGCGCGCGCTTTCACGTTCCGGACGATATCGGGAGATGATGCTACCGATCCTTGCCAAGGAAGGAATCCCGCAGGATCTGATTTATCTGGCTCAGGCTGAGTCCGGCTTCCACCCGTTGGCAGTTTCGCGTGTCGGCGCCCGCGGCATCTGGCAGTTCATGGCTTCACGAGGGCGCGGTTATGGTCTGCACCATAGTATGTGGGTGGATGACCGTCAGGATCCCGAAAAATCGACCCGCGCCGCAGCCCGCCATTTGAAGGAACTCTATCAACAGTTCGGGGATTGGTATCTGGCAATGGCCGCATATGACTCCGGCCCAGGGACGGTACAGGCCGCGGTCAAGCGCACGGGTTATGCCGATTTTTGGGAGCTTTATCGCCGCGACGTTCTTCCCAAGGAAACCAAGAATTACGTCCCCATCATTCTAGCCGTCACCATCATGGCGAAGAACCCTTCGCAGTATGGACTCGACGATGTGGTGATGGAGAAGCCGGTCCAGTATGACACGGTCACCATCGACTACCCGGTGGATCTACGCCTCGTCGCTGAAACCGTAAACTCGACAGTAAGCGATCTGCAGGATTTAAACCCAAGCTTGCTGCGCATGACTACTCCGAGGGAAGGCAAATTCGATCTGCATCTGCCAACCGGGACCAAAGAGCAATACCAGACGGCGATTGCGAGCATACCTCCGGATATGCGGCTGTGGTGGCGATATCACACGGTGCATCCGGGCGACACTCTGGCTTCATTGGCGCACGAGTATCACACTACTGTTAAGGCGATCTCGGAAAAGAATCATCTGGACAGAGGCGAACTCGAGACAGACGCCAAGCTGGTGATCCCGATCGTTCCTGGGAAGCATTTGACCAGCGACAGCGCCACCTATGCGCGCCGTATCACCCGCTACAAAGTTCGCAAGGGGGACACGATCGAAACCGTCGCGGAAAACTTCGGCGTATCGCCGCAGCAGTTGCGCCGATGGAACGGAATTCGCGGCGATAGCCTCTCTGGACGACGGGTCTTGGCCCTTCACTTGCCAATTTCGCCGAATGCCCGCGAGACAGAAGTCGCCTCTTCCCATAGCAAGACAAAAAAGAGCGCGCCCAAGTCCAAAGACGAAACTGAAACCGCCAGCACAAAAGCTCCGGCGACGAAGTCTTCTGAGATCGAGCACCTGAATACTGAGAAGTCGGAAATCGCAGTGGTTCACCACAGGGTCAAGACCGGAGAAACGCTCTACTCCATCGCCAACGCTTACCGCACCACGGTCGACGCACTCAAACGCGATAACCGCAACATCGCCGTCATCCGGCCGGGGATGATTCTGAACGTTCCCGTCGCGAGATAACCTCTCGAATCTCAAATCACCAGCAGTGTGGCGCTGACGAGGCGCTCCTCGGAAGTCTGATTTCTGAGCAGAGAGCCTTGGTCGCGCCCGATAGGACGTTTCCCGATCCGGAACTGGTTCCGAAACTCGTGTGCGCGTAGTCACATTCGCCTGGCAGCGCCAGCGCTAGAATTTCTGGTTCTTCTGGGACCCAGTTCTAAGGTTCTGCATTCCAAAAAACTCGAGGAGAAACTCATGAGACTTACTAAATTGATTGTTCTGTTCGTTATTTTCACGCTGGCTCTTTCAATTACCGTTCCGGCATTTGCCGCCGACGGCGCCGCCACGTATAAGGCGAAATGCTCGGCCTGCCATGGTCCCGAGGGCCAAGGTAAAGTGGGACCGGCAGTAAAGGGCACCAGTCTCTCCGCAGACCAGATCACCGATCTGCTCACCAAGGGCGAGGACGCAAAGAAGGCTCCCCATAAGAAAGCCGTTTCGGGCTTAAGTGCCGACGACGCCAAGGCTGTTGCGGAATACGTGAAGACGTTGAAATAGGCGGGATTGGAACAGGCAAATAGGGCAGGATAGAGCGTCCTGCCCTATTCCGCTTAGACCATTCGCCGGCGGACATGACGCGGCTGGCAACACCTTGCAACCATCTTGTTTTTAGCGACTTAAGTCTCTTGCAGAGACCTATCCGTGGCGCCGTTCGCGCGCAACATCCGGGCGGCCAGCCACCGTCATCGCCGCCGTCGTATTCGCGAGCCGGAGCATGTGTTCCTGGATTGCGACCTGTAGTTCCTTCACAGTTCGGCTCCAGTGCGGGCCTTCCTCGTACACAGCGCGCGCGCACAAATCGCGGATTCGGTCCTCAAGACGTCGACCTGGCACTCTCAAGCTCCGTTGGCTAAAGTCTAATTTCAGATGCCGCATGCCTCGGGGGTGTTGGTTGCTGGTGCCCGAGAAGGAACGAATTCAGCCCAGGCGATTGCCCTCGACCAAGGCTATAGGGCGTGCAGGACACAGATAAAAAAGGTTTGAAACTGAATCAGGATTTTCGATGAGGGCGGCCTGTAGATTGTGTTTTGAGTCCTTGCAGTCGTCACCGAATCTCATGCTATAATCCGGCGCCGTTACAGCAAAAGTTTCTGTGGTCTTGTAAATTTTCCCGTGTATGCAGCCAGGGCGGCGTCACCGCACCGGGCCGCCGCTCAATCAGGAGGAGCAATGACGTTCGACGATCTAACGCTCTACGGTCGTGATGAAGAAGAAGAGTTCGGCGATAGCGGCGCGTATAGCGAGTCGCTAGAAGAAGATTTCGAAGAGGAAGAAGAAGAGGAAGAAGAACCGGGAACGGCTGAATCCGAAGCCGAGGAACCCGAACCGGCGTCGCCGCCCGCTCCTCCTGCTCCTCCCAAGCCCGCTGCGCCTGCCGGTGGCGCAACCAAGAAGAAAGCGGCCAAGAAGAAACCGGCCGTCAAAAAGAAAGCCGCCAAGAAACCAGCGAAGAAGAAAACCGCGAAGAAGCCAGCTAAGAAAAAAGCGAAGAAAGCTGCCAAAAAGACGGCAAAGAAAAAGGGCAAGAAGCGTCGTTAAAAGCTTACCTTCTGATTTTTCCTTCCTAACCGCGTCCCGACGGGGGCGCGGTTTCGTTTTGCCGGAATACCGTTGCCACGTCCATAGGTGCCGTGCAAGCAGCGTCACCCGATTCGTACAATGTGAAGTTGCAGGAGGGTTTTCATGCCTGAGCTCCGGCAGAACTTCATGACCAAGGAGTGGGTCGTCATCGCCACGGAACGAGCAAAACGTCCGGACCAAATGGTAGTTCGGCGCGAGCGGAAGGCTGCTGTTTCCTTCTCAGAGAAGTGTCCTTTCTGCCCCGGGCACGAGGGCGAGACTCCGCCTGAGATATTAAGGCTGCATGATGGTGACGGGTGGAAGGCGCGCGTGATCCCGAACAAGTTTGCGGCGCTCTCTCCGGAAGCAAAACCGGAACGCCACATTCGCCGCTCGCTGCGCTCGATGGGAGGTTTTGGCTTTCACGATGTGATCGTCGAAACGCCCGATCACTCGCTGGCGATGGCGAATATGCCGGATTCGCATGTCGCGGACATCCTGCGTATCTACAAAACCCGATACGATCAGCTCAGCCTCGATCCGCGGATCGCGCAGGTGACAATTTTCAAGAATCACGGAACCGATGCGGGAACCAGTCTCGAACATCCGCATTCACAGATGATCGCCACGCCGGTGATCTCCTACCAGATAAGACAGCGGTTTCAGGAAGCTTTGCGTCATTACGACGATTTCGGCTGCTGCATCTTTTGCCAGATGATTGATGAAGAATTGCAGGATCAGAAACGGATCGTGGTGACCAGCGAGCACTTCGTGGCCATGGAACTGTTCGCGTCTGCGGCGCCCTTCTGCACCCATATTTATCCCCGGCGGCACATGGCCAGCTTCGGAGACATCAGCAGTATTGAGGTTGCCGAACTGGGGCGAGTTCTGCGCACGGTCCTGGCGAAACTGTACGTAGGCCTCGAGAATCCGGATTTCAATTTCACCATTCGTACTGCTCCCGCCGAATGTGTCGGCGTTCGTTATTTCCACTGGTATATGAGCGTAATTCCGCGGCTCACGCGGACCGCCGGCTTCGAGCTCGGCTCCGGGATGTTTATCAACACAGTGATTCCTGAAGAAGCAGCTGAGTTTCTGCGAAATGTCAGGGTGGAGACCGCTGTGGGCGTGAGCTAGAACCGACTGCCGATCGTCGACTTGATCAGAATCCGCAACAGACCAATGCCATTTCTGCGTCGGTGGTAACAAGGAGGCTGGGCTAGATCCAGAAGTCGCGATCGCCGTGTACGGCGATGCCCTGGCTCGCACTTGCTGCTTTTCCCACGCTGGGCTCGACCCGGTTGCGTCCGGCGCGCTTCGCCTGGTACATCGCCGCATCCGCGGCATGCAACACCTTCTCTACGTCGCAAGCGGCGGCGGTGGTAGCCACACCCAAACTCAAGCTGACCTTCACCTCAAAACCCCCCGCCATAATGCTGCAGGATGCCACGTGAGCGCGCACTCGCTCGGCGAGTTCCCAGGCTGCCACCGGACCGCATCCAGGAGCGATGATCAGGAATTCCTCACCGCCGTAGCGTCCCACCGAGTCGTACGGACGCACCATCGCGGCGATGCCACTCGCGATGATCCTCAGTACATCGTCGCCGGCGGCGTGCCCGCGGCTGTCATTAATGGACTTGAAGTGGTCGACATCGACCATGATTACGCCCACGGACTGGCCATCTCGCTCGGCCCGCAGTAATTCGCGTTGCAGCGTCTCCAGAATGACTTTGTGATTCCACAAGCCGGTCAGGCTATCGTGCGAGGCCTCGCGGCGGAGAGCGTCCTTGGTCTGCAGCAGCCGGTTTTGTGTGACCAGCAGGCGCGCGCTGGAGCAGAGAAAAGAAAATCCCACTGCAAGAGCAGCCAAGCCCTCGTGTTCGCGTGCGATCCGCAGCGACATGAACAATACGGCGAGGGGGAAGAGTAAATAAAACAGCTCCACGTAAATCCGCTTTTCCCTGGGTTTTGAGCCCAACGGAAGCTCGGCGGTCTCAGCCTGCTTCCAGGTGTGGGCGATGAGCATCGGGATCAGAAGGAGCACGCTCCACAGCGCATCGAACCACTGGCCAGTCTTCAACCCTCGCCCGGGACCGTAGTAATAGAGAGCGTCGATGCAGCCGGAAAGGGCCAGAAAAGCTCCCATCGAACCGAACAGCCTGCGCACATCGCGGGAGCGGGTCACAATCCCACGCAAAACGAATGCCGCAGCGACCAGCCCGTACCCTAGAAAGTAAGGAGCCCATACGCCGTGAGCAAGTTCGCCGGACTCAGATTTCGGAAGGTAGAAAAAGTAAACATAAGCGGTGATGCAGACGAGGATGCCCTGCACAAAGTCGAGGACGATCAGGGTGTCGACCCGGCCGGTTTCGTGCTCCGGATCGAGAGCGAGCGCCATCGCCAGCGGCGCGAACCAGAAACAGAAGATCAGATTGGTGATCCAGGAGATTACAGCCGTATGCAACAGGTCGTTGAAAATGCCAAGACCCTGCGCTGCGATCAAAAAACCGTAAGCGCTAATAGTCAGCTGCCAAAAACTGCGTGCTATCCCTTCTGATCGATTTCGAGTGAACACCAGCTCAGAGACGAGCAATGTGCCCATGAGAAACTGGATGGTGTCAGACAATAGCGGACCGTAAGGGCGGTTACCCACCGTGAGCAAGACGCAAATGTGCGCCAGCCAAAGCGCACTTGCGACGATCACGATGGTCCGCGAGCGAGACACTCCGATCCTTTCGGAAACGAATTTGTCCAAAGGCATCCTGGGGGAAACTACTCCGGAACCGCGATCGGGCGGCTGTTCCGGTGCTCACAGTAATTATCCTGAGATTGTGATGCTATGAACCCATCAGTATCCGGTATAGCCCCGTGGAAAGCACCTGCCAATGGTAATCGAGAGCGCGTTACCGATAGAAAAGAAAAATCTAATCCCACTGCCGCAGGAGACGGCCCAGGATTTCGGCGGCTTCGCCAATGGCTTTCAATTCCTGAGTGGTGAGACGCTCGAGATGGGCCGCTAGATGGGCGATCCGGCGCGCTTTCCCCTCCAACAGAATCGATTTTCCACGATCGGTAGCTCGAATCCGCATTCGCCGCGCATCCGTTGGGTCGGAGGCGGTTTCAACTAAATGCTCGCGTGCCAGGCCAGACACAATGCGGCTCATTGTCGGCGGCTTCACTTGCTCGGCGGCAGCTAATTCTCCCAGTGTTTTTGGTCCCGCAAAAACCAGTACGGAGAGCGCCGACAGCCGGGCAGGCCCCTGACCACTCGCGACATCCTGCTTTCGGACACGGCGCAACAGGTGGATCGCCGCCGAATGCAGACTATCGGCAATAGAGATGGCCTCTGACGGCAAGCCTCGAGCTTCTAGTCCAGATCCGCGGAATTGTGGGACGCTTTCGTTTGGCCTGACTTTTTTCGTTGACATCTCCTGGCGAATATAGTTAGCTATGCTAACTAATCTGACGACGGAGGTCAACACCAGAATGGGCACGCCAGGAATCAGTCGGCTGGGGCAGATTCAAATACGAACGCACGATGTGGAGCGCGCGGCCGAGTTCTACGAAAAGGTTTTAGGATTAAAACTGCTGTTCAAAGCGCTTCCCGGACTGGCATTTTTTGATTGCAACGGAGTTCGCCTGATGCTCGATCGCCCGGAGAAACCGGAGTTTGATCATGCGAGTTCGATCCTCTATTTCACCGTGCCTGATATCAAGGCGGCACACGCCGCGATGAAAGAAAAAAATGTGCGCTTCGAAGACGAGCCGCACATGGTCGCTCGCATGCCGGACCATGACCTCTGGATGACGTTTTTCCGAGATACCGAAGACAATTTGCTGGCGCTGATGAGCGAAGTGAAGCGCTAGGATGGTGTTCTTCGGCTCGGACCTGTGTTTACCCACATGGGAGGCGACGCCCTGGTGAGTATCCGGCTTGGCATGTCCGCGTTGGCGAGTTCAGCCGCAACCTGTACGGACTGCAGGAAGGCGCCAGAAATCACGGCGAAGTTTGCGGGCCCTTCGCTCTCAGGTGACAAATTGGCTGCACTTGCCAACTCTGTAAAGAAGCGGCAGAATCCCATCACGATGAGCCGTCCCAACAATCATCATCTGCGTGAAACCGAGTCGAAGACCGAGGGTCAAAACCCAGGCTCGCAATACGGACTGCCTGCTGAGCACCGGCAAGGCTTGCTTCCCGAAAAATTCTTCCGCTGGCGCAGCGGCGAGATTACGCGCCTGGAGGCGTTTTGCGACGTCGTGTTTGGCTTTGCGCTGACCTTGTTAGTGGTTTCGCTGGAAGTGCCACATAACTATGCCGAACTGATGGCGGCAATACGCGGGTTCGTCCCTTTCGCCGCTTGCTTCGCACAACTCGTCATGATCTGGCGCGCTCATTACATCTATTCAAGGCGCTACGGGCTTGAGGATGGGTATACCGTCTTTCTTAACATGGTGCTGCTGTTTGTGGTGTTGTTCTACGTTTATCCGCTGAAGTTCGTCTTCACAACCTTGTTTCTGGAGATCATTGGCTCCCTCCCGGAGACGGCTCTGAGCGTATCGCAAGGCTCGGTCGTTATGCGGATTTACGCCGTGGGTTTTGCAGCAGTCTTTGTGCTCTTCTTCTTGATGTACCTGCACGCCTACAGGCTGCGCGATGAATTGAGACTGACTCCGGTCGAAGCTTTGGAAACCAGGAACTCGGTGCAGGAGAATATTTTGCTGACGATGATCGCAGCTCTGTCGTTCTTCATTGCCTTTCGAAGCCCTGGCTGGTCGGGCTGGACCTATGTGTTGATTGGTCCTCTCCTGACCGTGCATGGCATGATCTTTGGCAAAAAGGTTCGCATGCTCGCCGCACGATCCTGATCGGGGCGTCTGACCAAATCGTTGGCTTGTGGCAGCGGTCTCGCCTGATTTACCCTTCTCATCCAACGAAACGGAGGCTATCTTGCCCAGATTTTGCATCCTGTTTTTCTGCTTTTCGTCGTTTCTCGCCGCACAGACGCTATCGCCCGAAGTACGCAAATTCGTTAGCGTCGACGCCCCCGTTATGGCCCTCACGCATGTCCGCTTGATTGATGGCACGGGCTCGGCTGCGCGTGAAGATCAGACGATCATTGTCAGCAACGGAAAGATTGAGTCGGTAGGCGACAGTTCATCAGCGAATGTTTCCAGGGATGCCAAGGTGCTCGACCTTCACGGTTACACGGTGATCCCTGGACTGGTCGGCATGCACGATCACATGTTTTACCCCATCGCTCCGGCTTCATTCGCGGAGATGTCTTACAGCTTTCCGCGCTTGTATCTCGCTGGCGGCGTGACCACGATCCGCACCACTGGATCGCTTGAGCCTTATACCGATCTTGAGATCAGGAAGGCCATCGATGCGGGACGAATTCCGGGCCCGAAGATGTATGTGACCGGGCCTTATCTGGAGGGCGCGGGGTCATGGGCACTTCAACTGCATCAACTCGATGGCCCAGAAGACGCCGTACGCACCGTGAACTACTGGCTCGACGAAGGCGTTCACGACTTCAAAGCGTACATGTTCATTACTCACGATGAACTCGCGGCAGCGATCGACACAGCTCACAAGCGCGGGGCGAAAGTGACGGGGCATCTTTGCACGATTGGCTTTCGGGAGGCCGCCGCTCTCGGCATTGATGACCTTGAGCATGGGTTGATGGTCGACTCGGAATTCATTCCTGGAAAGAAGTCGGGAGAGTGCAAGGAACAAGAAGATCCCGTCCAGATGGGTAAACTTGACGTAAAGTCCGGTCCAGTGCACGAGATGATTCTCGATCTGATCCACCGTCACGTTGCCATGACTTCGACACTTCCGGTATTCGAGATGGGCAGCTTCGCTGGGCGTCCAACCCTGCAACAAAGGGTTCTCGACGCGCTCTCCCCCGATGCCCGCACTCTGCTGCTCGAGAGAATGGTCCGATCGAGTGACGCCGCTGCGATTCGTAAACGATACGGCACCGACACTTCACCTTGGCCGGCCTCCTTCAAGAAGGAGGAGGAATTCGAATACGAATTTTCCAAGTCTGGTGGACTCCTGCTCGCAGGCCTTGATCCTACGGGAATGGGCGGCGTGATTGCCGGCTTCGGCGACCAGCGTGAGGTCGAGTTGCTGGTCGAAGCTGGTTTTACTCCGCTGGAGGCGATCCACATTGCCACTTACAACGGCGCGCAATATCTCGGAAATGTTGATCGGATTGGCAGTATCGCTCCCGGCAAACAGGCCGACATGGTTGTCATCAAAGGCGATCCCTCAAGGAAGATCGAGGACATCGAGAACGTGGAAACTGTTTTCAAAGATGGCATTGGATATGACTCGGCCAAGCTGATCGAATCGGTCAGAGCGTCAGTGGGTACCCGGTAAAACGTCTGTGACCGACTTTCCGTTCACCGCCATCGATCACGTGCAACTGGCAATGCCTTCCGGCATGGAGGAAGAAGCGCGCGCTTTCTACCGCGGACTGCTGGGTATGACGGAGGTCGAAAAACCTGCTGCACTAAGGAAACGCGGTGGCTGCTGGTTTTCGAGCGGAAAAGTGCAAGTTCATCTTGGAGTCGAAACAGAATTTCGTCCCGCACGAAAAGCCCACCCCGCGCTACGATGCGGGGACTACGACGCACTCATCGCGCGACTCAAGAATGCCGGCATCGATGTGAGAGAGGATTACGCAATTCCCGGAACGCAGCGCTGCCACATTGCCGATCCTTTCGGAAATCGTATCGAACTCATTCGCGGGTGAGGCGGCCCATCCTTCGGTAAAATCAACTCGCATGCTCGTGCTCGCTTCTGCTTCTCCGCGCCGTCAAGATCTGCTCCGCAACGCAGGAATCGCGTTCACAGTACAACCCGCTGACATCGACGAAACTGCCCTGGATGACGAGTTACCACTCAAGTGTGCGGAGCGTTTGGCACGCAAGAAAGCGTTGGCTGTCTCGAAACTTCGCCCTCACGACCTGATCCTGGGAGCTGACACGGTGGTCGTGGTCGATGACACCATGCTTGCAAAGCCCATCGATGCCGAAGACGCATTCCGGATGCTCCGCATGCTTTCTGGCCGAGTGCATCGGGTCATCACGGGGGTTTGCATGATTGAGCCACCAAGCGATATTGAATCGGACGCTAGTCGAGCCGAGAAGTCCCAACCGTGGAGCACTGAGCCGCAAGTCGCTTCCGAGATCACGCTGGTGACCTTCAATGAACTCTCCGATCGTGACATCCGCGACTATGTCGCTACCGGCGAACCCATGGACAAGGCTGGCGCATATGCCATCCAAGGCATCGCTTCACGTTGGATTCCCCGCATCGAAGGCGATTACAGCAATGTTGTTGGTTTACCGGTGGCGCTGGTGTCTCGAATGCTGCGGGAGAGAAAGTTTCTTTAGACAGGTGAAAAGGACTGAGGCTAGGACCGGGAGGTCACAACTTTTTTTCTTCTTCCTTCTTTTCTTCGCCTTCTTTCATCGATGATTTGAAGTTCCGAATACCTTCGCCCAAGCCCTTGCCAAGCGCTGCAAACTTGCTTGGCCCGAATAGCAGCAGAGCGATTGCCACGATAAAGATGATCTCGGTCAGGCCGATTTTTCCTTCCATGATGACCCTCCTGGAGTCGTGGCTACTACTTGGCTGGGAACTGGATTACGCCTACGGAAATTCTAGGCCACAAGCCAGTCCTAGTCAAAAACTCGCGGAGAGACCTCATTCTCTGCTCCGGATCCATTCAGTGATTTTCACCTCCAGCATATCCAAGGGTAACGGGCCCTGATCAAGCACCGCATCATGGAACCCTCGCAGATCGAATTTCGGTCCTAGTTCTTTCTGCGCGCGCTCCCGCAGTTCCAGGATTTTCATCTGGCCCATCTTGTATGAAAGGGCTTGGCCCGGCCACGCGATGTAGCGGTCGACCTCGGTTTCGATATTCTGATCGTCCATTGCGGTGTGATCGTGGAAGAAGTCAATCATCTGCCGGCGCGTCCAGTGCTTTGAGTGCACGCCTGTGTCGACGACCCACCGTACAGCGCGCCACATTTCATTTTGTAAACGTCCGTAGTCGCTATACGGATCCTGGTAGAAGCCGGCTTCCTTCCCCAGTCGCTCGGCGTAAAACGCCCAACCTTCCGTGTAGGCGTTCAGGTCTAGTCCAAAGCGGCGGAAAGGAGGGAGATCAGTGAGCTCCTGCGCAATCGAATACTGCAGGTGATGCCCCGGCACGCCTTCGTGATAGGCGATCGCCTCAACGTTCAGCAGCAGACGTTTCTCCGGAGCGTACTCGTTCACGTTGATGCGGCCGGGCCGCGTGCCATTGGCTCCGCCGATGGAGTAGTCCGCCGGAACGCTGTCGGGTGCGCGGAATTCCTCCATGGGCACGACATCGAGCTTGTTCTTCGGCAGACGGCCGAAGAGTTCGGGGAGTTTGGTGTACATCTGGTCGCGATATCTCGTGTAGAGCTCGAGCAGTTGCTCGCCGGACTTCGCGTGCACCGCCGGATCCTGGCGGATGTGTGCGTTGAACGATTTCAGATCGTTGAAGCCTTGCGACTTTGCGATCACCAGCATCTGCTGCTCGATCTCGGCCACGCTCTTCAATCCCATCTCGTGGATCTGGTC